>Ga0247734_1000062_pt1 | contig 98699 bp, 74 predicted proteins | sample UWRJL103311B2_FD_180933 | JGI IMG/M metagenome (GOLD analysis project Ga0247734, IMG submission 180933) | Plant litter microbial communities from Arlington Agricultural Research Station in Wisconsin, United States - UWRJ-L103-311B-2 | ecosystem: Environmental > Terrestrial > Plant litter >... | reverse complement strand
TCGCTGGAAAACATGCCACGCAGTTTCTTGAACATGGGAAAGGGACCCTAGGGAACGCGTGGGTAAAAAAGTGCGGCAAACTCTAACAACGACAGGGATTTTGGGCAAGGAGCCAATATGTTAAATTGGCTGTTTTTCCGAGCACTACCCTCGACGTTCGCGGCCTTATGACCGTTTAAAGCGTGTAGTGTTCCGCAATCTGACGTACGGCGCATGCCCTACGCATTCCACTGGAGAACCCCATGGCGCTTGATCGCTCCGACGTGGAAAAAATCGCCCATCTGGCCCGACTCGGCCTGAATGACGCTGATATACCACGTACTACCGAGGCACTTAACAGCATTCTGGGACTTGTCGACCAGATGCAAGCGGTGGATACCACCGGTATCGAACCACTCGCGCACCCGCTTGAAGCCTCTCAACGCCTGCGAGAAGACGCAGTCACCGAAGGCAACCACCGTGACACGTATCAAGCCATCGCACCAGCGGTCCAAGACGGCCTTTATCTGGTTCCGAAAGTCATCGACTAAGGGAATGTGCCCGTAATGCACGAATTGACACTGGCAGAGATCGCTCGCGGACTCGCCGACAAAAAGTTTTCCTCCGAAGAATTGACCCGCTCGCTGCTGACGCGTATCGCTCAGCTCGACCCGCAGATCAACAGCTTCATCACGCTCACCGAAGACCTGGCCATCACTCAGGCCCAGGCCGCTGACGCCCGTCGTGCCGCTGGCGAGAATAGCGCCCTGCTCGGCGTACCGCTGGCGCACAAGGACTTGTTCTGCACCAAGGGCATCCGCACCAGCTGCGGCTCCAAAATGCTGGACAATTTCAAGGCGCCTTACGATGCCACCGTGGTGGCCAAGCTGGCCGCTGCGGGCACCGTCACCCTGGGCAAGACCAACATGGACGAATTTGCCATGGGGTCGGCCAACGAATCCAGCCACTACGGCCCGGTGAAAAACCCGTGGAATCTTGAGCACGTACCTGGTGGTTCGTCCGGCGGTTCGGCTGCGGCAGTGGCGGCGCGTCTATTGCCCGCCGCGACCGGCACCGACACCGGCGGCTCGATCCGTCAGCCGGCTGCGCTGACCAACCTCACCGGTCTCAAGCCTACTTATGGGCGTGTTTCGCGCTGGGGCATGATTGCCTACGCATCGAGCCTGGATCAGGCGGGCCCAATGGCGCGCACGGCCGAAGACTGCGCCCTGCTGCTGCAAGGCATGGCAGGTTTTGACACCAATGACTCCACCAGCATCGACGAACCGGTGCCCGACTACGCCGCCAGCCTCAATGGCTCGCTGCAAGGTCTGCGCATCGGCGTGCCGAAGGAATACTTCAGCGCCGGTCTCGATCCACGCATTGCCGATCTGGTCATGGCCAGCGTTGAAGAGCTGAAAAAGCTCGGCGCGGTGGTCAAGGAAGTCAGCCTGCCGAACCTGCAACACGCGATCCCGGCTTATTACGTGATCGCGCCGGCAGAGGCGTCCTCCAACCTGTCTCGCTTCGACGGCGTGCGCTTCGGCTATCGCTGCGAAGACCCCAAAGATCTGACCGACTTGTACAAGCGCTCCCGCGCCGAGGGCTTTGGCCCTGAAGTGCAGCGCCGGATCATGGTCGGGGCCTATGCCCTGTCGGCCGGTTACTACGACGCCTACTACCTGCAAGCGCAGAAAATCCGTCGCCTGATCAAAAATGACTTCATGAGCGCGTTCGCTGAAGTCGACGTGATCCTGGGCCCGACCACGCCGAACCCGGCCTGGAAAATCGGCGCCAAGAACAACGACCCGATCTCTGCGTATCTGGAAGATTTCTACACCATCACCGCCAACCTCGCGGGTCTGCCGGGCTTGTCGATGCCAGCAGGCTTCGCGGACGGTCTGCCGGTAGGCGTGCAACTGCTCGCCCCGTATTTCCAGGAAGGCCGCCTGTTAAACGTTGCCCACCAATACCAACAGGTAACTGATTGGCACACCCGCTCGCCGGCTGGCTTCTAAGGAGAAAACACATGCAATGGGAAGTCGTGATCGGGCTGGAGATTCATACCCAGCTCACCACCCAATCGAAGATTTTCTCCGGTAGCTCCACCACCTTCGGCTCCGAGCCCAACACCCAGGCCAGCCTCGTTGATCTGGGCATGCCAGGTTCGCTACCGGTGCTGAACAAAGAAGCGGTGCAGATGGCGGTCAAGTTTGGCCTGGCCATCGACGCCGAAATCGGCCAGCACAACGTGTTCGCCCGTAAGAACTACTTCTACCCGGACCTGCCCAAGGGCTACCAGATCAGCCAGATGGAATTGCCGATCGTTGGCAAAGGCCACCTGGACATCACCCTGGAAGACGGCACGATCAAGCGCATCGGCGTAACCCGTGCGCATCTTGAAGAAGACGCCGGCAAAAGCCTGCATGAAGACTTCAGCGGCATGACCGGCATCGACCTGAACCGCGCGGGCACCCCGCTGCTGGAGATCGTCTCCGAGCCGGACATGCGTTCAGCCAAGGAAGCCGTCGCTTACGTCAAGGCGATGCACGCACTGGTGCGTTACCTGGGCATCTGCGACGGCAACATGGCCGAAGGTTCGCTGCGCTGCGACTGCAACGTGTCGATCCGCCCTAAGGGCCAGGTCGAGTACGGCACCCGTTGCGAGATCAAGAACGTCAACTCGTTCCGCTTCATCGAGAAGGCGATCAACAGCGAAATCCAGCGGCAGATCGAGCTGATCGAAGACGGCGGCCGGGTCGTCCAGCAGACCCGTCTGTACGATCCGGCCAAGGACGAAACCCGCGCCATGCGCAGTAAAGAGGAAGCCAACGACTATCGTTACTTCCCCGATCCTGACCTGCTCCCCGTGGTGATCGAGGACTCGTTTCTTGATCAGGTCCGCGCCACATTGCCGGAACTTCCGCCGCAAAAACGCGAGCGCTTCCAGTCGCAGTTCGGGCTGTCGGTCTACGACGCCAGCGTGCTGGCTTCCAGCCGTGAGCAAGCCGATTACTTCGAGAAAGTAGTCAGCATCGGCGGTGACGCCAAGCTGGCAGCCAACTGGGTGATGGTGGAGCTGGGTTCGCTGCTGAACAAGCAAGGCGTCGAGATCGACGAGTCGCCGGTCAGCGCCGAGCAGTTGGGCGGCATGCTGCTGCGCATCACTGACAACACCATCTCCGGCAAGATCGCCAAGATGGTGTTCGAAGCGATGGCCAATGGTGAGGGCAGCGCCGATGAAGTCATCGAGAAGCGCGGCCTCAAGCAAGTCACCGACAGCGGCGCCATCGAATCGATGCTGGACGAAGTGCTGACGGCCAACGCCGAGCAAGTCGAACAGTACCGCGCGGCAGACGAAGCCAAGCGCGGCAAGATGTTCGGTTTCTTCGTCGGTCAGGCAATGAAAGCGTCCAAAGGCAAAGCCAACCCCCAGCAGGTCAACGAGCTGCTCAAGCGCAAGCTAGAGGGTTAAGCACGACGCGCTCCTACAAGTCAGTGCGTCCCCTGTAGGAGCTGCCGAAGGCTGCGATTGCGATTTCCCATGACACCGCATCGCAGCCTTCGCCGCTCGTACCGGTGTCATGCGGCTCAATACGATCAAGGACTGCCACCCATGCTGCGGTTTCTCGGCGCTTGCGCCCTGCTCTCCCTGCTGGCCGGTTGCGCCAGCGACGGCATCATCGATCCACACGGCTACAACGCCACAGGCGGCGCGTCCTATTACGGTGCCAGGCACCAGGGCAAACGCACTGCCAGCGGCGAACGCTTCGATCAGAACAGCTTGACCGCTGCCCATCGCCAACTGCCGTTCGGCACGCGGGTGCTGGTCACTAACCTGGCCAACGACCGAAAAGTCGTGGTGCGCATCAACGATCGCGGCCCGCACACACGCGCACGACTGATCGATGTCTCACGCGCCGCCGCCGATCGACTGGGCATGCTGCGCAGCGGCACCGCCAAGGTTCGTGTACAAGCGATGGACGACTGACTCTAAATGCTCCACTGACCTGCGCAGGTAATCGTAATTCTCGAATTATCCACACTGCCGCTGCCCAACCTGATTGAGCTGATTGGCGGCCTGTTGTTACTGATCATCGGCGCCGAATTGTCGGTACGCGCTGCCGTGGGGCTGGCGGTCATCCTGCACACCCGGCCGTTGTTTCTCGGCCTCACCGTGGTGGCGCTGGGCAGCAGCGCGCCGCAAATGGCTGTCGGCCTACAGGCAGCGTTCTCCAGCAGCAGCGACATCGCCATTGGCAGCGTGATCGGCAGCACCATTTTCAACGCACTGGTCACTTTGGGTCTTGCGGCGCTGATCATTCCCCTGCGCGTCGCACGGCAACTGGTGCGCGTCGACATTCCGCTGATGATCGCCGCCACGGCACTGGTGGCCGCGCTGGCGTGGAACGGCGTGCTCAGCCGCCTGGACGGCATGATCCTGCTGCTGGCCCTGGGCGGTTATATGGTCATCGTGCTGCGTCAGTTCGCCCACGGCACCCGCCATTTCAGCCCGGCTCCCGACCGATCAAAACACCGCATCCGTCCGCTGATCGGGCGTGTGGCGATGATGATCGGCGGGCTGGTGCTGATGATCTACGGCAGTCATTTTCTGGTCAGTGCCGCGACCGTGATCGCTCAGGATCTGGGGCTGTCGGAGCGGGTCATCGGCCTGACCGTCATCGGTATCGCCACCTCCCTGCCGGCACTGATGACTTCGTTGATTGCCGCGCTGCGCGGCGAGCGCGACATTGCCGTGGGCAACGTGATCGGCAGCAATCTGTTCAACCTGCTGGGGGTGCTGGGCGCGACCGCACTGATCAGCCCGGAACCGCTGTCCATCTCGCCGAATGCGCTGGTCTTTGATCTGCCGGTAATGCTCGGTGCCGCCGCATTGACCCTGCCGCTGTTCTACTCGGGCTATCGGGTCACACGGATCGAAGGCCTGCTGTTGCTGGCGCTGTATGTGGTTTACGGACTGCACATCGTGTCGTTCACCACGGGCATGCCGCTGGCTGATCGGCTGGAGAACCTGATGATTCACTACGTACTGCCGTTGTTGGCCGTGGGTGTGGCCATCAACACAGTCCGCGCGTGGCGGCGCCAGCACTGAATCGGCGGTCTCTGCAGGAGCGAACCTGTTCGCGAGGCGCAGGACCAGAAACACCGAGCTATCCGCCTCGCCAACAAGTTGGCTCCTACGGATTGCCGCTAAATCCACCCACCCCACTGCAGGATAAAGATCCCGATATTGGTGGTCACCGCCGCCGCCAGCGTGGTCATGACGATGATCGCGGCGGCCAGTTCGTGATTGCCGTTGGCCGCACGCACCATGACGTAACTGGCCGACGCCGTCGGGGCGCCGAAGTACAGAAACAATATCCCCAGTTCCGCGCCGCGAAACCCCAGCGCCCAGGCGCCGAAGGTGCAGATGATCGGCAGCCACACCATCTTCATCAGGCTGGCACTGATCACCAGCCCACCGCTTTCGCGCAGTGACTTGAGCGACAACGTGCCGCCGATGCACATCAAGGCCAGGGGCAGCGTCATCTGCGCCAGATAGCTGCCGGAGGTGTCGAGCCACTTAGGAAACGGAATCGAGAAGTAAGCGAACGGCGTCGCTGCAACGATGCTGATGATCAGCGGATTGGCCAGCACGCTTTTGAAAATACTCCACGGATCGGATTTGATCACCGGGCTGTACACCGCCAGCACTACGGTGGAAAGCGTGTTGTAGAACAGGATCACCAGGGCGGCGAGGATCGCCCCGAGGGAAATCCCGTAATCGCCGTACATGCTCGCAGCCAGGGCCAGGCCGATGACGCCGTTGTTGCCACGAAACGCGCCCTGGGTGTAGATCCCGCGCTCGGCGAAAGGCACCCGATAAATCGCCCAGCCCCAGGCGATGGCGAAGCCCACCAGCGTGGCGATGATGAAGTAGATCAGTACACCCGGCTGCAACGCGGCGTGCAAATCCGCGTGAATGATCCCAAGGAACAACAGCGCCGGCATGGTGCAGTTGAACACCAGCGCTGACGCTGTGTGGATGAAGCTGTCATTGATCCAGCCAACGCGCTTGAGCACCACGCCCAGAAACAGCATGGCGAATACCGGCGCAGTGATAGCCAGGGTCTCGTAAAAAATGTCCAGCATGCGCAAACCCTGTCCTGTCCTGTCGTTAGGTGGCTAATGATAGGTCAGCATGGAAGGTTATGTGGCAGGGATTTTGCGCAAGATGCCTGCAACGCTTTTGCTTTGCAGGATTTGCGCAAGATGCCAACGCTGTGGGAGGGAGCTTGCTCGCGATGGCGGTTTGGCAGTCACCTCATTAATAACAAGACATAAGCCATCGCGAGCAAGCTCCCTCCCACAGGATCATCCGTGAGGTTTTGCGGCAGGAGCGTCAACCCTTCGCAGGCGCCAGCTTCTTCTCGAACACCGACACCCCGTCCAGATCGCGCAAAGTCACGGTCAGCTCGGACGTCTGGCCGTCGATGTTCACTTCACCGAAGAATTGATAACCGGCAAACGGCGACATGTTCTGCGCCGTGGGTGCCTTCTGAAACACCAGCTCCGGGCCAAAGGTCTTGTCGAGCACATTGGGTCCGAAGGTTCCGGCATTCAGGGGCCCGGCGACGAACTCCCAGAACGGGTCGAAATCCTGAAACACCGCCAGATCCGGTTGATAGTGATGCGCGGCGCAGTAATGCACGTCCGCCGTCAGCCATACGCAGTCTTTGATCTTCTGCGCGCGCAGATAACCCAGCAGTTCGGCGACTTCCAGCTCACGTCCTTTCGGCGCGCCGTTTTCAGCATTGGCGATGGCTTCCCAACGGGCGACGCCAGGGCTGACTTCGCCGTCCGGCACACCCAGGCCGATAGGCATGTCGGCGGCGATGATTTTCCATTGCGCGGTGGAAGCGGCCAGTTCGCGCTTGAGCCAATCCAGTTGTTCACGCCCCAGAAAGGCCGTGGTCGGCCCCGGCTGATCGGCCAGATTGGCGTCGTTGCCGTCGCGGTAGCTGCGCATGTCGAGCACCAGCACATCGAGCATCGGGCCGTAGCTGAGCTTGCGATAAACCCGGCCACCGTTGTCGGCGCTCTGCAACCGCATCGGCGCGTACTCGAGAAACGCCTGACGGCCGCGCTGGGGCAGCAGCTGGATGTCTTTGACTTTGTAGCGCTCATCCAGTTGCTTGGTCGGTGACCAGTTGTTGCACACCTCGTGGTCGTCCCACTGCCAGATCTGCGGCACTTCGGCGTTGAAGCGGCGCAGGTTGTCGTCCAGCAGGTTGTAGCGATAGGCGCCGCGATATTCGTCCAGTGTCTCGGCCACCTTGCTTTTGGCTTCGGTGGTGATGTTGCGCCAGACGCGGCCGTTTTCGGCGACGATCTCGGCAGGCACCGGGCCGTCAGCGTAAATGGTGTCGCCGCTGTGAATGAAGAAATCCGGCAAGCGCAGGCGCATGGCTTCGTAGATGCGCATGCCGCCGATGTCCGGGTTGATGCCGAAGCCCTGGCCGACGGTGTCGCCGCTCCAGACGAAGCGGATATCACGCTTGGTCTGCGGCACGCTGCGCAGATGGCCGAACCAGGGTTCGCTGGCAACGCCGGTCTGGGCGTCTTCGAAGAACACGCGATAGAAGATGGCTTGATCAGTAGGAAGCCCGGTCAATTCGACGCGGGCGGTAAAGTCAGTGCGTTGATCGGCCAGCAGCGAAACACTGCGTCGCGGGTTGGTGAACATGCTGCGGGTGTCCCACTCGACCACCATGCGCGAGGGGCGATCGCTGCGACTCCAGACCATCGCCCGATCACCCTGAAGGTCACCGGACTGCACGCCATCGGTCATTTTCGGACGGTCCTTGACGGACGCGATGACCGCAGGCGCAAGGCCCGGCAGCAGCAAGCCGGCGCCAGCAGCTTGAATGATACGGCGGCGGGTCAGGTCGAACTGAGTCATGTGTATCCCCATCGAGCGAATGCGAAGGGGTAAAACCTACAGCCTGATGTTGGCTGGAATGTGACAGCGTGTTTTTAATGCCGGCCGCTGACACGGGCAACCACCGGACGCTCGCTTTTGTAGGAGCTGACGACCAGCGGGAGGGCTGCGATTGCGGTGTGTCAGATGTGCCGCATCGCAGCCTTCGGCAGCTCCTACCGGTCCTGCGCCAGGCCGAGGCCAATCAAGCCCCGGCAGGCACCGCATCGAGCTCGACCACTTCTGGCCGTTTCAGCGCGGCGTACAGCAAACCGGTTACCAGACTGCCCGCCACGATCGCCAGCAAATACAGCAGCTTTTGATTCTGGCCGCAGGCCGTAGGAGTTTGGCTTGCCGACGATCTGCCGCGCAGCGGCAGCAAACCCTGAGAACCGGGTATGTCTGACACAACAAGGTGCCGGGTTCTGGGGCCGCTGCGCAGCCCATCGTCGGCAAGCCGGACTCCTACGCCTTCGGCAGAAGCCGACGCCGGCGATCGCGAAGCCCGGCAATGCCGCGATACTCAAGCCCCGGCAGGCACCGCGTCGAGCTCGACCACCTCTGGCCGTTTCAGCGCGGCGTACAGCAAACCGGTTACCAGACTGCCCGCCACGATCGCCAGCAAATACAGCAGCGCGCTTTTGATTCTGGCCGCAGGCCGTAGGAGTTTGGCTTGCCAACGATCTGCCGCGCAGCGGCAGCAAACCCTGAGAACCGGGTATGTCTGACACAACAAGGTGCCGGGTTCTGGGGCCGCTGCGCAGCCCATCGTCGGCAAGCCGGACTCCTACGCCTTCGGCAGAAGCCTACACCGGTGATCGCGAAGCCCGGCAATGCCGCGATACTCAAGCCCCGGCAGGCACCGCATCGAGCTCGACCACTTCCGGCCGTTTCAGCGCGGCGTACAGCAAACCGGTTACCAGACTGCCCGCCACGATCGCCAGCAAATACAGCAGCGCGTGGTTGATGGCATTCGGAATCAGCAGCACGAAAAGCCCGCCATGGGGCGCCATGAGTTTGCAGCCGAAGTACATCGACAGCGCGCCCGTCAGTGCCCCGCCTGCGATGCTCGCCGGGATCACCCGCAGCGGGTCTTTGGCGGCAAACGGAATCGCGCCTTCAGAGATAAAACACAGCCCCAGCACGAACGCCGCTTTGCCTGCTTCGCGTTCACTCTGGGCGAACTTGCGGCGTGCGATCAGCGACGCGATGCCCATACCAATCGGCGGCACCATGCCCGCTGCCATGGTCGCGGCCATCGGCGCACCACTGCTCGAGGCCAGAAGCCCTACCGAAAACGCATACGACGCCTTGTTGATCGGGCCGCCCAGGTCAACGCACATCATGGCGCCGAGCAACACGCCCAGCAGCACGGCATTGGCAGTGCCCATGGTGTCGAGAAAGTGCGTCAGGCCTTCGAGCATGGCCGCGACCGGTTGGCCGACGACGTAGATCATCACCAGCCCGGTAAATGCGCTCGCCAGCAACGGAATGATAAGGATCGGTTTGAGCGCGTCCAGGCTGGCCGGCAATCTGGCGTAGCGATTGACCGCCCACGCGCTGTAACCGGCCAGGAAACCGGCAATGATCCCACCGATAAATCCGGCGCCCAGGGTGCTCGCCAGCAGCCCGCCGATCATGCCGGGGGCAAGCCCTGGGCGATCGGCAATGGAGTAAGCGATGTAACCGGCCAGCAACGGCACCATCAATTGGAACGCAGCGCCAGCGCCGATCTGTTTCAACGCGGCGGCCAAGGTCCCTGGTTCTTCCGCCGCGTGAATGCCGAACACGAACGACAGCGCGATCAGCAAACCGCCCGCCACCACCATCGGCAGCATGAACGAGACGCCGGTCAGCAGGTGTTTGTAGACCCCGGTTTTCTCCTGTTTGGCCGGCGCCTTTGAAGCACTGGCTGACGACTCCACTTCGGCTTCAGCAAGGGCTTTTTTCAGCGTGGCCTCAGCCTGCTTCAGTGCGACGCCGGTGCCACAGCGATAAATCCGCTTGCCGGCGAAACGCTCGGTGGCCACTTCGATATCGGCGGCGAGCAACACCACATCCGCCTCGGCAATGGCCTGGGCGGTGAGCGGGTTGCGCGCACCGACCGAGCCTTGGGTCTCGACCTGCAACTCATAACCGAGCTTTTTCGCCGCCTGTTGAATTGCCTCGGCGGCCATGAAGGTATGGGCCACGCCGGTCGGGCATGCCGTTATCGCCACCAATCGCGGTTGAGCGGAAGTCGCCAGCGGCGCGGCGTCAGAAGCAGACGGTGCGACATAGGGTTTTGCCAGTTCAGAGGCGCTGCGCAGAAAACCATCGACGTCTTGAAGGGCTTGCGCGGGGGTCGCTTGATGCAGGCGTTTTCCGGCAAAACGGGTTAAATCCAGCGGACCGGTATTGACCACCAGTACCCAGTCGGCGGCTTCGATATCGGCAGCGGTCAGTTGCTGTTCCGGATTGCGCGGATTGTGCAGCTCCACGCTGGTGCTCCAGCCTTGACGCTGTGCGGCCGCATCCAGCAGGCGTGCGCTCAGGACACTGCTGATCTTGCCGTTGGGACAGGCCGTAACAATCGCTAACTTCATCACAATCCTTTCCTTTCAACACACACTGAACGGGCAGTTTTCGGTGCCCTCCGAACAACGCAGACTTCTGTAAGAGCCAACGTGTTGGCGAGACGGCTGACGCGGTTTGCCTGCCAGGATTGCTCGCGAACAAGTTCGCTCCTACAGGGGCCAGAAACGGCGCGCAGCTCTGCGGGAGCCAACTCGTTGGCGAGACGGCTGACGCGGTGTGCCTGCCAGGACGCCTCGCGAACAAGTTCGCTCCTACAGGGGCCAGAAACGGCGCGCAGCTCTGCGGGAGCCAACTCGTTGGCGAGACGGCTGACGCGGTTTGCCTGCCTAGACGCCTCGCGAACAAGTTCGCTCCTACAGGGGCCAGAAACGGCGCGCAGCTCTGCAGGAGCCAACTTGTTGGCTAGACGGCTGACGCGGTGTGCCTGCCAGGACGCCTCGCGAACAAGTTCGCTCCTACAGGGGCCAGAAACGGCGCGCTGCTCTGTAGGAGCCAACTTGTTGGCGAGGCGGCTGACGCGGTTTGCCTGCCAGGATTGCTCGCGAACAAGTTCGCTCCTACAGAGATCAGAAACGGCGCGCAGTTCTGTAGGAGCCAACTTGTTGGCGAGGCGGCTAACGCGGTTTGCCTGCCAGGACGCCTCGCGAACACGTTCGCTCCTACAGGGGCTGCGTTTGAACAACGGGAAAGCCCTCATTGCTCGGTCAACGGGCGTACGTTGACGCCGCTGGCCAGTCGTTTGAGCTGCGCGACGTCGTTGATGCCGAAACCGATCTGGGTGACAGCCATAGCGGCGATGGCGGTGGCGATGCGCAGGGTTTGCTCGGCAGGATGGCCGCTGAGTAAGCCGTGGACCATACCGGCCAGCAATGAATCGCCGGCGCCGACGGTACTGGCGACCGTGACTTTGGGCGGCAATGCCTGCAACGCAACGGTGGAACCGAACCAGTGCACGCCTTCGGAGCCTTGGGAAATCACCACGTGCTCGATGCCGCTCTGGTGCAATTGCGCAGCGGCTTCTGCCTGGGCGGCAATGGAAATGATCGGCGCATCGAGTGCGTCGGCCAGCTCTTCTGTATTGGGTTTGATCAGCCAAGGCGCTGCCTGGAGCCCTGCGCGCAAGGCTTCGCCGCTGGTGTCCAGCGCCACTTTCAGGCCTTGTGCGTTGAGGTTCAGCAGCAAGGTCTTGAGCCACTGGGCATCGACGCCACGGGGCAGACTGCCCGCGACCACCACCAGATCGAAGCCCGGTGCGATCTGTGCGATCCGTGCAGCCAACGCCTGTTGCGCCTCGACGCTGACCTGAGGTCCGGCGCCATTGACGTCGGTAATCCGCCCGGTGCTTTCGGCCAGCTTGATATTGCTGCGGGTTTCCCCCGGCACGCGCACGAACTCATCGATGAACCCGCGCTGGGCGAACAGCGTTTCAAACGGCTGCTGATTGTCCACACCGAGAAAGCCTGCCACGGTCAGCTCATGGCCAAGATCGGCCAGCACTTGCGCCACGTTCAGGCCCTTGCCTGCGGCGTGGCACAGCATGGCTTCGCTGCGATTGACCTGGCCGACCTGCAACGGGCCCAACTGCACAGTCAGGTCCAGCGCCGGGTTCATGGTCAATGTCAGAATTTTCGCCATTACAAGCCCTCCACAAGCGCGCGGACTTCGCCAGCCGTGCCGACGATCAACGCCGCCTGCGCCAGCTGTTTTGCGCCAATAAGATTCAATTCGCGCACGCAGGCTTTGACTTCGCCAATGCTGCGCGCCGATACGCTTAACTCGTCGACCCCAAGCCCCACCAGAATCGGCACTGCGGCCGGGTCTGCCGCCAACTCCCCGCACACGCCGACCCATTTGCCATGGGCGTGAGCCGCACGAACGGTGATGTCGATCAGTTGCAATACGGCTGGATGCAGGCCATCAGCCTGCGCTGAAAGCGTTGGATGGCCGCGGTCGATGGCCAGCGTGTACTGGGTGAGGTCGTTGGTGCCGACGCTGAAGAAATCCACTTCACGCGCCAGCACCGGCGCCAGTAACGCGGCGGATGGCACTTCGATCATGATCCCCAATTGCAAGTCGGCCACCGGGATTTCAAGACGCAAACGTTCGGTCATGTCCCGCGCCTGACGCCACTCTTCAACGGTGCCGACCATCGGGAACATGATCCGCAGCGGACGGTTATCGGCAGCACGCAACAGCGCTCGCAGCTGGCTCTCCATGACAGCGGGACGCTGCAAGGTCAGACGGATGCCACGCACGCCGAGGAAGGGGTTTTCTTCCTTGTCGATCGGCCAGTACGGCAGCGGTTTATCACCGCCGACATCGAGGGTGCGAACCACCAGCGGCCGCCCTTGCAGGTCATCCAGCACACGGCGGTATTCGGCTTCTTGCGTGGCCTCATCGGGCGCCGAACTGTGGGCCATGAACAGCAATTCGGTACGCAACAGGCCAATGCCCTCGGCGCCCTGCTCCACTGCGGCAGGCGTGCCGGCGCTGTCGCCGATGTTGGCGAACACTTCCACGGCATGGCCGTCACGTGTGAGCGCAGGCTCAAAGCGCAAGGCGGCAGCGGCCTGCAGGCGCTTTTCACGGGTGTCGCGGTCCTGGATGGCGCGCTGCACGGTGGCTTCATCGGGTGCCACGTTCAACCGGCCACGCTGGCCGTCGATCAGCAGCGTGGTGCCGGATTTGATCAACAGTACCCCATCGCCCGCGCCGACCAGTGCTGGAATACCCAAAGCACGGGCGACGATGGCGCTGTGGGCGGTGGCGCCGCCGCGTGCGGTGAGAATCCCGGCGACACGCGCCGGGTCCAGACGCGCGACATCCGACGGACCGACTTCGTCCATCACCAGAATGTAAGGCTGTTCAGGTTCCACCAGATCATCGACGCCACAGATCTGCGCCAGCACCCGTCGCCCGACGTCGCGCAGGTCTGCTGCGCGTTCGGCCAGCAAGGCATCTTGCAGTTGTTCCTGCTGACGGGCCGCTTCTTCGATCACGTTGATCCAGGCGGCGGCCGCACTTTCGCCCTGCTTCAGGCGTGCGGCAACCTCATCGACCAGTTCCGGATCGTCGAGCATTTCCTGGTGGGTGATGAAAATCTCGCGAATGGCCTTGGCCGTGCTGCGCTGGATCAGGCGTTGAATGTCTTCGCGCACCTGGGCCAGCGCCGATTGCAGACGCTCATGCTCGGCGGCGTGGGATTGGCCCTGCAGTGGGTAATCGAAAACGGGCAGCACATGAACGTGGGCCGGGCCGATGGCGATGCCCGGTGAGGCGGCGATCGCCTGGATCTGACTGCCGGCGGCTGGAGCCTGTAACGTTTTGGCGACGACCGCAGCGATGGGAGTAGGCGCAGCAGCAGTGGGCAGCGGCTCGATGTCTTCCCCAAGCCCTTCGCGAACGGCGGCGATCAGCGCGGGCAAGGCGTCGCCGGCCACGTTGGGCTCGGCGATGAATTCCAGCACCTGCCCACGACGCACGCCCAGGCTCAGCAGTTTGCTCAGGCTTTTGGCGGACACGGCGCTCTCGGTGCCGTCGACGATGCGCACCCGCACATCGCCCTCGAAGCTTTTGGCCAATTGCGCGAGGATTTTCGCCGGGCGCGCGTGCAGCCCATGGGCGTTGGCCAGACCGATGCGCGCGGTGGGCCAGTCTTGCGGCACTTCGCCGCCCAGAACTTCGAGCACGGCGCGGCTGTTTTTTGCGCTGCCCAGTTCATGGCCGCGACCTTCGATGAGCAATGCGCACAGACGCTCAAGCAGCGCTTGATGCGCTTCGCCCAGGCTGGCCAGACAGAACAGACCGGTCAGTGGCTGACCCAGGTGACGAATGGGTTTGTCGGGTGTCACGAAGGCAAGGCCTGGGCGCTTGACCATTTGTTCGCTATGCAGCCACCACAGGCCGTCGCCCAATGGCAGCGGTTCGACCTGCTGCAGCACGGCGGCAAAGCCGTTGCTGGCACAATCGGCCCGACGCAACAGGCGCGCGCCGTGCCACACCAGTTCTTCAAAGTCATCCACAGACACGCCGAGGCTGATCATCTGCGCATCCAGCGCCAACGCCTGCGGCGCGCCTTGCAGCAGCTTGAGCAACGCTTCGGGATCCTGGGCCTGGCGCAACGCCTCACCCAGGTCGGTTTCCCCCAGGGCGCGAGTCAGCAGTTGCAATAAGCGCAGGTGCTCGTCGGACTTGGCGGCAATGCCGATGGCCAGATAGACGATCTGGCCATCGCCCCAATCCACGCCCTGCGGAAATTGCATCAGACGCACACCGGTTGCGAAAACCAGCTCGCGGGTGTCCGGGGTGCCGTGAGGGATGGCGATGCCTTGACCCAGGAAGGTTGACCCTTGCTGCTCGCGGGCTTGCAGCCCGGCCAGATAGCCTTCGGCAACCAGGCCGTCGGCCACCAGCAAATCGGCGAGCAGCTTCAGGGCGGCAGGTTTGTCCACCGCCGTTTGCGCCATGGAAATTTGCTCTATGGTGAGCTCGAGCATGCTTATCTCCTAACAGCGCAGGGTCGCGCCCGGTTCTTGTTGTGTGGATCGATCGTCGATGACCGACCGTGCCCGCGTAAAAGCGATACCACTCTGACCGTCGCTTCAACGCAAGTTCAGCGCCGTAAATACGAAAGCTGAATCGTTTAATCTAAATTGCCGGGCACGTTACTCGATAATCTTCGCGGGTTGAAGTCCATCCGGTCGAATCCGTAGGAGCAAACTCATTCGCGAGAGCAGTTTGAGTTCACACCGTTCGCCGGACGTACGATCGTCTCGCAAGTAAATTCGCGCCTACAGTAAGGTGTCGTCCGGATTGAGTCTGATGCAATGATGACGCAGATCGGTGAGAATCCTCGGCGACATGATCGAACCCGCCTCACACAACAAAAGGAATGTTCGGGTTGAAACTCAGTGATATTGCGCGTTTGGCGGGTGTTTCAGTGACCACCGCCAGCTACGTGATCAACGGCAAGGCCGAACAGCAACGCATCAGCAGCGCCACCGTGGAGCGTGTTCGTGCGGTGGTCGACGAACACGGTTTCAGGCCTAACCCTCAGGCCGCCGGCTTGCGCAGCCGTCATACGCGCACGCTGGGTTTTATTCTGCCGGACCTGGAGAACCCTAGTTACGCGCGCATCGCCAAGCAACTGGAACAAGGCGCCCGCGCCCGCGGCTATCAATTGCTGATCGCCAGTTCCGACGATGACCCCATCAGCGAGCTGCAACTGTTGCAGCTATTTCGCGCTCGCCGCTGCGATGCGCTGTTCGTCGCCAGTTGTCTTCCCGCCAGCGACGACAGTTACCGCGAGCTGCAAAAACGAGGGCTGCCGATCATTGCCATCGACCGGGAGATGGACCCTGAGCTGTTCTGCTCGGTGGTCAGCGATGACCATGACGCCAGCCAGCAACTGACCCGCAGCCTGCTGGAGACCCGCCCGCAACATATCGCGCTGCTCGGCGCGCGGCCGGAGTTGAGTGTCAGCCGCGAGCGTGCCGCAGGCTTTACGGACGCACTCGATGGCTTCACAGGCGAAGTGATCACCGAGCACGGCGAAGCCTTCAGCCGCGACTGCGGGTTACGTCTGGCCAGCGAGCTGTTGGACCGACTGGGGCACTTGCCCGACGCGCTGATTACTACGTCCTACGTGTTGTTGCAGGGCGTTTTCGATCTGTTGCAGCAACGCAAACTGAACCCCGATCAGTTGCACCTCGGGACGTTCGGCGACACCCAATTGCTGGATTTTCTCCCGTTGCCGGTCAATGCCATGGCCCAGCAGCATCAGCTGATCGCCGAAAAAGCCTTGTCGCTGGCGCTCGACGCGATTGAAAAAGACCAGTACGAACCGGGGGTGCACGCCATCGTCCGCACGTTCAAGCAGCGTATTCACGAGGGATAAGCGTGAAGCTGATCGACACCCACACTCATCTGGATTTCGACGATTTCGATAAGGATCGTTCCGACGTCCTCGCACACTGCCAGCAATTGGGAGTCGAGCGACTGGTGGTGCTGGGCGTCTATCAGCGCAATCTGCAACGGGTGTGGGAGCTGGCGCTGAGCGAGCCACCGGTCTACGCAGCACTGGGGCTGCACCCGATTTACATCGATGAGCATCTGCCGGCGCATCTGGACCAATTGCGCGAGCGGCTGAGCGCTCTGGCCGGGCATCCGAAGCTGTGCGCCATCGGTGAGATCGGTCTGGATTACTACGTCGAAGGCCTGGACCGTTCGCGCCAGCAACAGGTGTTCGACGCTCAGCTACAGATGGCCGCTGACTTCAACCTGCCCGCGCTGATCCACGTCCGCCGAAGTCACGCCGATGTCATCGCCGCGCTCAAGCGCTTCAAACTCAAGCGGGCGGGGATCATTCATGCGTTCGCCGGCAGTCGCGAAGAGGCCCGCGAGTACATCAAGCTGGGGTTCAAACTCGGACTTGGCGGCGCGGCGACCTGGCCCCAGGCACTGCGCATGCATCGGGTCCTGGCCGAGCTGCCGCTGGACAGCGTGGTGCTGGAAACCGACTCGCCGGACATGGCCCCCGCGATGTACCCCCACCAGCGCAATAGCCCTGAGCATTTGCCGGCTATCTGCGCGGCGCTGGCAGCGCTGATGAGTATCGAGCCCCACGCTCTGGCGCAGGCGAGCACTCACAATGCCAACCAGGTGTTTGATTGGCGCTGAAGCTGTCAGCGATTTCATTTTGTAATAAGAAATTTCAAAGCATTGCTGCGGTCCGTTAGGTATCACTCATTTGTACCAAGGACACCGGCAATGAAATTTTCAAGGTTCGCTCAGGCCCTCTCGAAGTGGACGGGCAGCCCCAAGACCTTTCTGGTTGCGGTGCTGCTGATCGCCGCGTGGGCGTGCACCGGGCCAATGTTTCACTACAACGACACCTGGCAGCTGATCATCAATACGTCCACCACCATCATTACCTTCCTGATGGTGTTCCTGATCCAGAACACCCAGAACCGCGATACGGACGAGCTGCACATCAAGATCGATGAGCTGCTTCGGGTGTCCAAAGACGCGCAAAACGCGGTGTTGAGTCTGGACAATCTGGACCAGAAAGAGCTGCACGCGTTACGCAAGAAGTACAAGGCCATGGGCGCTGGCGAGGAGATCGACCATACCCAGCCGTTCCCCGAACCGCTGTCCGATGAGCAGGTGGAAAAGATGGCCACTGATCAGCGATGAGGAACTACGGTGCTCTGCGGGCTTCATAATTGTGCGTCGTGACGTAGCGGCAATCCTGTAGGGGCCAGCTTGTTGGCGAGGCTGTTTACGTGGCAGGACCTGTAGATCGCTTCGCGAACAAGTTCGCTCCTACAGGTTTGGGGGCTTCTTAATTGTGCGTCGTGACGTAGATGCCATCCTGTAGGAGCCAACCTTGTTGGCGAGGCTGTTTACGTGGCGGGACCTGTAGATCGCATCGCGAACAAGTTCGCTCCTACAGATTGGGGGCTCCTTAATTGTGCGTTGTGGCGTAATCCTGTAGGAGCCAACTTGTTGGCGAGGCTGTTTACGCGGCAGGACCGGCAGATTGCTTCGCGAGCAAGTTCGCTCCTACAGATTGGGGGCTTCTTAAGATTGCGTCGTGACGTAGCCGCGATCCTGTAGGGGCCAACTTGTTGGCGAGGCTGTTTACGTGGCGGGACCTGTAGATCGCATTGCGAACAAGTTCGTTCCTACAGAACAGCGGCTACGTTCGATAGACGATTCGTCAACATTCGAGGCAGTGGCCTCTGAATCCTTTGAACAGGGAGTTTGTGCATGAGCGGGCCCGACACCAGTACTGCAAAGTCCGAAGTTGTTCTGCTCTCCACTCATAAAGTCCTCGCCACCCATGAAGTCGCCGTGCATTCCGCGCTGGGTGAGCAGATCGCTAAACTGCTGGGCGCCAAATTCTCCGGGCTTTACGACCCTGCCCTGCACAAAGGTCCGGGGCTGTACTTCATCCCTTCCGACACGCTTATTGGCAAAGATGCGGGTCAGGCGCTGAACATTCGCTCCGTGCGCGACTTCTTTGGTGGCTTGATTCAGCATCCGTTCATGGCCACCAAGGCGATCTCACATCCGCTTCTCCATGACGCGACAGCAAAACCGGAAGGCTGGTCGGACAGGTTCTTCCAAGACGCAGCTGATTCCGTTCTGCACGGCTATACCGTGTTCAATCTCGTAGATGCCCACCGAGCCGGGAAGCGATTGCTCAAAGACGGTCCGGTCAGGGTAAAGCCGGTATTGGCGACCGCTGGACGCGGGCAAATCGTTGCGCTGACTCAGGCCGAGCTCGATCAGGCCATCGACGCCCAAGACAGCGCCGAGGTCGAGCAATGGGGTTTGGTTCTCGAGGAAGACCTGCACGACGTCATTACCTATAGCGTCGGGCAGATCCAGGTGGCGGGCATCGTGGTCAGCTATCACGGCACCCAAAGCCTGACCAAAGACAACGACGGCGAGACCGTTTATGGAGGGTCAGAACTGTGGCTGGTACGTGGCGACTACGACGAATTGCTCAAACTCGATCTCGACGCGGATGTCAGAACGTCGGTCAATCAGGCGATGAATTACGAGAAGGCGGCACACGACTGCTTCCCGGACTTCCTCGCGTCCAGGCGAAACTACGACATCGCACATGGCACGAACTCACGCGGGCAGGTGAGTTCCGGCGTGCTCGAGCAGTCCTGGCGAATCGGCGGTGCGAGTCCGGCGGAAGTCCAGGCGCTGGTGGCGTTCGCCGCCGATCCGGGCCTGAACCGTATCAGCGTATCGACCCACGAAATCTACGGCGAAACCACCCTGCCCGCAGGCGCTAACGTGCTTTACGAAGGCGATGACCCTGACGTCGGCTTCATCACCAAATTCACACAGGTCCAGCCCTATGACGGTTCGCAGTGAAACCATCGACATCGCTGTCGATGATCAAAGCATTTCCGGCACCATTCTCACCCCGGGCGCCAAATTGCCCGGCATCCTCTTCGTCCACGGTTGGGGCGGCAGTCAACAGCGGGACCTGGCGCGAGCCAAGAACATTACGGGGCTGGGCTGTGTGTGCCTGACGTTCGATTTGCGCGGCCACGAACGCACCCACGAGATGCGCGCCTCGGTGTCGCGCGAGCAGAGCATGGCTGACCTGCTGGCGGCGTACGACCGGCTGGCCAGCCATCCTGCGGTGGACAACAACGCCATTGCAGTGATCGGCAGCAGTTATGGCGGCTATCTGGCGACGATTCTGAGCGGTATTCGTCCGGTAAAGTGGCTGGCGTTGCGGGTGCCAGCGTTGTATTGGGATGCGGACTGGGACATGCCCAAGCAGGCGCTGGATCGCGACAAGCTGGCGCACTATCGACGCTCTGCCGTCACTGCGGCTGACAACCGTGCATTGGCTGCGTGCAAGGACTTCAAGGGCGATGTGCTGCTGGTGGAATCAGAAACCGACGACTACGTGCCACACGCCACAGTGATGAGCTATCGCACCGCATTTGATCTGGCGCACTCCCTGACCTACCGCCTGGTGGACGGCGCCGACCATGCACTGACCAGCGACAGCAGTCAGCACGCGTACACGACGATGCTGACCAACTGGATCAGTGAAATGGTGATTGGCTCGCGGATTGTGGATTACCCGCATTCCGCAGCGTATACGTAAGCGCGCCCCTACCGGGCCCGAAATGCTGTAGGAGCCAACTTGTTGGCGAGGCAGGCACCCCGGCGTATCAAACAGGCCCGCTCGCGAACAAGTTCGCTCCTACAGGTCGCGTCACCCTGTTGGAGCGACCTAATCGGACGAACCTCTACTCAACCACCACATCATTGGCCGACAACTCAGTGCGGCTATCAAACCCCGGCGTCAGAATGATCTTGCGGCAGTCTTCTTCTTTCTTGTCGAAGATCCGATACCCCTCCACCGCCTCTTCCAGCGACATGCGGTGGGTCACGATGGCTTCCGGCGCCAGCGCACCGCTTTCGATGAACTCCAGCAGTTCCGGCAGGTAGCGTTGCACGTGGGTCTGGCCCATCTTGAAGGTCAGGCCTTTGTCGAACGCGTCACCGAACATGAAGCCGTGGATGAAGCCCGCGTACACCCCAGGCACACTCACCGTACCGCCGCGTCGCACGGCTGCAATGCACTGGCGCAACGCCTTGCCGCTGCTGCCTTCCAGTTTCAGCGTAGCGAGGATGGTTTCAGTGGTGCTGCCCTTGGCTTCAAAGCCCACGGCATCAACCACCCCATCCACTCCGCGCATGCCTTTGGTCTGGCGAATGATGGTGTCGGCCGGATCATCGTCCTCGTCGAAATTGATCGGAATCACGCCGTAGGTGAACTGCGCGTACGCCAGGCGATAGGCGTGATGGTCGACCATGAAAATCTGCTCCACCCCGAGCATCTTGGCGCAAGCCGCTGCCAGCAGACCCACTGGGCCGGCACCGTAGATGGCCAGACTCGACCCCTTGCCGACACCGGCGTTGAGCACTGCCTGATAAGCGGTGGGCAGGATGTCCGACAGGAACAGAACCTTATCGTCCGACAGATTGCCCGGCACCTTGAACGGCCCGACGTTGCCTTTGGGCACACGTACGTATTCCGCCTGGCCACCGGGAATCCCGCCGTACAGATGGCTGAAGCCAAACAGCGCAGCACCTGGTGGAATCGACTTTTTATTCAGAATCGCCCCGCGACCGGTGTTGGTGGTTTCGCACGCAGCGAACAGATCCATCTGGCAGAAGAAACAGCCACCACAGGCGATCACGAACGGGATGACCACGCGATCCCCCGGTTTGACTGCGGTCACTTGCGGGCCAACTTCTTCGACGATGCCCATGAACTCATGGCCGAAGATATCGCCGTGCTCGGTGGCCGGAATCTTGCCGCGATACAAGTGAAGATCCGAACCGCAGATGGCCGTGGCGGTGACCTTGAGCAGGACGTCATCGGCCTCTTGAATGATGGGGTCGGCGACGGTTTCGACACGCACGTCGTGGGCGCCGTGGTAGGTCAATGCACGCATGAACTTCTCCTTGTTTGCTTTAGCCAAAAAATACTGCCTGGCGGCGCGTAAGGCTTGCGCCGCCTGTATGGAATAGGGAGGCGTCAACGCGATGTGAAGTTCAGGTGCAGGCAACGGGAAGCGGACGGGCGGGGACCTTGAATCGATATGCAAATCCGTGGGAGGGAGCTTGCTCGCGATAGGGATCGCAAATCCGATTCATTCGGTACGGCATCAATCCAAATCGCGAGCAAGCGCCCTTCCACCTAACCGTTGGCGCACAGATCTGGTGGCAGACGCACCGCATTCAGGCGATATTGCGCAACAGGCTGGCCTCCCGCGCAGCCGATGTCCGATTACTTGGAGCTGTCATGAATTCTTCTTCCTTGCGCGTCTGCATTGCGGGCGCCGGCGCCATTGGTTGCACCCTGGCGGCGCGCATTGCCCTGAGTGGTCAGCCGGTCAACGTATTTGCCCGTGGCAAGACTCTGGACGCGCTCAAGCGCAACGGCATCCACCTGCACGATCTGGAGGGCCGCCATCACGTTACCGTCAATGCCAGCGACAACGCACAAGCGCTGGGCGAGCAGGACGTGGTTTTCTTGTGCACCAAAGCGCCGTCGCTGACCACGCTATTGCCGCAGATTCAGCCACTGATTGGCCCCGACACGCTGGTGATTCCGATGATCAACGGTGTGCCGTGGTGGTATTTCCACGGCGAAGGCGGCCAGTTCGACGGTGAGCGCATTGCCAGTGTTGACCCTGATGGCGTGATCCACGATTCGCTGAACCTGGATAACGTCATCGGCTGCGTGGTGTTCATGACGGCGCAAAGCTCGGCACCGGGTGTGGTCAAGACCCACAACCCGTACCGGATCATCTTCGGCGAATTGAACAATGAGCTGACGCCCCGGCTGGAAACGGTCTGCTCGCTGATCTACCGCGCAGGTATTGAAGCCCAAGGCTCGGACCGAATTCGCGATCAGCTGTGGACCAAGATCATTGCCAACCTGACGTCCAACCCTGTGTCCGTGGTGACTGGCGCCACGCTGGAGCAGATTTACGGGCTGCCGGAAATGCGCGAACTGGCGCTGGCGACCTTTCACGAAGCGATGGCGGTTGCCACTGCCTATGACGCGCGACTGAGCATGGAACCCACGACGTTCATGCAGTTCGGCGCCAGCATGGGCGCGGTGCGCACTTCGATGCTGCAGGATTTCGACAAGGGCTTGCCGCTGGAACTGGCAGCGATTGGCGATGCGGTGCTGGAGATGGCAGCCAGAGTGAACATCCCGATGCCGATTACCCGCAGCATCGTGACCCTGGCCCGGTTCTGCGGGGAGCATCCGCACAAGGATCATGTGCGGCATTGAGCGGCTGAACAAAGCCTTTGGAATGATAGTGAAACCGTGGGAGCGGACTCGTCCGCGAAAGCGATGTATCAGGCGCAGAAAATGTGTCGGCTGCACCGGCCTCTTCGCGGACGAGTCCGCTCCCACAGGTCTTCGATCCTTAGCATGTAATCAAATAATCACGTAATCGGCGCTGGGTTGAACAGGGTGATGTCGTTGTGCAAACGATAGTGCTCGGTCCACGTCTTCTTTTTGCCGCTGGCGACATCCAGATAGAAGTGGAACAGCTCCCAGCCCAGGTCCTCGATGCTTGCACGGCCTGTCGCAATCCGCCCGGCGTCGATGTCGATCAGGTCCGGCCAGCGCTGCGCCAGTTCGGTCCGTGTCGACACTTTCACCACAGGCGACATCGCCAGACCATACGGCGTGCCGCGTCCGGTGGTGAACACGTGCAGGTTCATCCCGGCCGCCAGTTGCAGCGTTCCGCAGACAAAATCGCTCGCCGGCGTGGCGCAAAAGATCAGCCCTTTGCGCGAGACTCGCTCGCCAGGGCCCAGCACCGCGTTGATCGCGCTGTTGCCGGATTTAACGATCGAACCCAGCGACTTCTCGACAATGTTCGACAACCCGCCCTTCTTGTTGCCCGGTGTGGTGTTGGCGCTGCGGTCCGCTTCGCCCTTGGCTAGGTAGCGGTCGTACCAGTCCATTTCCCGCACCAACCCTTGGGCCACCTCCATCGTCTCTGCCCGTGAGGTGAGCAAGTAAATCGCATCGCGCACTTCAGTCACTTCGGAGAACATCACCGTGGCGCCTGCGCGCAGCAGCAAGTCCGAGGCGTAACCCAGCGCCGGGTTGGCGGTGATGCCGGAAAACGCGTCACTGCCACCGCACTGCATGCCCAGAATCAACTCGGAGGCCGGCACGGTTTCGCGACGGCGCTGATCGAGTTTCTTCAAACGGGTTTCGGCCAGCTCCATGATCTGCTCGATCATTTCGTTGAAGCCGTGGCTGGAATCCTGCAACCGGTACAGCCACGGATCGTTGAGATCCACCGACGCGTCGTCCTCGTGCATCACCTGCCCGGCCTGCAATTTCTCGCAGCCCAGACTGATCACCAGTGCTTCGCCACCTAGGTTCGGGTTGCGCGCCAGGTTGCGCACGGTACGAATCGGGATGTACGCGTCCTTGGCGGTGATGGCCACGCCGCAGCCATAGCTGTGAGTGATGGCTACCACGTCATCGACGTTCGGATACTTGGGCAGCAGCTCTTCGCGGATGCGCTTGACCGCGAAGTCCAGCACGCCAGTGACGCACTGAACCGTGGTGGTGATCCCCAGAATGTTGCGCGTGCCGACCGTGCCATCAGCATTGCGATAGCCCTCGAAGGTAAAGCCTTCTAACGCTTCACCTCGCACCGGCACGGCGTCGGACATCGGCAGACTGTCCAGCGGCGGCGCCGACGGCATGCGCAATTGATCTTCCTTGACCCAACTGCCCTTCGGAATCGGCTGCAGTGCGTAGCCGATGGTGTGGCCATAACGAATGATCGGCTCCCCTTCGGCAATGTCCACGGTATTGACCTTGTGGCTCTGCGGAACGTTGTCGATGGTCACCAGACCGTTATCGAATTCTGTCCCCGCCGGAACGCCCTGGTCATTGACCACGACGACGACGTTATCAAGCGCGTGCAAGCGGATGTAACGCGGCGAGTCGGCATGTTGGATCAAGTTCATCACGGTTTTTCCTCAGAGTTTCGCTTGAGAAAGATCGGCTTCACTGGCCGGCTGGATACCCTTCGATGGGGTTTCCTTGAGTTCTACACGTTTGATTTCACCCACGATGAAGACGTAGCTGATCACCGCCACCAGCGCGTTGGCGCCGACGAACACCAGGGCCCATTTGAACGAGCCGGTGGTGCTGATGATGTACCCGATCACGATCGGGGTGGTGATCGATGCGATGTTGCCGAACATGTTGAACAGGCCACCGCTCAAACCGGCAATCTGTTTTGGCGACGCATCGGACATCACCGCCCAACCCAGCGCGCCCACGCCTTTGCCGAAGAACGCCAGCGCCATGAAACCGACGACGACCCATTCGATGTCAACGTAGTTGCAGGTCACGATGGAGGTCGAGAGCAGCAGACCGCCGATGATTGGCGCTTTGCGGGCGAAGGTCAGCGAGTGGCCTTTGCGCAGCAGGTAGTCGGAAATCACCCCGCCCAGCACACCGCCGATGAAGCCGCAGATCGCGGGCAAAGAGGCAATGAAACCGGCCTTGAGGATGGTCATGCCGCGCTCTTGAACCAGGTACACCGGGAACCAGGTCAGGAAGAAATAGGTAATGCCGTTGATGCAGTACTGCGCCAGGTAGATGCCCAGCATCATGCGATTGGTCAGCAGTTGCTTCACGTAGTCCCACTTCGGACCGCTGGCCGAGCCTTTGCCCTTGTCTTGATCCATGTCGACCATGCCACCGTTGTTGGCGATGTGATCGAACTCTTCCTTGTTGATTTTCGGATGATTGCGCGGGCTGTGGATCACTTTCAGCCAGATCAGCGAGAACAGGATGCCGATGCTGCCCATGACGATGAACACGTGCTGCCAGCCGAAGGTGTAGACGATCCAGCCCATGATCGGGGCGAACAACACGGTGGCAAAGTATTGCGCCGAGTTGAAGATCGCTGAGGCAGTCCCGCGCTCGGATGTGGGGAACCAGGCCGCGACAATACGGGCGTTGCCAGGAAAGGACGGTGCTTCAGCCAGGCCCACCATGAAGCGCAGGGCGAACAGCAGGAAGATGGCAGTCGAGAGACCGAATTCACCGACATAGCCTTGCAGCACGGTGAACAGCGACCAGGTGAAGATGCTCAGTGCGTAGACTTTCTTGGAACCGTACCGGTCAAGCAGCCAGCCGCCAGGAATCTGGCCGGCCACATAGGCCCAACCAAACGCAGAGAAGATAAAACCGAGGGTAACGGCATCGATGCCGAGACTTTTTTGCAGGCTGGAGCCCGCGATAGCGATGGTTGCACGGTCGGCATAGTTGATCGTGGTCACCAGAAACAGCATGAGCAAGATCAAATACCGGACGTGAGTCGGCTTGGTTTTCAGCATGTCAGAAACTCCCACTAATTATTTTTTTGTGCGGGTTAAACGATCTTATGTGTGTGTTTGCTGCTCGCCGCCGCCCCTTAGTTCAGCTGCGATTGATGCGGTGAAACGCGACGGCCCGACGGCAAAAAACCGCTGATTGCTCAGCGGTTCTTCATCAAGTGCGTGCCGGTTATTGCGCGCCCTGCTTGTCCATCAGTGCAGCGAGCATTTCGTACTCTTCTGCAGTCAGGTCGGTCAGTGGAGTACGAACCGGGCCTGCGTCGTAGCCAGCGATTTTCGCGCCTGCTTTGACGATGCTGACGGCGTAACCGGATTTGCGGTTACGGATGTCGAGGTAAGGCAGGAAGAAATCGTCGATCAGCTTGCCGACGGTCTGATGATCGTCGCGAGCGATGGCGTGGTAGAAATCCATAGCCATTTTCGGCAGGAAGTTGAACACCGCCGAGGAGTAGACCGGCACGCCCAGTGCCTTGTAGGCAGCGGCGTAGACTTCAGCGGTCGGCAAACCGCCCAGGTAGGAGAAGCGATCGCCCAGACGGCGACGGATCGACACCATCAGTTCGATATCGCCCAGACCGTCTTTGTAGCCGATCAGGTTAGGGCAACGCTCGGCCAGACGCTCAAGCAACGGAGCAGTCAGGCGGCTAACGTTACGGTTGTATACGACAACGCCGATTTTGACGGATTTGCAGACGGCTTCAACGTGGGCAGCAACGCCGTCCTGGCTGGCTTCGGTCAGGTAGTGCGGCAGCAGCAGCAAGCCTTTGGCACCCAGGCGCTCGGCTTCCTGGGCGTATTCGATCGCTTGACGGGTCGAACCACCGACACCGGCCAGGATTGGCACGCTGTGCTCGCAGGTATCGACGGCAGTCTTGATGACTTCGGAGTATTCGCTGGCGGCGAGGGAGAAGAACTCACCAGTACCACCGGCCGCGAACAAGGCAGTTGCGCCGTACGGAGCAAGCCACTCCAGACGTTTGATGTAGCCAGCGCGGTGGAAATCGCCCTGGGCATTGAAATCGGTAACCGGGAAGGACAGCAGGCCGGCAGAGAGGACGGACTTAAGCTCTTGTGGATTCATTATTCGAACACCCTGGGACAATTTTTGTGGATTTTGTGGATGAAGCATCAGTCCTGCGCTGATGTCGTAAGTCATCGTACAACTGTAATTGGTCGGACTCAATAGGGGGTCGAGAAATTTAATGTTAGGGGGATGAGTGGCGTAACGCGATCCAGATTTTGTAGGAGCTGACGAGCAACGCGAGGCTGCGAAGCTATACATCTGACACACCGCATCGCAGCCTCGCGTTGCTCGTCAGCTCCTACAAAGGACCATCTGCGGCCTTTGCTATCGAATCAAGCCCGCTGCGACTCTGCCTCTTCATGAGCATGGCGCAAACGCTCGCGGCTGTTGGTCAGGTGCAGGCGCATCGCGGCGCGGGCGGCGTCGGAGTCCTGGCGGGCGATGGCGTCGTAGATTTCTTCGTGCTCGCGGCTCAAGCGCCCCATGTAATGCTGATGGTCGTCGTGGGCGATACGCGCCGAATTCAAACGGGTGCGGGGAATAATGCTGGTGCCCAGGTGATTCATGATGTCGGTGAAGTACCGGTTGCCGGTCGACAGCGCAATCGCCATGTGGAACTGGAAATCGGGCCCGACCGAATCACTGGAATGGGACACGCCCTCGTTCAAGGCATCCAGGGCAGCGCGCATGTCAGCCAATTGCTCTGCAGAACGGCGTTGCGCGGCGAGCCCCGCCGATTCCACTTCCAGACTGATGCGTAACTCAAGGATCGCCAGCACATCACGCAGGGTAACGATGGTCGCCGGATCGATGCGAAAGCCACTGGGGCTCGGGGTATCCAGCACGAAGGTGCCGATGCCGTGACGGGTTTCGACCAGACCTGAGGCCTGCAGCCGGGAGATCGCTTCACGTACAACCGTTCGGCTGACGCCCTGCTCCTCCATGATCGCAGACTCGGTGGGCAACTTGTCGCCGCGCTTCAACAGGCCGCTGCGAATACGCTCGGACAGCTCAGTCACCAACTCTTGGGCCAGGCTGCGGTGCTTTCGGCGGGCGCGAGGCGGAGCACTCTGATTTTCCATATCCAACATGCGTCTCTAAATACGGTGAAAAACTAATCATAGCTCACCGGGTTGTACGATCACACCCGGCGAGAGGATTAACCAAAAGGGCTATTGTGCCAGCGTTGGATCAGACCACCGGCTCGGGCAAGGGCTGCTCGCGCAACTGGCCTGAGTCAATGCGCAGGTGCCGGCCGTGGAAGCGTTTCAGACTGCTGCGATGGCCGATGCTGAGCAGCGTCAGGCCCGGCAGCTCATCCAGCAGCGCCTGATACAGCGCCGCTTCATCTTCCTCGTCCATCGCAGATGTCGCTTCATCCAGATACAGCCACTGTGGCGCGTACAACAGTGCCCGAGCGAAGGCTACGCGCTGCTGCTCACCGGGTGAAAGCATGCGTTGCCAGTGATTGCTTTCGTCCAGGCGCGGAATTAGATGGCTGAGCCGGCAAGTTTGCAGGATCTCGGCGAAACGCTCGGCCGGATACACTTCCGGCAGCTGTGGATAACTCAACGCTTCGCGCAATGTGCCAATCGGCAGATAAGGTTTCTGCGGCAGGAACAATGAGCGCTGAGCGGGTAACTTCACCGCCCCATGACCATCGAGCCACAACCCGCCCATCGCCCGCAGCAAGGTACTTTTCCCGCTGCCGGAACGCCCGCTGAGCATGACTTTCTCGCCGGCGGCAATGTTCACGTTCGCGTTAGTCAGCAATTGACGCCCACCGGCCAGTGACAAATCCAGCCCTTCCAGGCGCAGCGCGTTCTGCTCGTGGGTCACGTTGATCGCAGGCACACGGACCTCGTTCTGATCCATCGCCTGACGAAAGCTCAGCAGACGATCACAGGTCGCGCGCCATGAGGCCAGCGACGCGTAGGCATCGATGAACCAGCTGAAGTTTTCCTGCACATTGCCGAACGCGGAGTTGATCTGCATCAGCTCGCCCAATTCGATCTTGCCGGCAAAGTAACGTGGCGCAGCGACGACGAAGGCGAAGATGATGGCGATCTGTGAATAGCCAGCGGTGAAAAACGTCAGGCGCTTCTGCACCTTCATGATCGTCCAGAAGTTGCTCCAGACCATGCCAAACCGGCTGCTCAGGCGCTCGTTCTCGTTGGCCTCGCCATCGGAGAGCGCGATGCTTTCGGCGTTTTCACGCACCCGCACCAACGAGAAACGCATGTCGGCTTCGTAGCGCTGCTGCTGGTTGCTGAGAATGATCAGGCGCTTGCCGATCAAATGCGTGAGCACACTGCCGACGGCCGCATACACCAGCGCAGCCCAGAACATATAGCCGGGGATGGTGATGCCGAACAGCTCGATGCTGCCGGACACGCCCCACAAAATGACCGAGAACGACACCAGACTGACCACCGTGCGCAACAGACCCAGGCTCAGGCTCAGGGTGTCGGAGGTGAAGTTGTTGAGATCTTCGGACAGGCGCTGGTCAGGGTTATCGGTGTAACCGCCCTGCTCCAGTCGGTAATAATTCTTGTGCGCGAGCCACTTGGCGAAGTGCTGCTCGGTCAACCAGCGCCGCCAGCGGATAGTCAGCATCTGCGTGAGGTACAGCCGATACACCGCGCCCAGAATGGCGATGGCGGCGATCCCGCAGAAGTACAGAATCAGGTGGGTGAAGGCGCCAAGGTCTTTGTTCTGCAGCGCGTTATAGAAGTCGCGATACCAGCTGTTGACCAGCACCGAGATGAACACGCTGAACAGCGAGAGGATGATCACTGCAATCAGCAGCACCCACGCCATGCCTTTTTCTTCGCTGCGCCAGTAGGGCGTGACGAGCTTCCAGACCCGGGAAAAAAACTTCCCTGACACGGTGTCGTTGACCGAGGATTGTTCGGCATTCACATTCATGGTTAAGGCTCAGTGGCAGGTATTTAGTAGCGTCTTCTCAATGTGCCAGACGCCACCCACGATCTTCCATGAATAAATGTTTAACTCCTCAGCGACGCACCGGGCGCTTTTGCAGCTTGCGTTGCAGGGTGCGCCGGTGCATGCCCAGCGCCCGTGCCGTGGCAGAAATGTTGCCTTCGTGCTCGGTCAGCACGCGCTGGATGTGTTCCCACTGCAGGCGGTCCACGGACATCGGGTTTTCCGGCACCAGCGTGTCGAGGTCGGCGTGCTCGGACAGCAAGGCCGCCAGCACGTCATCGGCGTCGGCCGGCTTGCACAAGTAGTTGCAGGCGCCGCGCTTAATGGCTTCGACAGCCGTGGCGATGCTCGAATAACCGGTCAGTATCAGGACACGCATTTCCGGGTCCAGTTCCAGCAGCTTGGGCAACAGCACAAGACCCGAGTCGCCTTCCATCTTCAGGTCGACCGCCGCGTAGTCAGGGATGTCGGCCTGAGCCAGGGTCAGGCCTTCTTCTGCCGAGCCTGCGGTACTGACGCGAAAACCGCGCCGGGCCATCGCCCGCGCCATCACGCGGGTGAAGGTGGCATCATCGTCGACCAGCAACAAATGCGGCAGCTCTTCGCCTTCAACCTGGATTTCGTCAGTCATGCTTCATCTCCTCGTGCGTCACGGGGCAGGCGCAGCTCGGTGAGCGTACCGCCTTCCTCGTGAGGATAGAGTTTCACCGAGCCGCCCGCGCGGGTGACACTGGCTTTGCTCAGGAACAGGCCAAGGCCGAAGCCTTTGCCCTTCGTGGTAAAAAACGGTTTGCCGATCTGTTCTGCGATCGCCAACGGCACGCCTGCGCCATGATCGCGAATGCTGATGCAGATTTCGTGATCGTCCCAGTCCAGATTGACTTCCAGCCCTTCGGCGCAGGCATCGGCGGCGTTGTTCAGCAGATTCAGCAGGGCCTGGGTCAGGTCCGGCGGCGGCGCAATCATCGGCAACTCGCCCTGCCCCCTCCTTTGGAAACGATAGCTGGCTTCGGGGCGCATCAGGTGCCAGCGATTGAGTGCCTGATCCAGCCAGTGACTGACGGTCTGCTCCTGCACGGCCAGGCGGCGATTGGCTTCAGCGGCGCGCACCAGTTGTTGCAGGGTTTCCTTACACAGTTTGACCTGGTCTTGCAGGATCGACAGGTCTTCCTGAAGCGCCGGATCGTGATGATCCTGACGCATTTCCTTGAGCAGCACGCTCATGGTGGCCAAGGGCGTGCCCAATTCGTGGGCAGCGCCAGCGGCTTCGGTGGCCACGGCGAGCAGCTGCTGATCGCGGGCGCCTTCTTCCCGGCGCAAGGCACGCATGTGCTCCTGACGCCGCAGCTCCTCGGCCATGCGCGCGGCAAAGAAGGTAATCACACCCGCTGCCAAGGCGAAGCTCAGCCACATGCCGTAAATCTGCAGTTTCTCCCGGGACGCCGCGAAGGCTGCCAACGGGTAGAACTGCGCCAGCATCAGGGTGTACAGCGCCAGGGCGATACCGGACAGGATCAGCGAATAGCGCCACGGCAACGTCACCGCAGCGATGGTCAGCGGTACCAGATAATAAGAAACGAACGGGTTGGTTGAGCCGCCCGAGAAGAACAGCAGTGCGCTGTGGATAAACAGGTCAAATGCCAACTGCACGGCGTATTCAAGCTCGGTCACCGGCCATGAGGTACGCAGGCGCAGGGCCGTCAGCAAACAGACGATGGCCGATATGCCGAGGGTGATGTCCAGCTGTAGCCAAGGCAGCGGCAGCAGATCGAACAGGTAGGCAAACCCGACGGAGCCGGCCTGCGCGGCCAATACCAGCACGCGCACGAACGTCAGCCGCCAGAGGTTTTGGCGGGTGGCGGAAAGCATTTGGACGGGGGCGAGCATGAGCTCTCCTGATGAGCGCTCCAGGCGAATCGGAGCGAGTATAACCAATGCCGTCGGGAATGCAGCGTCAGTGCGTCAAAGCGCCACATGTGGTCGATATCGTCTATTGCACTAAAAACGGGAAGCGTGGGAGGGAGCTTGCTCGCGATTCGTTGGTGAATTTCCCGATGATGTGTCAGACGTATAGGCCGATCGCGAGCAAGCTCCCTCCCACGAAAACGATGCCCGGCAGCCTCATCGGAACAAGCCCCCAGGATTACAGTCTCATTGGCATCCGTGCGGCGAGCCATCGCCTGCGGTTCACACAACAAGGAGTTCATATGTTCATCCGTCGCCCGCTTGCCACCCTCATCGCTGTCGGCACCGCAGCGCTCGCCAGCCTTCCCGCCCTGGCCGATGACGTTCACTACAACCAGGTTTCCGTGCGTGCCGAGGTCAATCAGGACGTCCAGCGTGACTTGATGATGGTCACCTTCTACAGCGAATCCCAGAACTCGGACCCTGCCAAACTGGCTGCAGAAATCACCGAAAACCTCAACAAGGCGCTGGGCCAGGCGCGTCAGGTCAAGGACGTCACCATCCGCCAGGGCAACCGTAACAGCTACCCGGTCTATGACGACAAAGGCCAGAAAATCACCGGCTGGCGCGAACGTGCCGAGCTGCGCCTGGAAAGCGCTGACTTCGCTGCGCTGTCCAAACTGACCGGCGAGCTGCTGAACACCGAGATGAAGATGGGCGGCATGGACTTCTCTATCTCCAAACCTGCCCGCAAAGCCAGCGAAGACACCTCGCTCAAGGACGCCGTCGCTGCCTTCAAAACCCGCGCGCAACTGGTCACCGATGCGCTCGGCGGCAGCAGCTACAAACTGGTCAACCTGAACCTCAACACCTCAGGCTATCCACAACCGTATGCACGCGCCCCGGTCATGATGATGAAAGCAGCTCGCAGCGACGGCGCTCCATCGCCAGACGTCGAAGCCGGGACCGCCGAAGTCAGCGTCACGGCTGATGGCGTGATCGAAGTCGCGATACCTTGACGCCACGCAGCGGCAGCCTTGGGCTGCCGCCGCTTCCTTCCTCTCCCGCATCTGTTTACCCGCCTGCTGATCCAGACATCCGCATCAGATCGAAGCCCTATCCTACTCATCAACCCGAAACGGCCGATTTCGCGCGCCTGCGTAAAACGTAGAATCGCGCCTCAAGACGCCCACTCACCTTTCGCGCATGGAGCGGCTTTCCCTGAAATCAGGGAGTGGCCGAGCGCGAAGCATTGATCAAGGATGATTCCAGCATGGCCTTCCAACCCAAATTACCTGCCTACGACCTGTTCGACGAGCATATCGACAGCACCTTCGCTCTGGACCTGCTGACACAAGTGGCCCGGACACTTCCCGCAAACGAATTCGGCATCAAAATGGCCTGCATTTTCGGCGAGGACATCCCGGACAGGGCGTATTCGCGACTGCGTATGCGCCTCATGACCGGCCAAATCGAAAACCCGTCGATTATCGTGGCGGACATTCCCTATCCAGGCGAATACAACAATCGCGAACGCGTCATACGTGTCAGCAGCGCCGCCATCAGTCGAGCCCTGGGCAATCCGCACAATTCCGACCTGCTGGACATCCTGCTCCATGAGTTTGGCCACCACATTGATAACGTCCTGCGCCGGGATCTCATTGACCACACGGCTCATGCCGCGTTTGCGGTGGCCGCAGATGCCAAGGGTGAGGAAGGTGTGCGCTTTTCCTTCTGGATGGCCTGGCTGGGCAAGTTCGCGACCTTGCGCGTTCATCTTGGCACGTGGAGAAGTATCGGATGGAAGCAGACTTTTGATATCGACACGGACTGGGACACTGCGCGCAAAAGCATCATGTCGCGCTACAACAGTAAGCCCGGACGTCCGGAGCATCATTACACGGACCCGGAACGCGAGGGCTTTGAGGCGGGTGACGGCGGCACTGACAAGATGACCCACCTGCAGATCGAGCAAGTGCTCAGAAACCATGGTTTTCGGGATCAGGACATAGACGCAACCTACTTCGGCAACTGGCTGCGTGACTACTCGCAGTTGCTCGATCCAAAGATCGTTCGAAACACGCGGACGGAGAAGGACTTCCCCAACCTGTTGTCCCGCGATGCGCTAACCCGGATTGTCGACGTCCTGGCGATCAAGCGCTTCCGGAACCTGCGTCGGATCTCTAAAGACCATTTCCAGGTGACGACCGACAAGCTGGGCGTATATCGCCCTGTCGAGCACATCGACAACCCGAAAGTTACCGACAGAAAAGCCCCAGACCCCACCACGGTTGATCTGGATTTTGACCCTGCCATTTATGAAGGCAGCCCGCAGCTTGAAGTCGACTACGAAACGTCAATGAAGCGCTATATCTCGCGCTCGGCGGACTTCATGCAGGACGAGCTGCGCATTGCCATCGATCAGCAACGCCACGCCACAGGGCTGCGCGCTTTCGGTTCGGCACTGCACGTTCTCGAAGACTTCTTTGCTCACTCCAACTTTGTGGAGCTGGCCCTTATCAAGAACGGCCACACGGAGGTCCTGCCCTGGACATCACCCGCGCGCTGCAAGGCAGGGTTGCCGCTGGTGACCGGCATGTTCGGCCCGACTGATGTCATCGCAAGCATCGCCGGGCCCGTGGGGGACATTCTGTTCTCTACTGATGACATCACCTACCAGCCGATCAAGCCAGGTGATCGCAGCCAACGTGAGCAACTGCTGCTGATTCTGCTGGAGGAACATCACAATCCGCGTTACCTGGCGATATTCAATGAGTACCTGCAGTTGAGAGACACTTGGGTCGGGCTACCGTTTGTGGAATTCCTGCAGCGCTGCGCGGCTTACCTGACAGGGCCGTCCATCGTCGCGGGCAATGCCGTCGGCATCATCATGAAAGACATCCTCACCCAACTGGGCGAGAACGTAGATAACTGGCAGACCCGCTACGGCCAGGACCCTCACGAGAACGGCTCGACAGATCCAACCCACTCGCAACTGGCTAAGGATCATGCCGAACATCCCCTGCACCTGCTGGCCGGATCACTGGCGTCGCACGCGGTCAATGAGGTGGCCAAGGCGATGGTCGCTTACTGGAACGGGGATTCCCGCGCCGATCCCATCGCCGTCGCCCGGTCGTTGTTCAAGCATCCGCAAGACAGTGACTGGCAAGACGCGCAAGTAGCCGCTTGGGCCGCAGCCAATCCGGCAGAACTGCGCCGAAGCATGTCGAAAACCGAGATGTTCGAGCTCAGGAAGTGGCTGGCCAAAACGGGAGACAACGCCGTGGAGCAGATGCGCAAAGATGGCACCGTTTACCTGAAGTTTCTGCGCGGCGAGTTTATGGACCGCAACTCCCCGCTCTGGTTTATCCAGAGCCTGACACCGGTCGGAGCGATGTCCAGAGAGGCATTGATTCACCTGGGTGTCCTCAAGTAACGCTCAGGCAACTTGTAAAGAACCTCAACGCTGCGGCACTCTCGCCGCCTGGATCAGTCGATGATCAAGGCGGCGGGATTGCCGCACGACGACTTGAATAAGCGCGAGGTTTTCATGGCTAAGACTTTTCAACCGCTGGTGTTAACGGCAGCGATGCTTGCCTGCACACCCATGGTTCAGGCAGCGAGCACTCTGGTGTATTGCTCCGAAGCCAGCCCCGCCGGTTTCGACCCGAGCCAATACACCAGCGGTACTGATTTTGATGCATCGGCAGAAACGGTATTCAACCGGCTGACCCAGTTCAAGCGCGGTGGCACGGAGGTCGAGCCCGGGCTTGCCACGAAGTGGGACGTCTCAAGCGACGGTCTGACCTACACCTTTCACCTGCGTCCCGGCGTGAAATTCCACACCACCGACTACTTCAAGCCGACTCGGGACTTCAACGCCGACGACGTGCTGTTCACGTTCAATCGCCTGCTCAAGACAGACGACCCGTTTCGCAAGGCGTACCCTGCTGAGTCTCCTTACTTCACTGACATGGGGATGAACACCACCATCAAGAGCGTCGAAGCAGTCGACGACCAGACTGTGAAGTTCAGCCTGAACAATATCGATGCCGCGTTCATCCAGAATCTGGCCATGAGTTTTGCTTCCATTCAGTCCGCTGAATACGGCGCGCAGTTGCTCAAACAAGGCAAGGCCGCGGACATCAACCAGAAACCTATCGGCACCGGGCCGTTTGTGTTCAAGCGTTACCAGAAGGATTCGCAGATTCGCTACACCGGCAACACCGCCTACTGGAAGCCTGAGGACGTGAAGATCGACAACCTGATCTTCTCGATCACCAGCGACGCGGCTGTGCGCCTGCAGAAACTCAAGACCAACGAGTGTCAGATAAGCGGCTACCCGCGCCCGCAGGACATCGAAGAAGCGCAAAAAGACCCGAACCTCAAAGTGCTCAGCCAGGCCGGATTCAATTTGGGGTTCCTGGCCTACAACGTGACCCATCCACCGCTTGATCAACTGAAAGTGCGGCAGGCGCTGGACATGGCCATCGACAAGCCCGCGATCATCAAGGCGGTTTACCAAAGCGCAGGCCAATTGGCGCAGAACGCTTTGCCGCCGGATCAGTGGAGTTATGATCCCAACATCAAGGACGCACCTCACGACCCCGAAAAAGCCAAACAGTTGTTGAAAGAAGCCGGCGTCGCACCCGGCACGCAGATCAACCTGTGGGCAATGACCGTACAGCGCGCCTCCAACCCCAACGCACGAATGTCAGCGCAGATGATTCAGGCGGACTGGGCGAAGATCGGTATCAAGGCCAACATCGTCAGCTACGAGTGGGGCGAGTACATCAAGCGCGCCAAGGCGGGCGAACACGATGCGATGATCTACGGCTGGACCGGCGATAACGGCGACCCGGACAATTGGCTCGGCGTGTTGTACAGCTGCGCCGCCGTTAAGGGCAGCAACTACGCCAAATGGTGCAACCCCAGCTACGACAAGCTGGTGACCCAAGCCAAACTGACCAGCAATCGCGATGAGCGCATCAAGTTATATCAACAGGCGCAGAACATTTTGAAGAATGACGTGCCGATCACGCCGATCGCCAATTCCAAGGTTTTCCAGCCGATGCGCAAGGAAGTCCAGGACTTCAAACTCAGCCCGTTTGGGCTGACGCCCTTCTATGGCGTGAGCCTGAGCAAATAGCTCAACGGATGTTTGAGGGGTAACAACTGCGTACCAATCGGGTGCATTCGTCACGTTTGACTGCGCTCGCTTGGTGCGCGAAAGATATCGATATGCGACACGCAAACGTTCAACTGCGTCAGAAATTATACTTTTGCGACATTCGTGTACGTTCGTGCCACTCTTTGACACTTCATTGGCGTCAGTGTCTTGCTTTGGGTATGACGCCTGCATAAGTATCCGCAGGAATGACCCACGAGGTCGTTCCCTCTATTAAAAAATGACAACAACTGAGGCCACCATGCTCAAACAAGCGGTCATTCCGTTTCTACTCAGCGCAGGTTTGATCGCCAGCGCTCCCTTCGCTCAAGCAGCATCGAACCTGGTGTTCTGCTCCGAAGGCAGCCCAGCCGGCTTTGACCCAGGTCAATACACTACCGGTACCGACTTTGACGCCTCCGCGGAAACCATTTTCAACCGCTTGAGCCAATTTGAACGTGGCGGCACCGCTGTCATTCCAGGCCTGGCCACTAGCTGGGACGTCAGCCCGGATGGCCTGACCTACACCTTTCACCTGCGTGAAGGTGTCAAATTCCACACCACGCCTTACTTCAAACCCACTCGCACCTTCAATGCTGATGACGTGCTGTTCACGTTCAACCGCATGATCAACAAGGACGACCCGTTCCGTAAGGCGTACCCGACCGAATTCCCTTACTTCACCGACATGGCGATGGACACCAACATCACCAAGATCGAGAAGGTTGACGCCAACACGGTCAAGATGACCCTGGGCACTGTCGACGCGGCATTCATTCAGAACCTGGCCATGAGCTTTGCTTCTATTCAGTCCGCTGAATACGCAGCCCAGCTGCTCAAGGAAGGCAAAGCTGCCGACATCAACCAGAAGCCGATCGGCACCGGTCCGTTCGTGTTCAAGAGCTACCAGAAGGACTCCAACATCCGCTTCACCGGGAACAAGGACTACTGGAAGCCTGAAGATGTCAAAGTCGACAACCTGATTTTTGCCATCACCACCGACGCCTCGGTGCGTGCGCAGAAGCTCAAAAAGGGCGAATGCCAGATCACCGCTTACCCACGTCCAGCCGACCTTGCACCTCTCAAGGCCGACGCTGCACTGAAGATGCCTGATCAGGCCGGCTTCAATCTGGGCTACATCGCTTACAACACGATGGACAAGATCAAGGGCGACGATAAGCCGAACCCGTTGGCACAGCTGAAGGTGCGTCAGGCACTGGACATGGCTGTGGACAAGAAAGCCATCATCGACGCGGTGTATCAGGGTGCAGGTCAGCTGGCAGTCAACGCCATGCCACCGACCCAATGGTCCTATGACACCACGATCAAAGATGCGCCGTACGACGTCGCCAAGGCCAAGGAACTGCTGAAAGAAGCAGGCGTAAAAGACGGCACCGAAATCACCCTGTGGGCGATGCCGGTTCAACGTCCTTACAACCCGAACGCCAAGCTGATGGCCGAGATGCTCCAGAACGACTGGAAGAAAATCGGCATCAACGCCAAGATCGTTTCCTACGAGTGGGGCGAATACATCAAGCGCGCCAAAGCGGGTGAAAACGGCGCGATGCTGATTGGCTGGAGCGGCGACAACGGTGACCCGGACAACTGGCTCGGCACCCTGTTTGGCTGTGACGCCGTCAACGGCAACAACTTCGCCAAATGGTGTGACAAGCCGTTCGACACGCTGATCCACCAGGCCAAAGAAACCACCGACCAGGCCAAGCGCACCGAACTGTACAAACAGGCGCAGCACCTGCTCAAGGATGCAGTACCGATGACTCCGATCGCTCACTCGACTGTCTATCAGCCGATGCGCAAGGAAGTTCAGGACTTCAAGATCAGCCCATTCGGTCTGAACTCGTTCTACGGCGTCAGCGTCAGCGTCAAGTAATCGCTCACACATTGACTCACGGTCGCATCACCTTCGGGTGATGCGGCTGTGATGTTTTGTGGGAAATCGATTTACCGTGAAGGTCCCTATCGTTAGTTTTCGGGCCAAATACAGCCATTGCCTACTAACGATATGCACTTTTCCTACATACATTGCAGTGCCTAGAACTCTTTACTGTACGGCGTGACGGACATACCTTCGTCTGCGCCTGTGCGTTGTATTTTCGTTTATGAATGCCGGGTCTGGATAACAACTTCATTTGCGCAAACAGTTGCGCAAATGATTTGTCTGGCTGTGCAGGCGTTTTTGCGGTTAAACGATAAGGATTGTCATGCGTAATAAACTCATTGCTTCATCGATGTTAGCTATTGGAATAAACGCAGGGCTATTAGCCATCATGCCAACAGCCCAGGCGGCTACCAAAAGTCTGGTGTTCTGCTCCGAGGCGAGCCCGGCAGGGTTTGATATCGCGCAATACACCGCTGGCACCGACAATGATGCCGCAGAACCTCTCTACAACCGGCTGACCGAGTTCGAGCAAGGCAGCACCAGCGTAGTCCCGGCTCTGGCGACGCGCTGGGATGTTTCTCCGGACGGCCTGGTTTATACGTTCCACTTGCGCGAAGGGGTTAAATTTCATAGCAATAAATCATTCACCCCGACCCGGGAGTTCAATGCCGACGACGTAGTCTTCACATTCAACCGGATGCTCAACAAGGATCAGCCGTTCCGGGTCGCGTATCCAACTGAATTCCCGTATTTCACGGGCATGGGAATGGACAAGAATCTAAAGTCTGTCGAGAAGACGGGTCCATTGACAGTGGTATTTACATTGAACAATGTGGACGCGGCTTTCATTCAGAATATCGCGATGAACTTCGCGTCGATTCTTTCGGCTGAATATGCTGACAAACTGATGGCATCGGGTGATGTTCGCGATATCAATCAACAACCGATTGGTACCGGACCATTTGTATTTCAGCGCTATCAAAAAGATTCGCAAATTCGTTATATCGCCAATAAACAGTTCTGGGACCCGAGTCGGGTGAAGGTGGACCAATTGATTTTCGCCATCAATACCGACCCCTCGGTACGGGTGCAGAAACTCAAGAAAAACGAGTGCCAAATCACGTCCAACCCACGCCCTGCCGACCTTGACGCACTGAAAGCCGACAAGCAGCTCAAGGTCATGGAACAGCCCGGTTTCAACCTGGGCTACATCGCCTACAACGTGCGCCACGCACCGCTGGATAATCTGCAGGTGCGCCAGGCGCTGGACATGGCGATCAACAAGCCGGAGATCATCAAGGCCGTGTATCAGGGCGCGGGGCAATTGGCAGTCAACGCCATGCCGCCGACGCAATGGTCCTATGACGAGTCCATCAAGGACGCCCCCTATAACCCTGAAAAAGCTCGAGAAATGTTGCGTGCTGCGGGCGTCAAGGAAGGCACTGTAATCAATCTCTGGGCCATGCCGGTTCAGCGCCCCTACAACCCCAATGCCAAGCTGATGGCGCAAATGCTGCAATCGGACTGGGCGAAGATTGGCCTCAAGGTCAACATCGTCAGTTACGAGTGGGGCGAATACCTCAAGCGCAGCAAGAACGGCGAACACGACATCTCGCTGATTGGCTGGACCGGCGACAACGGCGACCCGGACAACTGGCTCGGCACGCTGTATAGCTGCGCAGCCATTGGCGGCAATAACTACTCGATGTGGTGTGACGAGAAATACGACCAGTTGGTAAAAGCGGCCGTCGCCACCTCAGACAAAGCCCAGCGCATCGACCTGTACAAACAGGCGCAGCACTACCTCAAAGAACAGGTGCCGATCACACCGATTGCTCACTCCACGGTCAATCAGCCACTGCGCGCTGAAGTCCAAGGTTTCCAGGTCAGCCCGTTCGGCCGCAACAACTTTTCGGGCGTCGATATCGCCCGATAACCCCTGATGACGCGTCAGGAGCGAATCCCGCTCCCTGGCGCAGCTATTCCTGCAATCCGCCGATCTGATCAAAAAACGATCAGAACAGCGGCACAACAAGATCCACCCAAGCCAGCCCACTCATAAAAACTGGCCTTAATAAAAGTAGTAAAAGGGAGCTTCAAAACGTGAAAAAAGCCAGCACCGCTGTATTCGCCGTGTCCATGATCGCTTTGAGCGTCGCGGCCCAGGCAGAGCCAACCAGTCAGGACTTTGTGCCGACGACCCTCGCCTCGAGCAGTGCTCAAGGCGAAGCCAAGGGTTTTCTCGAAGACTCGAAACTGACCGGTTCTACCCGTAACTGGTACGCCAACGAACTGCAACGCCGTGGCGGCCAGTTCAGTCGTCGAGAGGATGGGGTTGTCGTCGACCGTGATCCGCGCCGTATCAACTGGGTGCAAGGCACCATCATCGACTACAGCTCGGGATTCACTCAGGGCACCGTCGGTTTCGCCACTCAACTGGCAATGTACAACGCTGTCGCACTGGACCAGGACGCCGGCGACATCATGGGCCCGAACAACCGCACCCTGACGCGCAGCAACGGCGACGCCGTTGGTCAGTGGAGCAAGATGGGCCTGGCGAATGTCAAGGCACGCGTTTCCAACACCACACTGACCTTGGGCCGCCAGTCGATGAACACGCCGGTGATCGCCTACATCGGCAACCGTGCGCTGCCGTCGAGCTTCGAAGGTGTAAGCCTGCAGAGCGACGAACTCAACAACCTGTCGTTCCAGGCCGGTAGCTTCGACCGCGTATCCCCGCGTTCCGAACAAAGCCTGACCAGGTTCACCTCCGAGTACAACGCCAACGGCGCAACAGCTGATCGCGTCGACATGGCCGGCTTCGACTACAAGCCGTTCAAAAGCCTGACCACCAGCCTGTATGCCTCCAACGTCGAAGACTTCTGGCATCAGTACTACCTGGGCGTGTTGCATGAAATGGGCGACACCGATGTGGTCGGCATCAGCACCAACCTGAACTACTACAAGACCAAAGATTCCGGAGCCCGGAAGATGGGCCAGATCGACAACGACACCTACAGCCTGTCGTTGACCGCCACCCACAAAGCCCACAGCTTCAGCATTGCGTACCAGGAAGTCGAAGGCGACACCTACTTCGACTACGTGCATGACACCAACGCCATCTTCCTGGCCAACTCCTTGCTGTCGGACTTCAACGGACCCAACGAAAAGTCGGTGCAGTTGAGCTATCTGCTGAACATGGCCGACTACGGCGTGCCGGGCCTGAAGTTCAACGTGTATCAGGCGCGCGGCTTCGACATCGACGGCACCCATTACAAAGGCACTGCGTATGACGTGTCGCGCATGGATGGCGAGACTCATTACGAATACGGCATTGGTTCCTCGTACACCCTGCAATCGGGTCCGTTGAAAGCTACAACCGTGCGCGCGACGTACACCACGCACCGCGCCAGCGCAGAACAGGCTGACGGCAGCATCAACGAGTTCCGTCTGGTCACCACGATTCCATTCAACATCCTGTAAAAAACCTGCGTTCGGGCGGCGAGCCAGGCCAACGGGCTCGCCGCCCGATCACTTAATGGCTTCACACTTGCGGAGGGCGTTTATATGAAATCGAAATTCAAGCTCGCAACGTTACGCAATGCAGTCGCACTGGCCTTGTTCAGTGTGGCGGTCGGCGTTTCAGCCAAACCTCTGGTGGTCTGCACCGAAGCCAGCCCGGAAGGGTTCGACACGGCGCTGTACACCACCGCCGTCACCGCTGATGCTGCGGCGGAAACCATTTTCAACCGTCTGGTGGATTTCAAGCCCGGCACCACTGAAATCGAACCGGCACTGGCCGAGTCTTGGGAAATCAGCGACGACGGCCTGACCTACACGTTCCACCTGCGCAAAGACGTCAAGTTCCACACCACCGATTACTTCAAACCGACGCGCAACATGAATGCCGACGACGTGGTCTGGAGCTTCCAGCGCCAGCTGGACCCGAATCATCCATGGCACAAACAGTCGACCGTCGGCTTCCCGTACTTTGAAAGCATGGGTTTTAAAGAGCTGCTCAAAGGCGTCGAGAAAGTCGACGACAGCACCGTCAAATTCACGCTGACCCGCCGCGAAGCGCCGTTCCTGGCCGACGTCGCCATGGCGTTCGCCTCGATCTACTCCGCTGAATATGGCGACCAGCTGCTCAAGGCAGGCAAGACCGAAGAGCTGAACAACCACCCGATCGGCACCGGCCCCTTTGTCTTCGTGCGTTACGCCAAAGACGCCCAGGTGCGCTTCAAGGCCAACCCGGATTACTTCCGTGGCAAGCCGCCAGCCGACGCACTGATCTTTGCCATCGCCACCGACAGCAACGTGCGCCTGCAAAAACTCAAGGCCAACGAGTGTCAGATCGCGCTCTATCCCAAGCCTGACGACATCCCGAACATCAAAAAAGACCCAAGCCTGAAGATCGACGAACTGCAGGCCATGACCACCGCCTATATCTCGATGAACACCACGCACAAGTACATGAGTGATGTGCGCGTGCGCAAAGCCATCGACATCGCCTTCGACAAGGAAGCCTACGTCAACGCGCTGTTCGGTAAAGGCAACGCCAGCGTCGCGGTCAATCCGTATCCGCCAACGCTGCTGGGTTACAACAATCAGCTGAAAAACCCGGCCCATGATCTGGACAAGGCTCGCGCTTTGCTCAAGGAAGCCGGCGTGCCCGAGGGCACGGTTCTGACTCTGTTCACCCGCAACGGGGGCGGCGCTACCAACCCTAATCCGACGATGGGGGCACAAATGATGCAAGCCGATTTGGCGAAAGTCGGCATTAAGTTAGATATACGCGTCATGGAATGGGGCGAAATGCTCAAACGCGCGAAAAACGGCGAACACGACATGGTCTCGGCCGGCTGGGCAGGTGACAATGGCGACCCTGATAACTTCCTGACCCCACTGCTCAGTTGCGAGGCCGCCAAAAACGGCGAAAACTACGCGCGCTGGTGTAATCAGAAGTTTCAGACGCTGATCGATCAGGCTCGGGAAAAAACCGACCCGGCCGAACGAGCCGCGCTTTACGAGCAGGCCCAGGTCGTTTTCAACCAGGACCAGCCGTGGATCAGCATGGCCCACACCAAGATGTTCACTGCAATGCGCAACAACGTAGAGGGCTATCACATCAGTCCTCTCACCACTAACAACTTCGCTACCACCCAAGTGAAGTAGAAGAAGAATCCGGCGGGCTCCAAACAGGGGCCCCGCCGGTACACGCCTAACCGGCTGATGAGGTACACGACACGATGTTTAGTTTTATCGCCCGCCGAGTGGGGTTACTCATACCCACCTTCTTCGGCATTACCTTGCTGACGTTCGCCCTGATTCGCCTGATTCCTGGTGACCCGGTCGAAGTCATGATGGGTGAACGCCGGGTCGATCCGGAAATGCACGCCCAAGCCATGGAACGTCTTGGCCTGAACAAACCCCTTTATGCGCAATACATCGACTACGTCGGCAAGCTCGCCCATGGCGACCTCGGCGAATCGCTGCGTACGCGTGAGAGCGTGTGGACCGAATTCACTTCGCTGTTCCCGGCCACATTGGAACTGTCGATTGCGGCGTTGATATTCGCTGGCATTCTCGGGCTTCTGGCCGGGGTGATCGCCGCCCTCAAACGAGGGTCCCTGTTCGACCATGGGGTCATGGGTATTTCGCTTGCGGGATACTCGATGCCGATCTTCTGGTGGGGCCTGATCCTGATCATGTTCTTCTCGGTATCCCTGGGCTGGACGCCAGTATCCGGCCGGATCGACCTGCTTTACGACATTCCCCCAAGAACCGGCTTCATGCTGATCGACACCCTGCTCAGCGATGAAGAAGGCTCGTTCCTGGATGCTCTGCATCACCTGATTCTGCCGGCCATCGTGCTGGGCACCATCCCGCTGGCGGTGATCGCCCGGATGACCCGCTCCTCGATGCTGGAAGTATTGCGCGAAGACTACGTGCGTACCGCCCGCGCCAAAGGCCTTTCGCCTGCCCGCGTGGTGTTCGTGCACGGCCTGCGCAACGCACTGATCCCGGTCCTGACCGTATTCGGCCTGCAAGTCGGCACCCTGCTCGCCGGCGCTGTTTTGACCGAAACGATCTTTTCCTGGCCGGGCATTGGCAAATGGCTGATCGAAGCCATCGGTGCACGTGACTACCCTGTCGTGCAAAACGGGATTTTGCTGATCGCCTGCCTGGTGATCCTGGTCAACTTCCTGGTGGACATCCTTTACGGATTTGCCAACCCACGCATTCGTCACCACGGCTGAGATGACTTTAATGAGCACACCTACTCCTGTAGTAGCAGTCGATCAAAGCCTGCTCTACCCGTCCCCGTACAAAGAATTCTGGCAAGCGTTCGCCAAGAACAAGGGCGCTGTCGCCGGTCTGCTGTTCATGCTGCTGATCGTGTTCTGCGCACTGTTCGCACCGTGGGTTGCCCCCCATGACCCAAGCGAGCAGTACCGCGACTTCCTGCTGACCCCTCCGGTCTGGCTCGAAGGCGGTCAATGGCAGTTCCTGCTGGGCACCGACGAACTGGGTCGCGATCTGCTGTCGCGCCTGATCCAGGGCTCGCGCCTGTCGCTGCTGATCGGCTTGTCGTCGGTGGTGATGTCGCTTATCCCGGGCATCTTCATGGGCCTGATCGCCGGTTTCTTTCCGAAGATCCTCGGCCCGACCATTATGCGCCTGATGGACATCATGCTGGCCCTGCCCTCGCTGCTGCTGGCTGTTGCCATCGTCGCGATCCTCGGCCCTGGCCTGATCAACACCGTGATCGCCATCGCCATCGTCTCGCTGCCTTCCTACGTGCGTCTGACCCGTGCTGCCGTGATGGGCGAGTTGAACCGCGACTACGTGACTGCCGCGCGTCTGGCTGGCGCCACCCTGCCGCGCCTGATGTTCGTCACCGTGCTGCCTAACTGCATGGCGCCGCTGATCGTGCAGGCCACATTGAGTTTCTCCTCGGCCATCCTCGACGCCGCTGCGCTGGGCTTTCTGGGTCTGGGTGTACAACCGCCGACGCCTGAGTGGGGCACCATGCTCGCTTCGGCCCGTGACTACATCGAACGTGCCTGGTGGGTCGTGAGCCTGCCCGGTCTGACCATTTTGCTCAGCGTGCTGGCAATCAACCTGATGGGCGACGGTCTGCGCGATGCGCTGGACCCGAAACTCAAGAACGCCGCCTGAGGACGTCCGAATGTCTCTTTTAGAAATCAAGAACCTTAACGTGCGCTTCGGCGACGCCAAGGCCACACCGGTTGTCGACGGTCTGGACCTGAGCGTGGACAAGGGCGAGGTGCTGGCCATCGTGGGCGAATCGGGCTCCGGTAAATCCGTGACCATGATGGCGCTGATGGGGCTGATCGACTCCCCCGGCATTGTCACCGCCGACTCGCTGGTCTTCGACGGCAAGGACATGCTCAAGCTGACCTCGCGCCAGCGTCGTCAAGTGGTGGGCAAGGACCTGGCGATGGTCTTTCAGGACCCGATGACGGCACTCAACCCCAGCTACACCGTGGGTTTCCAGATCGAAGAAGTGCTGCGCGCCCACTTGGGCATGTCGGGCAAGGCTGCTCGCCAACGCGCGCTGGAGCTGCTTGAGAAAGTGGAAATCCCGGGCGCCGCCCAGCGTCTGGACGCCTACCCCCACCAGCTGTCCGGCGGCATGAGCCAGCGCGTTGCAATTGCCATGGCGATTGCCGGTGAGCCAAAACTGCTGATCGCCGACGAACCGACCACGGCGCTCGATGTGACGATTCAGGCCCAGATCATGGACCTGCTGCTGGCGCTGCAAAAAGAACAGAACATGGGCCTGGTGCTGATCACCCACGACCTCGCGGTCGTGGCCGAAACCGCTCAACGCGTGTGCGTGATGTATGCAGGCCAAGCGGTGGAGGTCGGTCAGGTGCCGGGCTTGTTCGACGTCCCGGCGCACCCGTACAGCGAAGCATTGCTGGCGGCGATCCCGGAGCACAGCATGGGCGCTGCGCGGCTGGCCACACTGCCGGGTATCGTGCCGGGTCGCTATGACCGCCCCGTGGGTTGCCTTTTGTCACCGCGCTGCCCGTACGTACAGGAAAAATGCCATCAGCAACGCCCCGCCCTGGACCCGAAAGCCCATAGCCTGGCGCGTTGCTTCTATCCTTTGAATCAGGAGGTGGCGTAATGAGCGTCGTTCTTACCGCCCGCGACCTTACCCGTCATTACGAAGTCTCCCGCGGCCTGTTCAAGCCGCATGCCGTGGTGCGCGCGCTCAATGGCGTGTCGTTCGAGCTGGAAGCCGGCAAAACACTGGCTGTGGTGGGTGAATCCGGCTGTGGCAAATCCACCCTGGCCCGCGCGCTGACGCTGATTGAAGAGCCTTCGTCCGGCTCATTGAAAATCGCCGGCCAGGAAGTGACCGGCGCCACCAAGGAGCAACGCAAACAGCTGCGCAAAGACGTGCAGATGGTGTTTCAGAGCCCGTACGCCTCGCTCAACCCTCGGCAGAAGATTGGCGATCAGCTCGGCGAACCGCTGTTGATCAACACCAAGCTGTCGGCGGCCGAACGCCGTGAGAAAGTGCAGGCGATGATGAAGCAGGTCGGTTTGCGCCCTGAGCACTATCAGCGTTACCCGCACATGTTCTCCGGTGGTCAGCGTCAGCGTATTGCCCTGGCCCGGGCGATGATGCTGCAACCCAAAGTGCTGGTGGCGGACGAACCGACTTCGGCGCTGGACGTATCGATTCAGGCGCAGGTGCTGAACCTGTTCATGGACCTGCAGCAGGAATTCAACACGGCCTACGTGTTCATCTCCCACAACCTGTCGGTGGTGCGTCATGTCGCCGATACGGTGCTGGTGATGTATCTGGGTCGGCCTGCGGAAATGGGGCCCAAAGAGGACATCTACGCGCGTCCGCTGCACCCGTACACCCAGGCGCTGCTGTCGGCGACCCCGACGATTCACCCGGACCCGCTGAAACCGAAGATCAAGATCATCGGCGAACTGCCCAACCCGCTGAACCCGCCCAGTGGCTGTGCTTTCCACAAGCGCTGCCCGTATGCGACGGAGCGTTGCGTGAACGAAGAGCCAGCGCTGCGTGAAGTCGACAACCGTCAGGTTGCCTGTCATTACGCGGAGCAGTTTGTGGCGTGATGTGAGCCGCCCTGCGGTGTGTTGATCAAAGGCCGTTGCGCGCTCGTGCAACGGCCTTTTTTGTGGCTGATGTTTTTGCGGGCCACGCATTCCCTGTAGGAGCTGCCGAGCCCGTGCGAGGCCGCGATACGGTCTACCTGACACGCCGGAATTGTGTGTGTGTCCGTTATCTCGGGTGGTGCTGACATCGGTTCCGCCCTTACGGCGGGTCACTTTCGAAAAGAGCGCGAAAGTAACCAAAGCGCTCTTGCTCCTGGCTTGGCCCTCCTCTGTCGGGTTCCCTCACTCCGGCGACGCTCCGTGGGCACGCCGCCATCGGCCATCCATGGCCGGGGGGGCTAGCGCGGCATCCATGCCGCGCTGCCCACTCCGCGCCACCTGCGTTCGGCCTGCACCCAAGTCGCGTTTTGCGGTGTTTGGGCTGACGTGGAAGAAGAACAAAAGCGAAAGCGAAAGCGAAAACAAAGGCAAAGGCAAAGGCAAAGGGCGAACTGTGCTCCTGCTTCTGATCGTTCCTTACGCTCCGCGTGGGAATGCAGCCCAGGACGCTCCGCGTCCGATGACGCGGAGCGTCGTGAGAGGCGATACCACGCTCCGCGTGGGAGCGATCAGTCTTCGTCCATGCCGAGATTTCACGAGCGCCACAAATTGCGACTTTGGGAGGCCGAGCGCAGGTATTGCGCAGCCGGGCGCACGACATGGATGTCGTGCGAGCGCTGCTAGGGCATGGATGCCCGTTCGGCGCGTCCCGGCGGAGCAATGCCGGAGCGAGGGGACCCCGACGAAGGAGGGGCCGGACACCGGAGCGAAACGGTTTGGTTACTTTGCCAAGACAAAGTGACCCGCCGTAAGGGCGGAACCGATATCAGTTACACCACAGATAATGGATATACACACAAATCCGGTACACCAGTTACACCGCATCGCAGCCTCGCACCGGCTCTTCAGCTCCTACAGCGGATCGCGAACCGCCGCAGTTCGGCTATCAATAAACATCCCGGCGATAACGACCCTGCTCGATCAGCGCCTCAACGCCATCCTCGCCCAGCAGCGCCTTCAACACCTCATCCACCCCGGTAGCCATGCCTTCCAGGCTGCCGCAGATGTAGATCGCCGCGCCGTCGTCCAGCCAGCGATTCAGCTCATCCGCCGCATCACGCAGCCGATCCTGCACGTAGACTTTCTCGGCCTGATCCCGCGAGAACGCCAGGTCCAGGCGTTCGATATCGCCCGTCATCAACCAGCCCTGCAGCTCGGCACCGCAATGGAAGTCATGGGCCGCATTGCGCTCGCCAAACAGCAGCCAGTTACGCTGCTGCCCTCGAGCGATTCGGGCCTTGAGCAGGCTGCGCAACCCGGCAAGCCCGGTGCCGTTGCCAATCAGAATCAACGGCACCGGTTCGCCCGGCAGGTGAAAGCTGCTGTTGCGGCGCACTTTCACGCTGATTGAATCGCCCTGCGCTGCATGTTCCGTGAGCCAGCCCGAGCCCAATCCGAGCGATCCATCGGGATGCAGTTCCTGACGGACAATCAGTTCCAGCGAATGGTCTTCAGGCATCGAGGCGATTGAGTACTCACGCATCGCCAGGGGGACCAGCGCATCAACCAATGCCTGAGCATGCAGGCCGACCAGATGGCCACGGTTCTCAGGCAACTGGCGCGATGCCAAGGCCTGGCTCAAGGTTTCCTGCAAGCCATCGACGTTCACTGGCGCGTCCGACGCGATGCCCATACCGGACAGAAACTGATCAACTGCCGCGCCGCTGTTGCGCGGCAGGATTTCCACCAGATCCCCCGCCTCCCAACCGGCAGCGTCTGGTGGGGTCAGGCCCAAGAGGAACACCTTGGAGCCGGCACTTCCCGGGTTGAGCCATTCACGTTTGGCCAAGGTCCAGCGGCCGAAAACCGGGGCCTGCCAACCGGCGGGGGGCGCACTGCCGGTCAGTTGCCCCAATTGCTGCTGCCACTGATGCAGGGCTGCACTGTCGCCGCTGTCCACTTCCACCGGGGCAAACAGCGTACTGCCACCGCGGGAGGCCAGCCAGCCGTGCAAACGCAGGGCGAAGCCACAGAAGTCTTGATATTGCCGATCGCCGAGGGCCAGCACCGCGTAATTCAGATTGCTCAGCGACAGCGGTTTGCCCAGGACTTTGCGCTCGAATCCGCGAGCGCTGTCCGGCGCTTCGCCGTCGCCAAACGTGCTGACGACGAACAGGGCGTTGTGGCTGCGATTAAGGTCCTGCTCGGTGATGTCACCCAGACGCTGCACCTTTACCGGCATCCCGGCGGACTGCAATTGCCCGGCGGTCTGCCATGCCAGTTGCTCGGCGAAACCGCTTTGGCTGGCAAAGCCGATCAACCACGCCGATCCAGTCTCGCCAGTTTCGGGCAATGACACCCCGCCACGGGCATTGCGCACTTCGCGCTTCTTGCGACGACGATCCAGGTACAGCAGCCAGCCGGTGACAAAAAACAGCGGCATCATCAGGGCGGCAACGGTGATCACGATGCGCCCGATGAGGCCGAAATAGCTGCCGGTGTGCAGCGCGTAGTTACTGATCAAAAGCTGCGAACCCAGACCTTTCTCGGCGTAGCGCGAGACGGATTTGACCTGGCCGGTCGCGGGATCAAGGGTGATCTGGTTCAGCGCGCGCGGGTGCGGGGAATCCTTGAGCAGGTAGAACACCTGTCCAGGCTGGCCTGCCACCGGGGGCAGACGCAGGTTGTACATCTTGAGACCCGGCCCGGCGGTTTTCTGAATGCTGTCCCAGATGGCGGCGTAATCGACCACGGCCGGCGGGGCATCGGCCGGGGGCTGATTACCACCACGTCCGCCCCCTTTGCGCGGTTGCTCACCGGCCACCGGCGGATCACCGATGAGTTTATTCAGGCCATTGCTGACCCACTCATAGGACCAATTCAAGCCAGTGATCGCCAGCAGCAGATACACAATCAGGCACCAGGTACCGAACACCGAATGCAGGTCCCAATTGAAACTGCGTCCCTTCTTCGCCCAGTCCAGCGTCAGCCAGACGCGCCAGTTGAGCGCCTTGCGCGGCCAGCGCAGATAAAGTCCCGACAAGCAGAAGAACACCAGAATCAGGGTGCAGGCGGCGGTCACTTGTTTGCCGTATTCGCCCGCCGCGAGGAAGCGGTGCAGTTGCAGGATGAAGCCGAAAACCTCCTGCCCCATCGCGTCCGGTTTGAGTTCGCCGGTGTAGGGGTCGAAATTGCGCATCGGCCCGCGACGTTCACCCGGCGCCGGCTTGAACCAGACCTGGGCGGCCTTGTCGCCGTCGACTTCGATGCGCAGCATGGCAACGGTGTCATTGGCTTGGGCTTCGAGTTTGCGCACCAGTTCCACCGGCGGCAGTTGAGCGTCCAGCGGCTGCACGAACAGCGCCGTGGGATTGATGGCGTCGAGAATTTCATCTTCGAACGAATAGAGCGCCCCGGTAATGCCCATCAACGCCAGGATCAGCCCCGCCGTGATGCCAAAGAACCAGTGAACTTGAAACAGGACTTTCTTCAACACCCTCGACCACCTCAATAACCGTTGCCCGTGCAGTATGCGCTGAAACGGAATGGATTCTCATCTGTGTCTGATTCTGAACAACGATCATTTCAACAGCTCGCGAACAAGTTCGCTCCTACAGGCACGAATTTGAGCCAGGATCTGTAGGAGCGAACTTGTTCGCGAGACGCCATTACGCACGACACATCCCCAGCGCCTGACACACCGGCTCGCGAGCAAGCTCCCTCCCACCAAGCGACCTTCCACCAAGCGACCTCCCACGGTTATCGCGTGCGTGCCCCTTCCACACAAAAGCCCCACTCACCATCGGCAAGCAGGGCTTTGCGGTTTCCCCTGTTTAGAAGTGGAAGCTGGCACTCATCAATGCCGTCCGGCCTGCGGCCATGTGCGCGTAGTGAGTGGTGAAAACCTGATCGTAGTAACGCTTGTCGGTCAGGTTCTGCACGTTCAGCTGCAGATCAACATTCTTGGTCAGCGCGTAGGTCGCCATCGCGTCGTAGCGCCAGTACGAAGGCACCTCGACCGAGTTGGCTTCGTTGCCGAAACGCGAATCGACGAAGGTCGCGCCGCCGCCCACGGTCAGCTTGGGCATCAGGTCGTAGGTGGACCAGAAGTTGAAGCTGTTACGCGGAGTGCTTGGCATGTGATTGCCTTCGTCGGCCTTGCTGGTGGCCTTGACGATCTCGCTTTCCATGTAGGTATAGCCGCCGTAGACCTTCCATTTGCTGGTGATCTTGCCGGTGTACGTGAACTCGAAACCGTCCACACGCTGCTCACCATCAAGCACCTGGAAGGTGGTGTTATCCGGGTCGTTGATACGTGCGTTGGTCTTCTCGGTGCGGAACAGTGCGGCGGTCAGCGACAGGTCGTCGTTGAAGAAGTCCCACTTGGTGCCCAGCTCGTAGTTGCGGTTCTTTTCCGGATCGAGGTCGGAGTTGTTGGCCGCGATTTCAAGGCCGCCGTTACCGCTGGTTTCACCCGACGGGTTGCTGGACGTAGACCATGCCGCGTAGATGCTGCCGTTGGGCAATGGCTTATAGACCAGGCCAACCTGATAGTTCCACAGCTGGCTGGTGTTCTCACGGTCGAAATTCCCGGCCACTGCACCACGGCCGCCAGTGCTGTAGCCGCTGGAGCGCACATCATAATCGTCATAGCGCAGACCCAGGTTCAGGGACCATTGCTCGTTGAACTTCAGGGTGTCGAACACATACGCAGCGCTGGTTTTGGTGTCCGTATCGGTGTAGGCCAGGCTGTCGGTGATGGTGCCGTTCCAAGGGTCTTTAGGCGACGGGTTGTACAGGCTGGTGCAGTCGCCGGAGCGCAGCAATGCAGCATTACACACCGAACCGATGGTGCCGCCGGTGGCGCTGAGCACGTTGTAGCCACGGTTGTGAGTGTCTTGATAGGAGAACTCGACCCCAGTCACGAGGCTGTGCTCGATGAACGCCGTGTTGAACTTGGCGGTCAGGTCGGTCTGGTTGACGAAACCGCTGGAAGTCGAATTGCGGCTCTTGGCCGAGCGCGATACCAGACCGTTGGCCACGTTGCCACGGCTGTCGTCAGGGTTGGTGACGACGTAATCCAGCGTCGAACGTGACATGCGGAAGCTGTTGGACAGCGTCAGGTTGTCGTTCAGGTCGTGCTCGATCCGGAACGTGCCGCTGTCGTTGACGCTTTTGCGGTAATCACGATCGGTCAGGCCGTAGAAATTGTTTTCGTTGACGTGGGCCGGCTTGTCGACAATGTACTTGCTGCGACCGGGGGTGCTGGTCAGCGGGATGCCGTAGTCCGGCATGTCGTCGGTTTTCAGATGGTAATAATCGACTTTCACCCGGGTGTCGGTGCCTAGGCCAAACGCGAACGACGGCGCGAAGCCCCAGCGGCTGTTGTCGACATCGTTACGACCCGCGACATTGGAATCGTGCTTCATCAGGTTCAGACGCACCGCCGAGGTGTCGGTCATCTGCTGGTTCACGTCCAGGGTGTAACGCTGGGTCTGATCAGAACCGAAGGTGTAGCCGCCGTTGTAGGCGTCGCCCAGGTGAGCGCCCTTGGTGATCAGGTTCAGGCTGCCACCGGTGGAACCTGCGCCTGTGAACGCCGAGCCCGGGCCTTTGCTGACTTCGACCGATTCGACGTTGAAGATCTCGCGGCTTTGCGCGGCGACGTCGCGCATGCCATCGATGAACACATCGCTTTCGGCGTTGAAGCCGCGAATGATCGGGCGGTCGGCGTTCGGGTTACCACCCTCGCCTGCGCCAAAGGTGATGCCTGGCGTGGTGCGCAGCGCGTCGGCCAGACTGGTGGCGGCGGTGTCGCGGATCACCTGCTGCGGAATAACGGTCACGCTTTTTGGCGTCTCGCGCAGCGGCGCGGTGTATTTTTTCGACGCCGAGTCATCGGTCTTGTAGCTGGTTTCAGCTTGCTCACCGGTGATGCTGGTGGCGCCCAGATTGATCGATTTGTCTTCGCTGGATTCAGCCGCCTGGGCCAGATGGCCAGCAGACATCGCAGCAATGGCCACACCTACCGCAGAGGCGATCGAACGCTGTGATGGAGCGGATGGTTGTGTTGGGCGCGACATAGTTGGATTCCTTCCCCAAGGAGTTGAGGCGGCGGAATATAGGGTAAACGGGTATTTGTAACAATTGCGAAAGATTGTTATTTGCGACGAATTTACATTCTTTACATTTTCCTATGACACATTTTTCACTTTTGTGCGTCTATGCGCGCCCGCGCCGTTTTACACAGACAATAAGAATCACTATCATCCGCCCCATCCAGTTTCCTACAGGCCGCATCCCATGCTCCTACATATCCCTGGCCTGTTTTCCCGCGAGGAAGTGGTGCGTATCCGCCAGGCGCTGGAGCAGACGGACTGGGCGGACGGCAAACTCACAGCGGGCTTTCAATCGGCCAAAGCCAAACACAACCTGCAGTTGCCGGAGGGTCACCCATTAGCGGTGGAGATCGGTGCGGCGATGCTGGAACGGCTGTGGCAGAACCCGCTGTTCATGTCAGCGGCCCTGCCGCACAAAGTCTTCCCTCCGTTACTGAACTGTTACACGGCGGGTGGCAGCTTCGATTTCCACATCGACAACGCGGTTCGCCAATCCAAAGGCAGCATTGAGCGGGTGCGCACCGATTTGTCGTCCACGCTGTTTTTCAGTGATCCGGAGGACTACGACGGCGGCGAGCTGGAAATCCAGGACACCTTCGGCACTCGTGCGATCAAACTGCCAGCGGGAGATTTGCTGCTCTACCCCGCCACCAGCCTGCACAAGGTCAATGCGGTTACCCGCGGCGCCCGGTTTGCGTCGTTCTTCTGGACCCAAAGCCTGGTGCGAGAAGACAGCCAGCGCGCGCTGCTGTTCGAGATGGACAACGCGATCCAGCAACTGACCCGCGATGTGCCCGATCACCCGTCCTTGATTCAACTCACCGGCACCTACCACAACCTGCTGCGCCGCTGGGTCGAGGTCTGACATGACCTGGAACCTGCGCCGCAAAGAAGCCCTGGACGGCGAGCAACTGCGGGCGATGCTCAGCGAAAATCCGGCGCGCGCGGCACAGGCCATTCTGGTGGCAGCCAAAGCGCAACTGATCGACGCCCAGGCACTGCTTGGGCAGATATTGCTTGATGGCAAAGGCATCGAACGCGACCCGGCCTTGGCCATGACCTGGTTTCAGATAGCAGCCCGCAATGGTCACGGGATGGCTGCGAACATGCTTGGCCGTTGCCATGAGCATGGGTGGGGTTGTCTGGCTGATCCAGCCAAAGCTGCGGCAAGTTATCAACAGGCTGCCGATGCAGGACTGGATTGGGGCTTGTACAACCTGGCCAATCTGTTGGCGACCGGACGGGGCGTTGTTGAGGATCAACAAAAAGCCCTTGCCTGCTATCAACGCGCGGCCCACATGGGCCATGCGAAATCGATGAATCTGGTGGGTCGCTACCTGGAAGAAGGTACGATCTGCGCGCAGGACTTGCCGGCAGCGTACGACTGGTACCGGCGCTCCGCTGAAGGTGGCGATTTCAGGGGGCAGTTCAGTTATGCGGCGGTGCTGGCTGATGGGGGGCGGGTTGAGGATGCCATTGCGTGGTTGAAAACGGCGCTGGGCATTGGCAATTTGAATTTTCTTCGCGTCGCTCGCAAGGCCTTGCTTGAGTCCGCGCACCCGCAGATCCGCGCAATGGCGCCGGAATATGACCGGCGCGCGGTGCAGCTGGGGGATAGCTCTGTGTAGGCGCCAACGTGTTGGCGAGACAGAGATCAGGCGGTGCCGGACAAATCGTCTCGCGAACAAGTTCGCTCCTACAGCGCCGCAAAAAAAGGCCCGTGATCGCTCACGGGCCTCCTGCGTCATACGTCTGGTTGATCAGACGTAGAACGATTTCAGCGGCGGGAAGCCGTTGAATTCCACCGCGCTGTAGCTGGTGGTGTAGGCGCCGGTGGACAGCCAGTACAGGCGATCACCAATGGCCAGGTTCAGCGGCAGGCCGTACTTGTAGTTCTCATACATGATGTCGGCGCTGTCGCAGGTTGGGCCAGCGATCACGACTTCTTCGACTTCGCCTTTCTTTTCGGTCCAGATCGGGAACTTGATGGCTTCGTCCATGGTTTCGATCAGGCCGGAGAACTTGCCCACATCGGTGTACACCCAACGCTCGACGGCAGTGCGGGACTTACGAGCGACCAGCACCACTTCGCTGACCAGAATACCGGCGTTGGCGATCAACGAACGGCCTGGCTCCAGAATGATTTCCGGCAGGTCGTCGCCGAAGTCTTCTTTGAGGAAGCGGATGATTTCTTCAGCGTAGGTTTCCAGGCTGTTGGTGCGGGTGATGTAGTTGGCCGGGAAGCCACCGCCCATGTTGATCAGCTTGAGCACGATGCCGTCTTCTTCTTTCAGACGCTCGAAGATCACCTTCACTTTAGCGATGGCAGCGTCCCAGACACTGATGTCGCGCTGCTGCGAACCGACATGGAAGGAGATGCCGTAAGGCACCAGACCCAGCTCGCGGGCGAGGATCAGCAGGTCCATCGCCATGTCGGTCTGGCAACCGAATTTACGGGACAAAGGCCAGTCAGCCGTGGTCGAGCCTTCGGTCAGGATGCGCACATAAACCTTCGAGCCCGGCGCGGCCTTGGCGATGTTGCGCAGGTCGGCTTCGGAGTCGGTGGAAAACAGACGCACGCCCTTCTCGTAGAAGTAGCGGATGTCTTTGGATTTCTTGATGGTGTTGCCGTAGCTGATGCGATCCGGGCTGACGCCCTGATTCATCACTTTATCCAGCTCGTAGATCGACGCGATGTCGAAGCTCGAACCCTTCTCTTTGAGCAGGTCGATGATTTCAACGGCCGGGTTGGCTTTGACGGCGTAGTAGATCTTGGCGAATTCGAAGCCTGCGCGCAGGTCATCGTAGGCCTTGCCGATCATCGCGGTATCGATGACCACGAATGGGGTTTCTTGCTTGTCGGCAAACGCCTTCATTTTATCGAAGGTGGTTTTTTCGAAATAGTCTTCGACCTGGATCGACATGCTGGGAACTCCTGTTGGCAAACTGAGATTAACAATGGGTGCAATGAACGTCCTCCGTGTGTATCCCCACTTTGGTTCGCCTACTTCCCAAGGCATGTCCGCCGAAAGCAAAAAAGGCCATGGAGCGCGACGCTTCCCTGGCCTTGCTGTCTCGTCGTCAGTACTTGAGCCGGATGGATCGTTTCCAGCTTGGACGTTCGGCGCGAACTGTAGGACTTGAGACGCCCGAGATCAACAAAAAATGTCGCCATTTCAGCCGTTTTTGCCGGACGGACATTTGCATCTCGGGATGCACCCTGTAGTAACCGACCGATGTGACAGGGTGATGTTCCCGACAATGCCGATTTCAAGCTTCTGCCCATCGCCCTATTGCGGCCGGTTCCCGCCCGATCGCCTGCAAGCAGGGCTCCTACGCCTTCGGCAGAAGCCAATCGGCGCGCGCGCAAGCTTTTGATTCTGGCCGCATGCCGTAGGAGCTTGGCTTGCCAGCGATCTGCCGGGAACCGGCAGCAAACCAACCGCTTCCGGGATGACAGAAACAACGCCTCCGCCCAATCACGGCCGGTTCCCGCCCGATCGCCTGCAAGCAGGGCTCCTACGCCTTCGGCAGAAGCCAATCGGCGCGCGCGCAAGCTTTTGATTCTGGCCGCAGGCCGTAGGGCAGAATCAAGCGCGTCAGCTGGCAGCCTGCTCCGCCACTTCCGCTGGCGAAACGATGCTGGTCTTCATCCCACGCGACTGCCCGGAGCTGAGGTAGGCCGCGATCGACTCCTGGGTGACCTCGCCCAGGAAGACGTTTTCAGCATCCAGCACCGGCAGCCACGACCGGTTGAACTCATACATGCGCGACAGCAGGATGCGCAGGTGTTCGTCGTAGGCGGCGGTGGCGTTGAACGGGCGCAGGTATTGCTCGCACGTACCCGCCTGGCGGTGCAGGTCGCGGCGACGTACGTAACCCATGGCTTTGTTTTCAGCGTCGGTAACGACCACATAGCGGCGGTCGTTCTCGTCCATGATTTCCAGCGCGTCGGCCACTGGTGTCTCGGGGCTGACGGACGGCGCGTTGTCGGCGGCGTCTTCGGCTTTGACCAGCAGCAGGCGTTTGAGCGTGCTGTCCTGACCGACGAAGCTGCTGACGAAATCATCAGCCGGGTGCGCCAACAAGGTATCGGGATGGTCGATCTGCAGCAGTTTGCCTGCACGGAAGATCGCGATCTTGTCGCCCAGTTTGATGGCTTCGTCGATGTCGTGGCTGACCATGATCACGGTCTTGTTCAGCGCACGCTGCATTTCGAAGAACTCGTTCTGGATCATCTCGCGGTTGATCGGGTCGACCGCGCCGAACGGCTCATCCATCAGCAGCAACGGCGCATCGGCCGCCAAGGCGCGGATCACGCCGATACGCTGTTGCTGGCCGCCGGACAATTCACGCGGGTAGCGATGCAGATACTGCTTGGGCTCAAGCTTGATCATGCTCATCAGCTCACGAGCACGGTCGTGGCATTTTTGCTTGTCCCAGCCGAGCAGTTTCGGCACGACCACAATGTTCTCTTCGATGGTCATGTTGGGGAACAGACCGATCTGCTGGATCACGTAACCGATGCCACGGCGCAGCTCGACTTCGTCCATGCCGGTGGTGTCTTCGCCGTTGATCAGGATCTTGCCGGAGGTTGGCATGATCAGGCGGTTGATCATTTTCAGCGTGGTGCTTTTGCCGCAACCCGACGGGCCGAGGAATACGCAAATCTCGCCTTCGTTGACGGTCAGGCTCACTGAATCCACGGCTTTGACTTCTTTGCCGTTGCTTTGAAAAGTCTTGGTCAGGTTTTGCAGTTCGATCATTTGCTTGGCAATCATTTCAGTAATCCTTTTGGAGTCAGCGAGCGTTGCAGCCATTGCAGGAACAGGTCGGCGATGATCGCCAACACACTGACCAGCACGGCGCCGACGATCAACATCGACATGTCGCTACGACTGATGGAAGCAAGAATGAGAACGCCCAGGCCACCGGCACCGATGGTGGCGGCGATGGTCATGACGCCGATGTTCATGACCACGGCGGTACGCACACCAGCCAGGATCACCGGTACGGCGATGGGCAGTTCGACCATGCGCAGGCGCTGAGAGAAGGTCATGCCGATGCCCTTGGCGGCTTCGCGAATGCCGGGCTCGACGCCAGTCAGCGCCAGATAGGTGTTACGCATGATCGGCAGCAGCGAGTACAGAAACACGGCGGTGATTGCAGGCATCGGGCCCAGGCCCTGACCGAACTTGGAATAGAACGGCAGCAGCAGACCGAACAGGGCAATCGACGGAATGGTCAGCAGCACCGTGGCACTGGCTTGCAAGGGGCCGGCCAGCGTCGGGAAGCGCGTCATCAACACGCCCAATGGCACGCCAACGAGAATCGCCAGCGAGACTGCGATGCCCACCAAGGTGATGTGCTGCAGGGTCAGGTGAAACACCTGATTCCAATCGATGTGGGAGAAAGTGCTGAGAAAATTCATGGCTTTTCCTCCGGTTTCAGCGGCGCGTCATACGCGCTCGGATTGATCGGATGGGCGCGCAGGAACTCGGCGGCCACGGCGGTGGGGCTTTCGTGATCCACATCAATCCGCGCGTTCAAGGCAATCATGGTCTGGTTGTCCAGCAAATCAGCGAGCGGCTTGAGCTGCGCGGCCAGTTGCGGATGCTTGTCCAGATACTCTTTGCGGATGACCGGTGCGGCGGTGTAGTCCGGGAAGTAGTGCTTGTCGTCTTGCAGCACCTTTAATTTGAAGGCGTTCAAACGACCGTCGGTGGTGTAGACCAGCCCGGCGAACACCTGCCCATTGCGCAGTGCGGTGTAGACCAGCCCGGCGTCCATCTGACGGGTGTTCTCGCGGTTCAGGTTCATGTCGTAGTGCTTGACCATGCCCACCAGACCGTCGGAACGGTTGGCGAACTCGGTGTCCAGCGCCACGATATGGTCCTTCTTCGCTTCATCCTTGAGCACCACCGTGAGGTCGGACATGGTGTTGATCTGCGGATATTGCTTAGCGACGTTGTCGGGAAGCGCCAGCGCGTAGGTGTTGTTGAACTTGGACGGCGAAAGCCAGACCAGGCCCTTTTTGGCGTCCAGCTCTTTCACCCGCTGATAGGTCTGCTCACTGTCGAGCTTCTCATCGACGTGGTTGTACGCCACGAGGGACACGCCGGTGTATTCCCAGAGCATGTCCAGTTGGCCGGATTCCTGAGCACTGCGCGCCAGGTTACTGCCCAGGCCGCCGGTGATCTGGACCTGATAACCCTTGTCGCGCAGGTATTGCGCGGTGAGTTCGGCAAGCATGGTCTGTTCGGTGAACACCCGCGCGCCGATGCGCAGCAAGGGGCGCTCGGCCGAGGTTTCTGCCGCCTGGGCAAACCCGGTCAGCAACAGGCTCACGCCCGCTATAAATGTGCATAACTTCTTCATTGAAATTCCTTTCACTGCACGGCAGCTCAACGAGCCAGGCCGCGTTCCAGCCAGATACGACTGCCCAATGTCACCAGACCGTCGAGCAGCAGCGCGAGCAAGGCGGTACATGCCGCGCCCAGCAGCAATTGCGGCTGATTGTTCAGTGCGATGCCGGGAAAGATCAGGCTGCCCAGGCTGTTGGCGCCGATCAGGAAGGCCAGTGGTGCGGTGCCGACGTTGATCGCCAGTGCCACGCGCACGCCACCGATCATGATCGGCACGGCGTTGGGCAATTCGACCCGCCACAGCACCTGACGCGGTGTCATGCCGATGCCAGTGGCGGCTTCCTTAAGCGAACCCTGAACGTTCTTCAGGCCTTCGTAGGTGTTGCGCACGATGGGCAACAATGAGGCGAGAAACAGCGCGAAGATGGCCGGACCGCTGCCGATGCCGAGAATCCCCAGGGCAATGGCCAGTACAGCGAGAGGCGGGATGGTGTTACCGATGTTGAATATCTGCATGAAGCGTTCGGCGCGGTGAACCATGCTGGGGCGGCTCAGCACAATGCCAGTCGGGATGCCGACTACCAGCGCTGCGAGCATTGAAGCCAGCACCAGCACCAGATGCGCTTGCAGGTAAAACAGCAGATCGTCTTGATACTGCTTGAACGTGTCGATGCCGATCCAGTGGACCAGCAGGGCCAGGAGCACGATCGTAATCGCGCCTCCCATTAGCCCCTTGCCATAGCGATTAGCCACAGGCGGACTCCTTATTTCAGTCGGCGAACGCGTCGCGCCTGACTGACCCTTTCAGGTAGCCGTGCGAACGTTCGCGAAGAGCAGCGGGTGGGTCGCCGATAAGGCGATTTCACAAGCCATGAGCGCAGCTTCGTCAAGCTAACTTGCTGATTTAGCAGGCCTCGACAAGCTTGATTGCGAGGGAGTGGACGTCTCCACGACCGCAAAGGTTCCCACGTGAGACACCATCTGGCCACCCTTTATCGACTGAACGGTTCGGTTATTACCTTTGTTTGGGCTATAATCGCCGCCCTTTTTTGAATCACCTCTCGGGCGATTTCCCATGACCAGACAGGCCGCCGAAGTCGCGAAACGCCGCACTTTTGCCATCATTTCTCACCCGGATGCGGGCAAGACCACCATCACCGAAAAACTGTTGCTGATGGGCAAGGCCATTGCCGTGGCCGGCACGGTGAAATCCCGTAAATCCGACCGCCATGCCACATCCGACTGGATGGAAATGGAGAAGCAACGTGGTATCTCCATCACCACGTCGGTCATGCAGTTCCCCTATCGCGATCACATGATCAACCTGCTCGACACCCCGGGCCATGAAGACTTTTCCGAAGACACCTATCGCACCCTGACCGCCGTCGACTCGGCGCTGATGGTGCTCGATGGCGGTAAAGGCGTTGAGCCGCGCACCATTGCGCTGATGGACGTCTGCCGTCTGCGTGACACGCCGATTGTCAGCTTCATCAACAAGCTGGACCGTGACATTCGCGACCCGATCGAGCTGCTGGACGAGATTGAAGCGGTCCTGAAAATCAAGGCCGCGCCGATCACCTGGCCGATTGGCTGCTACCGCGATTTCAAGGGCGTTTATCACCTGGCCGACGATTACATCATCGTCTACACCGCAGGCCACGGACATGAGCGCACTGACGTCAAGATCATCCAGAAGCTGGATTCGGACGAAGCCCGCGAGCATCTGGGCGACGAGTACGATCGTTTCGTTGATCAGCTGGAACTGGTTCAGGGCGCTTGCCATGAATTCAATCAGCAGGAGTTTCTCGACGGCCAACTGACCCCGGTGTTCTTCGGCACCGCGCTGGGTAACTTCGGTGTCGACCACGTGCTCGATGCCGTGGTGAACTGGGCGCCGTTGCCTCTGGCGCGAGTTGCCAACGAGCGTACGGTTGAGCCAACGGAAGAAAAGTTCGCCGGTTTCGTGTTCAAGATCCAGGCGAACATGGACCCTAAACACCGCGACCGCATTGCATTCATGCGCATCTGTTCGGGCAAGTACGACAAGGGCATGAAAATGCGCCATGTGCGTACCGGCAAGGACGTACGCATCGGCGACGCCCTGACGTTCTTCTCTTCGGAGCGTGAACAGCTGGAAGAAGCATACGCCGGGGACATCATCGGTTTGCACAACCACGGCACGATCCAGATCGGCGACACGTTCACTGAAGGCGAAGCACTGGGTTTCACCGGGATTCCGCACTTTGCGCCGGAGCTGTTCCGCCGTGTGCGCCTGAAGGACCCTCTCAAGTCCAAGCAACTGCGTCAGGGCCTGCAACAGTTGGCCGAAGAAGGGGCAACGCAGGTGTTCTTCCCGCAGCGCAGCAACGACATCATTCTCGGCGCCGTTGGTGTGCTGCAGTTCGATGTGGTGGCCAGCCGCTTGAAGGAAGAATACAAAGTCGAATGCGCCTACGAGCCGATCACTGTCTATTCAGCGCGCTGGATCGATTGCCCGGACAAGAAGAAGCTCGAGGAATTCGAGAACAAGGCCGTGGAAAACCTGGCAGTGGACGGCGGCGGTCACCTGACCTACCTCGCCCCGACCCGCGTCAACCTGGCGCTGATGGAAGAGCGCTGGCCGGACGTGAAATTCCGCGCCACACGCGAGCACCATTAAGGCCTGGTTGCCTGACCAAACGCCATCGCGAGCAAGCTCCCTCCCACAGGTTTGCATATGTCCGCCACCGCATCGGCGGGCATATGCAAAACCTGTGGGAGCGGACCTGTCCGTGAAGAGGCCGGTACAGCCGCTACACATTCGTCGCCTGACGCATTGCATTCGCGGACAAGCCCGCTCCCACGGGATAGGGTTCATCAGGGCGTTGCGCGCCTGACCGACAGGCTCACTTCACCACCATCCCCACTCCCCGCCCACGCGGATCGGACGCGGTTTCGACCTTCGCGCCGTCGATCTTGATCGCCTGTACGTTACCCATGGACCAGCCTTGCTCTTTGAGCGTGTAGCCCATCGCTTTCAGCTCATCAGCCACCGGGGCAGCAAGCGGCGCGAAGCTCTCGGTATAGATCGTGTCCTTGGGCAGCAACTGGTGATGCACGCGCCCCGCTGCCACGGCGTCTTTGAGCGGCATGTGCAGGTCATAGATATTGTTCAGCACCTGAAACACGGTGGTGAAAATCCGCGAGCCACCCGGCGTGCCCAGTACCAGCGTCACCTGCCCGTCGCGCGTCACCAGGCTTGGGCTCATGGACGACAACATGCGCTTGCCCGGCGCAATGGCATTGGCCTCCCCGCCCACCACGCCAAACGTATTGGCCACTCCCGGCTTGGCGCTGAAATCGTCCATCTCATCATTCATCAAGAAGCCTGCACCCTTGACCACCACGCCGCTGCCGTAATCCCAGTTCAGCGTATAGGTATTGCTGACCGCGTTGCCTTTGGAGTCGACGATGGAGAAGTGTGTGGTCTGGTGCGACTCAAGGCCGGCCTTGATGTTTTCAGTGGGTGAAATCGCCGTCGGGTTGACCTCATGGGCACGCTTGACGAGGTAGGCGTGGTCCGTCAGCTGATTGACCGGCGCCACTGAGAAATCGGGATCGCCAAGGTAGTTGGCCCGATCGGCGAACACGCGCTTCTCGATTTCGGCCAGCAAGTGAACGTAGCGCGCGGAATTAAGCGGCACACCTTTGAAATCATCCGCCAACTCTTCTTTGATACCGATCAGCTGTGCCAGTGCCACACCGCCCGAACTGGGCAGCGGTGCGGTGTACAGCGTGTTGCCCTGCCAGTTGACGTGCAGCGGCTTGCGCCATTGGGCTTTGTAATCCTGCAGGTCCCGCTTGGTGATCAGGCCATCGTCGTGCTGCATTTGCGCGACCAGCAGGTCAGCGGTCTGCCCTTGATAAAACTCGTTGGCGCCCTTGCTGGCGATGCGCTCCAGGGTCTTGGCCAGCTCTGGCTGACGAAACAGCTCGCCCGCTTTCATGCTGCCAAAGTAGTCACCGAAGTTGGTCTTGCCATTGAGCTGTTTGATCGACTCGGCGCTGTATTGGTATTGCTTGTCGGCCACTTTGAAGCCGTTCTTTGCGTAACCGATGGCCGGGGTCAGCAGTTCGGACCACGGCAATTTGCCAAACTTCTGATGCGCCTCCCACATGCCCATCACCGTGCCCGGCACGCCTGAAGCGCGGGCGCCGATCAGGCTCATGCCCTTGATGACCTCGCCCTTGTCATCCAGATACATGTCGCGGCTGGCAGCTTTTGGCGCGGTTTCGCGGTAGTCGAGAAAGTAGGGTTTGCCGTTCATGAACAAGGTCATGAAACCACCGCCACCGATGTTGCCGGCTTCCGGGTAGGTCACGGCCAGGGTGAAGGCTGTGGCGACAGCGGCATCGACCGCGTTGCCGCCCTTCTTGAGAATCTGTGCAGCGACGTCCGCGCCATATTGGTCGGGCGATGCAACGGCACCGCCCTCCAGCGCGACGGCGAACACCGGTGTACTGGCGGCAAACATGACCGACAGCGCGAGGGTCTTGAGCATAACGACTCGCATGAGGCTTCCTTAATGACGTGGTACGACAGCGCCCAGGTGGCGTAGCGCGACAGCATCGTACGCGCGTGCTGTATGGCTGCTGTCTGAATGCTGAAGAAGAGTAACGTCAAGCGCTGCCATTAATGATGAAACCGGCCATAAACGCAAACGGCCACCCGTAGGTGGCCGTTATCGCGTCACAGAACGCGGATCACGCTTTGATCATGTCGTGCTTGATCCAGTCAATGACCGACGTACGTTTCGGCACCCAACCCAGCAGTTCGCGAGCATTCTTGCCACGCACCCGGCTGTTGGAACCCAGGCCATAGTTGGCCATTTCGTAGCCCCACTCGGCTTCGGCATCTTTCAGCGGCCAGTCTTCGGATTTGCCAAGCCCCAAAGCCTGGGCCATGGCATTGGTCATGTCGACGAACGAAGCTTCGCCGCTCTCGACGAAGTAGAAAGTCCCGGCTGGATTTTTCTCCAGCGCCAGCGCGTATAACTCGACCACGTCTTCGATGAACACGTTGGACCAGACGTTTTCGCCGGGGCCGACATGGCGAACTACGCCGCTTTTGCGGGCCTGTTTGAGCAAGCGCGGCAATTGCACGCTGTCACGATCAACGCCCAGGCTCAAACCGTAGATCAACGTGTTGCAGATCACCGCAGAGCGCACGCCGTCTTTGGCCGAGGCGATCACCAGATCATCGATGGCCACGCGGGCCGCTTTGTCCGGGGTCGCGGTAGGCAACTGGCCTTCGAAGAAGACCTGGCCGCCACCTTTACCGCCCGAGGCGTCGCCGACGATGCTCGAACCGCTGGTGTGCAAAAACGGTTTGTTCGAACCCTTGAGGCCTTCGATTAATGCAATCACAGCGCCGCGATGATCGCTGCTGGCGGCATTGATCACGCCATCGGACTTGCGTGCCTGCTCGGTCAGCAATGCGTCGTCTTCGAGGGTGCCAATCACTGGCACGATGCCAAGGGCTTTCATTTCTTCGGCTTGGTCGGCGCTGCGAACCAGTCCGGTAACGTGGTGGCCGCGTTGCACAAGGCCGGTTGCAATGGAGCCGCCGATAAAACCTGCGGCGCCGGTAATGAAGATGTTCATGGGCTGACTCCCGTCGTTGAGGTAAATGATGGGAGTGAGTATCTGCCGATGATTACTTCCGAAAAAGGCATGCCGGGCCAAATGAATGTTGCGCGGCAAGCAAAAATCCCGTCAGAGCGAGGCATGCCCGCGAGGCTGTGATTGCGGTGTGTCAGGCACCTTGGGTCGTAAGCTTCGCGGGCAAGCCTCGCTCCAACAAGTTAACGCGCACCTAAAGGTTTTGCCTTGCGGGGCTGGCAAACACTATGCCTCGCTCACGCCGAAGGTTCAGCGCCAACACGCTGGCCAGCACCACCACCGCCCCGACAGTCACCATCGGCGAGGGCAATTCTCCGAGCATCACTGACGCAATCGCAATGGCCATCGGCGGCGTCAGGTACAGGCTCATCGAGGCGCGACTGACGTCCATATGATTGAGCACATATGCCCACGCCAGGTAGGCCAGCGCGCTCGGAAACACGCCAAGCACGCCCACTGCCACGTTGACCCTCAGCGGAGCATTGAGCACCTCGCCCAGCAGGCCTGGCAGATAGCTCAGGAGGAACACCGTGCCGGACCAGACCGTGTAACAGACCATGGTCAAGCCGTCGTAGCGATGGGAATGCCGTTTCTGCAGCGAGAAATAGATGCTCCAGGAAAATGCCGCCAGCAGCACCAGCAATCCGCGCGCGTCCATGTGGCCCAGGCCGCGATCGCCGGTCACGACGATGGCGGCACCGATCATGCCCAACAGCACACAGCCCCAGCGCCAGCCGCTGACCTTTTCCCTGAACACGAAATGCGCCAGCAGCGCGGTGAACAACGGCGTCGATTGCACCAGCACGCTGGAGGCGCCGGCACTGACCCCGGCCTGACCGAAATTGAGCGCGATGTGGTGCAGGCTGACCGCGAAGAACCCTAGTACGCCCAGCAGCGGGATGTCCCGCAGACGCGGTAGGGAAATCTTCATCGACGTGGCAATCAGCGCCATGAATAACGATGCGATCAGAAAACGCAGCAGCGCCAGATGGCCCGGATCGTAGCCCAGCAAGCCGATGCGAATGCCGGTGGGTGAGAACCCCCAGCATGTCACCACGAACAAGGTCGCCACCACGATTTTCACGCTTTCCCACCGCCGTGCCTTGGTGGCCTCGATGCAATCCTGGCTTGGTAAGGTCGAGGCGGGCTGGGTCACGGCGTTCATTTCGATGCTCCTTCAGGGCGGGACTTTTAATCGTCGTCCTCAGTATCGAAACAACTTATGCTCACCACAACCGAACAATAATGACCCGACCATTCACTTTTGGTGAGCTATGGAACTGGCGCAAATTCGCATGTTCAAGACGGTATCCGACACCGGCAGCATCGCTCGCGCCGCAGAGGTTCTGCATTGCGTGCCGTCCAATATCACGGCGCGGATCAAGGCGCTGGAAGCAGAGTTGGGCGTTGCGCTGTTCTACCGTCAAGGCCGGGGTTTGCAGATCAGTCCGGCCGGAGAAATCTTCCTGACGTACGCGGGCAAAATGCTGACCCTGGCGGACGAAGCCAAGCGCGCGGTGCATCCGGATGCTGCGCCTTCCGGGCCTTTGCGCATCGGTGCGATTGAGTCTTCAGCGACCGCCCGTTTGCCACGATTGCTCGCCAAATACCACGCCAAATACCCGGACGTGTCGTTGGAATTGGTCACCGGCACCGGCATGCAATTGCTGGACGCTACGCAGAACAACAAGCTGGACGGCGCGATTGTCGCCATCGACGTGAAGCGTCCACGGCTCAGGCGCACCAGCATGTACCGGGAGGACCTGGTGTTGATCGCGTCGCAGTCTTTGGGCCCGCTGCGCAGCGCGGCGGATTTGCAGGGCAAGTCGATTTTCATGTGGCCCGAGGGCTGCCCTTATCGAGCGGCGCTGGAACGCTGGTTGCTGCACAACGGCCAGACGCAGCCCATCATCAGCATCGCCAATTACGGCACGATTGTCGGGTGCGTCAGCGCCGGCGCCGGTGTCGCGCTGGTGCCCAAAGGGGTGTTTGAGCAGTACCGCAAAGGTGCGGGGTGGGTCGGATACGAATTCCCGGAACTGACGTCGATCGACAACCTGTTTTACTGGCACGAGAACTCCGAACACCACCCGGCGCGCGAGGCATTTGTGGCGATGTTGCGAGCGGAATTCGAGCCTTCACTCAACACAGAGCTGTAGGAGACAACTTGTTAGCGAGGCGGGAAATGCGGTGTGTCAGTCAGGACGCCTCGCGAACAAGTTCGCTCCTACAGGGCTGCCGCACATCGCCGAGGGTCTGTAGGAGCCAACTTGTTGGCGAGGCGGCCAATGCGGTGTGTCAGCCAGGACGCCTCGCGAACAAGTTCGCGCCTACAGGGGTGCCGCACATCGCCGAGGATCTGTAGGAGCCAACTTGTTGGCGAGGCGGCCAATGCGGTGTGTCAGTCAGAACGCCTCGCGAACAAGTTCGCTCCTACAGGGGGGCCGCACATCGCCGAGGGTCTGTAGGAGACAACTTGTTGGCGAGGCGGGAAATACGGTGTGTCAGTCAGGACGCCTCGCGAACGAGTTCGCTCCTACAGGGCTGCCGCACATCGCCGAGGGTCTGTAGGAGCCAACTTGTTGGCGAGGCGGCCAATGCGGTGTGTCAGTCAGGACGCCTCGCGAACGAGTCCGCTCCTGCAGGGGCGCCGCACATCGCCGAGGATCTGTAGGAGCCAACTTGTTGGCGAGGCAGGCAATGCGGTGTGTCAGTCAGGACGCCTCGCGAACAAGTTCGCTCCTACAGGGGTGCCGCACATTGCCGAGGATCTGTAGGAGCCAACTTGTTGGCGAGGCGGCCAATGCGGTGTGTCAGTCAAGACGCCTCGCGAACAAGTTCGCGCCTACAGGGGTGCCGCACATCGCCGAGGGTCTGTAGGAGACAACTTGTTGGCGAGGCGGGAAATACGGTGTGTCAGTCAGAACGCTTCGCGAACAAGTTCGCTCCTACAGGGCTGCCGCACATCGCCGAGGGTCTGTAGGAGCCAACTTGTTGGCGAGGCGGCCAATACGGTGTGTCAGCCAGGACGCCTCGCGAACGAGTCCGCTCCTGCAGGGGCGCTGCGATTCAAGGTGCATACCCGGCCAGCTTGCGCTGGATGAAATCCAGAAAGCACTGAATCCTCAAGGCCAGTTGCGAGTTGCGGTAGTACACGGCGTGGATCGGTTGGCGGTAGCCGCTGTTGGCCCCAGGCAGCAGCACTTGCAGACGCCCGGTGCGGATGTCTTCGTGGGTCATGAAGTGCGACAGGCAGACAATGCCCTGCCCTGCCAGCGCCAGTTGACGCAGCGTCTCGCCGCTTGAGGCTGACACGGCGGGGTGTATCAGCAGGCGGTCGCCCTCGGCATGGCGCAGGGGCCAGTGGTTGAGGGTTTCCGTCTGGGTGAAGCCCAGCAATGAATGCTCGATCAGCGCCTCAACGGTCTTGGGCGTGCCGTGCTGTTTCAGGTAATCGGGGCTGGCCAGGATGTTCAGCGGGCTGGTGCCCAGCGAGCGCGCATGCAGCGTTGAGTCCGCCAGCGCACCAATGCGAATGGCCACGTCCGTGCTCTGCTCCAGCAAGTCGATGATCAGGTCGTTGCTGTTCAATTCCAGCTGGACATCGGGGTACAGCGCGCGAAATTCCGCCACATGGGGCACGATGGAATGCAGCATGAACGGCGACGCTGCGTTAATGCGCAAACGCCCCGAAGGTGCTTGCTGACGGGACGAGAGGCGCTCTTCCAGATCTTCCATCTGCGCCAGAATCTGCCTGGCGCGCTCAAGGAAAAACTTGCCCTCCTCGGTCAGGTCCATGCGCCGCGTGGTGCGGTTGATCAAGGTCGTGTCCAGCTTGGCTTCCAGCCGCGATAACGTGCGGCTGATGGCCGAAGGCGTCTGCCCCACTTGCTCGGCGGCGGCGGAAATCGAACCGCTTTCGATCACCGAAACGAACACCTGCAACTCATCTGATCTGGCTTTCATTGTTGTCTTCCGCTCAAAACCGGGCTGGATATTAGCCTCGTTTCGAGCAAAAGCCAGCGTGTGTTTCCAACCCCTGATTTTCAGCCGGGCAGCAGTCCTGCTGATTGATACGCCTGAACCGTCGCGTCGAAAACCGATATATCGTCACGGCCCCGAGCAACCAGTTGCGCGCCTTCAATGGCGGCATAAATGGCCATCGCCTGACGCGTCTGTTCCTCAGCCGAAAGCTGTGGCCTGCAGGCATCGAGCACGCCGGACAGCCACTGCACATTGAGGTCGGTGAAAGCATCGACCTCCACCCGCACCTCCGGCGGCAGGTCATCGAATTCAGCGGCCATGATCCCGCACAGGCACATGCGGTTATCGTTGAGCAGCGCTGCGCGAAAGATATCGGTGTAGCCCTTCATCCAGGTGCCGAGATCATCGGATTCAGCACGAAGACCGTTCAAATAAGCCATGCCGTCTTCGGTGTAACGCCTGGCCAACGCTGCGCCCAAATCGCCCTTGGTAGGGAAGTGGTAGTGAATGCTTGCGCTCTTGATGCCGACCTCCTTGGCCAGCTCACGGAAACTCAAGCCGTTATAACCCCGGGTCTGCACCATTTTTCGGGCAGTGGCCATGATGATTTCCCGCGTGTCGGTGATGCTCATAAAAAATTCTCTCTATCGGTAGATAGGCATTGACAGCGAAAGTGCGATGCGCGCAGTGTATACCTACCAATAGATAGACAGCTATGGAGCTGACATGAAAATCTTCGACATCCCCGGATTTCCCAACCCCTTGCGCATCCGCATCGTGCTCGCCGAGAAAGGCCTGGGCGCCGATATCGAGTTCATCAAGATCGATCTGCCCGCCGCCGAACACAAGCAGCCGGCCTTTCTGGCGATCAACCCGCTGGGCACTGTCCCGGTGTTGCAGATCGATGACGGCACCTACATTTCCGAGTGCACGGCGATCACTGAATACCTGGATAACCTGGACGGCAACCCGATCCTGACCGGCAAAACAGCAAAGGAGAAAGCCCTGATTCACATGATGCAAAAGCGCGCCGAATCCGAACTGGCCGATCCGGTGGGCTATTACTTTCACCACGCCACTCCCGGTCTGGGCGAAGGGCTGCAGCCATACAAGAGCCCGGAATGGGAAGGCCGTATCGAGTGGGGTAATCGTCAGCGGGACAAGGCGGTCGGCGGCATGAAGTACTTTGATCAGGTGCTCAGAACCCAGCCGTACATCGCCGGGGACGCATTTTCCATGGCCGACATTACGGTGTTGGCCGGCCTGATATTCGCAGGTTTCGCCAGCATCACCATCCCCGAAGAGTGCACGGCGCTGACGGCCTGGCAGGCGAAAGTCCAACAGCGCCCCAGCGTGAAATACCCGGCCTGATCACTCCCCCTTCTGTGCCGCCAGCGAATGGCGGCGCAGTGTCAGCCAGCGATGAACAGGTGCACCCCCAGCGCCGCCATGCCGACGAAGAACACGCGCTTGAACAGCACTGCGCTGATTCGCTGGCGCAGCCATTGCCCGATCATCATCCCCAGCAACGCCGGAATCAGTGCCAACACCGAAGCGCCCATTTCGCCGCTGCCCAAAGCGCCCTGCCAGAACAAGCCCGCACCCAGCGCCAGGGTGGAAACAGTGAACGACATCCCCAATGCCTGCACCAGTTCATTGCGATCCAGCCCCAGCCCCTGAATGTACGGCACAGCCGGAATAACGAAGACTCCAGTCACCGAAGTCACCACTCCGGTGATCAACCCGCATAGAGGCCCCAGCCAGCACTCGGCTTTTGGGGGCACCTTGAGGGTCGGCAGAAACAGGCCGCACAAGGCGTACACCACTAACGCTGCGCCCAATGCCCGTCCCATGGATTTGCCGCTGCCGACACCAAGCCACAACGACGATAACGTGGTGCCGATGACGATCATTGCCAGCAGCGGCCACAACCGTTTGATCAGACCACGCAAATGCCCCCCTGCTGCCAGTTGCCAGAGGTTGGTGAAGGTCGCCGGAATAATCAGCAACGCGGCAGCCTGCGTCGGCAACATAGCCAGGCCCAGCATGCCCATGGCCACGGTGGGCAGCCCCATGCCGATCATGCCTTTCACCGTGCCGGCCATGAGAAAGGTGACCAGCACCAGTATCGACAGGCTCAGCCCGAGATTTTGATACAGCGCAAAGAGTGAGTTCATCGGCACATCGTGCCCTGAACGAGTGGTGCTGAAAATCTGCCATATACTGAGCCAGCCTCAGTGCAGGACAGAACCACAGCGAAACTCACTTCCTGTAGAAGCTGACGAGCACCGCGAGGCTGCGAAGCGATCTACCAGACCAACTGCAATTTTGGCCGCTACACGTATCGCAGCCTCGCGCTGCTCGTCAGCTCCTACCAGTACGTCGATACCGCGAGATTTAGCCAATGCACTTCGACCTGATCGACCTCAAGCTTTTCCTGCGCGTGCTCGAAAGCGGAAACATCACCGCAGGCGCGGCGCACAGTCATTTATCACTGGCGTCGGCCAGCGCACGCATTCGCGGGCTGGAATCATCCTTGGGCATCCCCCTGCTCGAACGCGGCCGTCGCGGTGTGACACCCACGTCTGCCGGCAAGGCGCTGGCCCAGCATGCGCGACTGATTTTGCAACAGGTCGAGCGCATGCAGGTCGATCTCACCGACTACGTGCAGGGATTCAAAGGTCAGATCCGCCTGCTGTGCAACACCTCGGCGCTCAGCGAATACCTGCCCGAACTGCTGGCCGGATTTTTGGTGAGCCACCCCAGTATCGACATCAATCTGGAAGAACACCCCAGCCTGCGCATCCTCCACGCGGTACGCCACGGGACGGCAGACATCGGGATCATTTCCGACGCCGTTGACGCCACGGGCCTGCAAACCCAGCCCTTTCGCGCCGATCCGCTGACCCTCATCGCGCCGCCGGGTCATCCGCTGGCCGAGCAGTCCACCTTGCGTTTCGCCCAAAGCCTGGATTACGAATTCGTGGGCCTTGGGGTCGCCAGTGCGATGGCGATCTATCTGGAGGAGCAGGCGCTGCATGCCGGTAGACGGCTGAAAATCCGCGTGCGCGCCGAGAGCTACGACGGCGTGATGCGCATGGTCGCGCGTGGTGCCGGGTTAGGCATCGTGCCCCAGGCGGCCATCGAACGCTTTCAGGAGTCGGCGCGGTTCAAGAGCTTGCCCCTCAGTGACCTATGGGCGGACCGCAGGCTGTTGCTCTGCGCTGCGGATTTCAGCGCACTGCCCGCCTACGCCAAGGCACTGGTGCGCACATTGAATCCTGAGATCGCGCTTCTGGACATCCCGATGTCGAGCCCAGACAACTGACCGCAACCTGTCAGCCCTAAGGTGGGCGAGCACACATCTTGCCTCTCATCTGGAGCTGTCATGTCTAAGCCGATCACCGTTCTTCGCGACACCACGCCACTGCCCGTCGTCGACGCCTGCAAATGGGAGCGCATCGAAGGCGAACCGCACACCGTGAACCTCAACGCCTACACCAGCGAAGACGGCAGCAAGATCATGGGCACCTGGATTTGCACCCCCGGCAAATGGCGCGTGGAATACGTGAAGTGGGAGTACTGCGATTTCCGCGAAGGCTACTGCATCATCACCCCGGACGGCATGGAGCCGATTCACCTTCGCGCCGGCGACATCTTCGTCGTTGAACCGGGCATGAAAGGCACTTGGGAAGTGGTGGAAACCGTGCGCAAGTATTTCGTTTTTGCCTGATAGCTACACCCCGTACTGATCCAATTTCCCGCTGGAAATGGCCTGATGGGAAAGGACTTCGTAGGAGAGAGCTTGCTCGCGATGCGGTATGTCCGCCGCACAGCATTGCCAGAATTGACCGATCGCGAGCAAGCTCCTTCCCACGATCCGGCCGGGTTTTTTGTCCTGAAAAAGTTGGCAGGCCCAAGCGATGCCGCCTAGTCTCAGGCCTTCCGGTTTTCAAATCGCGAGGTGCCCTGAAGCCATGAACGCCACTATCACCGCTGTCAGCCTGAGTCCCGGGCACACCTTCAGCAAGCAGGCCGCCGAGCAAATCACCCTGCTCGAAGGCCTCGGCGTCGAAGGTGACGCCCATTGCGGCGTCACTGTGAAGCACAGATCCGACGTCGCCCGGGATCCGACCCGTCCCAATCTGCGTCAAGTCCATCTGATCCATGGCGAACTGTTCGATGAACTGCGCGAGCAAGGCTTTTCGGTTGAAGCCTCGATGCTGGGGGAAAACGTCACCACACGCGGCGTCGACCTGCTCTCGCTCCCGGTTGATACCGAACTGAACCTGGGTCACGACGCCGTGGTGCGCCTGACAGGCCTTCGTAATCCCTGTTCACAGATAGACGGTCTTCAAAAAGGGCTGCTGTCGGCCGTGGTTGAGCGCAGGCCCGACGGGGAGATCATTCGCAAAACCGGCGTCATGGCCGTGGTGATAAAAGGCGGCGTGGTGCGTCGGGGCGACGAGCTGATCGTGAAACTGCCAGCACTGCCCCATAAAAAGCTGGAGCGGGTTTAAAGCCCTAGAGCGCCCAAACTGCAGGAGCGAACTGGTTCGCGAGCCGTCCTGGCTGACTTACCCGATAGCCAGCCTCGCCAACAAGTTGGCTCCTACAGAACAGCGGTGGATCAGTCTTGTTTGAGGTACGACTCGACAATGGCCGAGAAATCCTTGCCGCCGTCGCCGCGCAGGCTCATCGCCTGAAACAGCTGCTGAGCTACGGCACCGAGAATGACCGGCTGGTGCGCCACCTTTGCCGCTTCGGTCGCCAGCCCCAAATCCTTGAGCATCAAGTCAGCGCCGAAACCTCCGGTGTAACCGCGCGACGCGGGGGCGGTTTCGACAACGCCGGGCCAGGGGTTGTAGATCTCCGAGCTCCAGCATCGCCCGGTCGAGCTGTTGATCACGCCCGCCAGTACATCGGTGTCGATACCCAGGCTGTTGCCCAATGCCATTGCCTCCGCAACGCCGATCATCGAAATTCCGAGCAGCAAGTTGTTGCACATCTTGGCGATCTGCCCGGTGCCGAGGTCTCCGCAATGGACGATGTTTTTGCCCATCTGAGCCAGGATCGGTTTGAGTCGGGCAAAGTGTTCGGCGCTGGCGCCCACCATGAACGTCAGGGTTCCGGCCTGGGCGCCACCGGTGCCGCCCGAAACAGGCGCATCCCCAAGTGCGACGCCTTGCCTGGCGGCAAGCGCGGCGATGTCTCGAATGGTCTGCGGGTCGATGGTGCTGCAATCCACGGCTGGCACCCCGGAAGCGATGCCCGCCAGCACCCCGTCTTCGTTCAGGTAAACGCTTCGCACATGGGCGGCGGCCGGCAGCATGGTAATGACAAGCTCGGCACCTTGGGCCGCATGTTTGGGTGATTCGGTGATGCGCCCGCCCAATGCTGAAAGGTCCGCCAGCACCTGCTGATTGAGGTCGAACAGGTTGAGGTCATGCCCGGCCTTGATCAGGTTTCGCGCCATGGGCGCACCCATGTTGCCCAGGCCGATGAATGCGATTTTCATTGTTATTCTCCCTTCCAATGGCTGAATACAAAGCACGTCCGCATGAGCGACAAAATCCCTGTGGGAGCGGACTTGTCCGCGAAGACTATTTGTCAGGCGTCCGCTTTTCGCAGGACTCACCGGCCTCATCGCGGACAAGTCCGCTCCCACGGATCTGTGTCTGCCACACGACACCGTTGCGATCGGATGACGGCAGCACGACTTATTTCAGATTAATCGTCGTGTTCACCCCATCGTTGACGCTGTCGTCATCGAACCAGCGACTGGTGACGGTCTTGGTCTGAGTGTAGAACTGCACCACCTGCTTGCCATACGGGCCCAGGTCGCCCAGCTTCGAACCGCGTGAGCCGGTGAAGCTGAAAAACGGCACTGGCACGGGGATCGGGATGTTGATACCCACCTGACCGATGTCGATTTCGCTCTGGAATTTGCGTGCTGCGGCACCGCTCTGGGTGAACAGGCCGACGCCGTTGCCGAACGGGTTGGCATTGACCAGCTCAATTGCCTGATCCAGCGTATCGACTTCCAGTACCACCAGCACCGGACCGAAGATTTCCTGGGTGTAAATCTGCATTCCTGTGGTCACGCCTGTGAACAGGGTCGGGCCGACGAAATTGCCTTCTTCGTAGCCCGGCACGCTGATGTCGCGGCCATCGAGTTCCAGGGTGGCGCCCTCTTTCACACCGCTGTCGATCAGGTCGAGAATGCGCTGCTTGGCACGCTTGGAAATCACGGGCCCGACATCGGTGCCCGCCTCGCTGCCGGCGTTGACGTTCAGCTGCTGCGCCAGCGCTTTCAGATCCGGTACCCACTGCTTCGCGGCGCCCACCAACACCACGGCCGAAGTCGCCATGCAACGCTGACCGGCGGCCCCGAAACCTGCGCCCACCAGCGCATTGAGCGTCTGCTCGCGGTTGGCATCGGGGAGCACCACCGCATGGTTTTTCGCGCCCATCATCGATTGCACACGCTTGCCGTGCCTGCCCGCCAGCTCGTACACGTGGGTGCCGACCGCCGTCGAACCCACGAAGGACACCGCCTTGATGTCCTTGTGGGTGCAGATCGCGTCCACCACGTCTTTGCCACCGTGGACCACGTTCAACACGCCCGCCGGAACGCCCGCCTCCACCGCCAGCTCCACCAGCAGCATGGTCGACATCGGGTCTTGCTCGGAGGGCTTGAGCACGAAGGTATTACCGCAGGCGATGGCCATCGGGAACATCCACAGCGGGATCATGGCCGGGAAATTGAAGGGCGTAATCCCTGCGCAGACACCTATTGGCTGACGCAGCGTGTAGGTATCGACGCCACCGGCGACGTTTTCCGCGAATTCTCCCATCTGCAACGTGCCGATGGAGCACGCGTGCTCGACCACTTCCAGCCCGCGAAAGATATCGCCCTCGGCGTCGGCAATGGTTTTGCCTTGTTCGGCGCTGAGCACTACGGCGATCCGTTTTGAGTGCTCGCGGATCAAGGCTTGCAGCTTAAGCATGATGCGCATGCGCGCGCCGATGGGGGTGTGGCGCCAGGTCTTGAACGCTTCTTGTGCCGCGGCAACGGCAGCGTCCACTTCAGCGGTGGTGGCGAATGGCACCTGCGCCAGCACTTGCTGGGTGGCGGGGTTGATGACGTCAAGCCATTCGCTGGTTTGCGAGTCGACCCAGTGGCCGTTGATCAGCAGTTTCACGCGAGCCACGGTAGTGTTGTTTTTGTTCAATGAGGCATTCATTCGAGCAATCTCCATCGAGGCGACGCCCCATCAGGGCGCCACCAAAGCCGGTATCAGGAAGGTTTGAAACGTGGCGGGTCGCGCTTCATCAGTGCGGTACAGACCAAAGCGATCAGCGCCATACCCAGCAAATAAACGATCACGTAATGGGGGCTGCCGCCGCCGACCGCCAGCAGTTGAGTGGCGATCATTGGCGCGAACCCGCCGCCCAGTACGCCTGCCAGCTGCACGGAAACGGAAATGCCGCTGTAGCGAATTTCTGCGGGGAATTGCCGGGCAAACAGCAGCGATTCAGGTGCATACAGAATCGGGAAAACCACGCCGACCGCCAGTACCATCGCCCACCACACCAGTTGCGGTTCACGGGTGCCGAGCATGGCGAAGAAGGGATAGATGAACGCGCAGAGCAGCAACAGCCCGGCGAAATACAGACGCTTCTGGCCAACCCGATCAGAAATCGCCCCGCACAGCGGCATGGTGATCAACGACAACGCGGCGCCAGCGGTAATGGCGTTGAGAATGTCGCCACGGGGGATTTGCAGCTGATTGGCGGCGTACGCCAAAGCGAACGTCACTGACATGTAGAACCAGGCGTTCTCGGCCGTGCGCGCGCCGATGATGGTCAGGGTCTCCCTGGGGTGGTCACGGAACACCCGGAACAGCGGCACTTTAACGGCGATGTTGTTTTGCTTGAGCTTCTCGAAATCGGGCGACTCCGGGACTTTCAGGCGGATGAGCCAACCCACACCCAGCAGCACGATGCTGGCCAGAAACGGCAGGCGCCAGCCCCAGCTGAGCATGTCCGCCTCGGGCAGTTTTGCGACCAGGCCCATCGCCAGCGACGCCAACACCAGCCCTGCCCCGACGCCCGTCTGCGGCAGGCTGCCGTAAAAGCCCTTTTTACCTTCCGGGGCATGCTCCACGGCCATCAATACCGCCCCGCCCCACTCGCCGCCGACCGCCATGCCTTGCAAAAAGCGCATCGCCACCAGGATCACGGCGGCCCAGTAGCCGATCTGCTGGTAGGTGGGGATCAGGCCAATGATGATCGTCGGAATCCCCATCAGCATCAGCGTGAACAGCAGCATCGACTTACGACCGATCCTGTCGCCGAAGTGCCCGAACACGATCCCGCCCAACGGCCGCCCGAGAAAGCCCACCGCGTAGGTCGCAAACGCTGCGAGCACGCCGATGATCGGATCAAGAGCAGGGAAAAATATCTTGTTGAAGATCAGGGCGGCGGCGGTGCCGTAGAGGAAAAAGTCATACCACTCGATGGTCGTGCCCGCCATGCTGGCAGCGCCGGCCAGCCGGTAGGATTTGGCTTTCTTTGCAGGGCTGGCGTCGAGTACGCCGGGGCCTGCGGTTATCGCGTTCTTCATAAACTCCTCCGCTTATTATTGTTGTGCAGGGTGTTATGGCGTGTGGGGTGGTGCGGGTTTCCTTAGGCGATATGACGATTCAAGGACTTGCAATCTGTAGGAGCTGCCGAAGGCTGCGATGCGATTTCTCATGACACACCGCAATCGCAGCCTTTGGCAGCTCCTACAGCAGAGCTGTTGCGAGGAATTACCGACGCATCGCGAACAAGTTCGCTCCTACAGGGAGCCGTTGGCCCCACGCAGTGCATTGGAGTATAGATGTGCAAACTTCTAATAAGAACGCACATAAAAGCAGGTCCAACATGCAAAAAAACATCACGTCTCTGGGCACTTTGAACTGGGACGATCTGAAGTTTTTCCTCGAAGTCGCACGCACCCGCAAGGCGAGCATTGCAGCCAAACGCCTGGCGGTGGATTACACCACCGTGTCGCGCCGGATCAACTCGTTGGAAACTTCACTGGGCACGCTGCTGTTCGAGAAGTCGCGCAATAACGGCTTCATCCTGACCGCCGAGGGTCAGCGCTTGCTGGGGTCTGCCGAGTCCATAGAAAGCACACTGCACATTGCCTGCGAACAGGTTTCCGGCTCAGGCGTTGCGCTTTCCGGTCATGTGCGAATGGGCTGCACGGAAGGCTTCGGCAGCTTCTTCATCACTCCACAGTTGAGCCAGTTCACGGATGCTTATCCGGCGATCTCAGTGGACATCCTGCCGTTGCCGCACTTCATCAGCCTGTCCAAACGCGAAGCGGACATCGTTATCGCCCTGGAGCGTCCCGAACACGGTCCGTATGTGTGCTGCAAATTGTGCGATTACAGCCTGCGCCTGTATGCCACCCAGGATTACCTCGACAGCCACGCGCCGATCAAACGGGTCGAGGATCTGGCCGAACATCCTTTCGTCAGTTACGTCGACGACCTGGCGTTCAGCTCGGAGCTGTTGTACCTGAGCAACCTGCTGCCCGGCGCCCACGCAACACTGCGCAGCACCAGCGTGATCGCGCAATACGTGGCGGCGCTACAGGGACGAGCGCTGGCGATTTTGCCGTGCTTTCTGGCGGCTCAGGATTCAAGGCTGCTGCCGGTGCTGGAAGCGGAGGTGAACATCACCCGGCATTTCTGGATGTATTGCAGGGAGGACTTGAGGAAGTTGAAACGGATTACGTTGCTGTGGGATTACATCCGCCAAAGCACCGAGCAGAACAAGGCGTTTTTGTTGGGGGAGACGAAGGTGATGGGGTTTTTGGATTAGCCGGACATATTCGTTGCCAGAACCGACGCCTCGCGAACAAGTTCGCTCTTACAGAAGATATGCGATCCCTGTAGGAGCGAACTTGTTCGCGAGAGTTACCAGCTTCAACACCGGGCGCCAGAGAAATTAATCTACGTAGCGTTGTTCCCTCTCACATCAGTGCAACGCGTTCTCCCGATTCTTCGCCACATCCGCCGGCTTGACCTCTCCATTGCTCTGCCCAAAGCGGCGCAATACGAAGGTGCTGACTGCCGCCAGCTCGGTGTCGTTGTACGCACGGGCGAAGTCGGGCATGCGCTGGTCGGCGCGCATGGCGGTTGGCGTGTGGCCTTCCAGCAGTGTGGCGATCAGGTTGGTGCCCTTCGGATCGTTGACCGTCTTGAGCCCCATCAACATCGCAACCGGTGACTGATTGCCAGTACCGTCCGCACGGTGGCACGACGCACAGGCATCGGCGAAGAGCTTATGCCCCAACGGGCTGCTCGCTTGATCGTTGATCTTCGCGGCTGGGCGGGCGATGCCTTCGCTGCGAGCAGGGGTCGATTTGAGGTAAACCGCAATAGCCTTCAGGTCAGCCGGGTCCAGGTAACGCAAGCTGTGTTCGACCGCATCAGCCATCGGCCCGCCTGCCCCGCCGTAGCCCGGCGCGTAACCCTGACCCAGGTAGCTGACCAACGCTTCCGCAGGCCAGGCACCGATTCCGTATTGGTTGTCGGAACTGATGTTGTAGGCGCGCCAATTGCCCAGCTCGCCACCGGCCAGCGAATTGCCCGTACTCATGGCCTGGAAGATATTGCGCGGCGTGTGACATTCGCCACAGTGCCCCGGCCCTTGCACCAGATACGCCCCGCGGTTCCATTCCGGTGACTGCTTGCTGTCTGGCACGAAGCGCTCGCTGGAAGCAAAAATCGCGTTCCAGAAGAACATGCCCCAACGCTGGTTGAACGGGAACGACAGGTCATTCTCAGGCGGCTTCTGCTTGATCGGCTCCAGGCTGAACAGGTAGGCCTTGATCGCCAGAATGTCTTCGCGGGACATCAGCGTATAGGACGTGTACGGGAAGGCCGGGTAGTAGTGTTTGCCGTCCTTGCCCACGCCTTTTTGCAGAGCGCTGACGAAGTCGTCATCGGACCAGTTGCCGATCCCGGTGTCTTTATCGGGCGTAATGTTGGGTGAATAGATCGTGCCAAACGGTAGCTTGAACGACAGACCGCCCGCATAGGGCTTGCCGCCGGGTGCCAGGTGACACGCCACGCAATCGGCGGCGCGGGTCAGGTATTCGCCCTTGGTGATCAATGCAGGATCGGCCGCCTGGGCCGATGCTGTAAAAGCAGCCCCCATCAGCGCGAGCGCATAAATAAACGTTTTCATGACTGCGCTCCTTAAACGGTGAAATAGCCAAAGCGGCTCAATGGCAATCGACGCTCACGCACATTGCTCGCCGCGTATAACGCATTGACCAATGCCGCAGCCGCAGGCACTGCCCCGGTTTCGCCGATACCGCCCGGGCTTTCGACGCTGGGCATCAGGTGCACTTGAACCGGCGGCGCATCACTCATGCGGATCTGCCGATAGGCGTGGAAGTTGGTTTGCACCACCTGGCCTTTTTCCACGAGGATTTCATTGAACAGCGCAGCCGACAGCCCGAACAGCGTGCCGCCTTCGAGCTGCGAAGCGACGGATGTGGGGTTGTTGACGAAGCCGCAATCAACCACTGAAACCAGACGCTTGATGCGAAAGCCCTTCTCGCCCAGCATTTCCAGCTCGACTACGGTGGCAACGAAACTGCCAAACACCGCACTGACCGCCACACCGCGCCCCTGCCCTTTGGGCAGCGGGGTTTTCCAGTCAGCCAGTTCAGCGGCCTTCTGCAACACGGCCCGTGCACGAGGTTGGGCTTGCATCAGGCTCAGGCGGTATTCCACCGGATCGGCCTTGGCGTTGTGTGCCAGCTCATCGATGAACGATTCGACCGCGTAGGTACTGCGCAACGGGCCGACACCACGCCACCAGGAGACCGGAATCACCTCCGGGTCCTGGCGGATATAGCGCACCTGCAGACTGTTCAGCGCGTAGATCGGGTCAATGGCCACTTCGACGGCATCACCATCCACGCCGCTCTCGGGCAATTTGCCGATGTAGGCCGCGACCACGGATGCACCGGCGATGCGATGCTCCCAGCCGACCGGGCGCAAGTCCTTGTCCAATGCCGCATTGATCCGGTCGACGTAATGCGGACGGTATTTGTCGTGGGTCATGTCCTCTTCGCGGCTCCAGATCAGCTTGATCGGGTAGCTGAGCTGGCGCGCGATGTCCACGGCCTGGAAGATGAAATCCGACTCCAGACGACGACCAAATCCGCCACCGATGAGCTGGTTGTGAATCACCACTTTCTCAACCGGCATGCCACTGATTTTTGCTGCACCCATCTGCGCAAAGCCTGGCGCCTGGCAGCCAACCCACAACTCGCACATGTCCGGGCGCACGTGAGCCACGCAGGTCATCGGTTCCAGGGGCGAGTGCGACAAAAATGGTTGCTGGTAGACCGCTTCGAAATGACTCGGCGCGTTTTTCAGCGCGCCAGCAATGTCACCGGTCTGCTTGGCAAATACGCCGTCTTTGGAACTGGCATCGAGCAGCGCCTGATCCAGTTGCGCTGAGTCGATGCCCGCGTGCGGTCCCAGGTCCCACTCGATTTCCAGGGCTTTGAGTGCCTGCTGGCAGGACCAGAAATTGGTGGCCGTCACCGCAACGGCGTTATCCAGCCGAACCACGTCACGAACGCCGGGCACTTTGCGTGCGGCTTCATCCTTGACGCTGCGCAACGTGCCGCCCACCACCGGGCAGGTCAGTGACGAGGCGATCAGCATGTCCGGGATTTTCAGATCGATGGTGAACAGCGCCGAGCCGTTGACCTTGTTGGGTGTGTCGAGCCGTTGTGCGGGCGTGCCCAGCAGTTTGAAATCAGCGATGAGCTTGAGCGGAACGTCCTTGGGGACAGGCAAAGCGGAGGCCGCTTCGACCAAATCGCCATACGCGGCTTTCTGCCCGTTGGGGCCCAGGATCTGACCGTTTTCGGCGTGGCACTGACTTGGCGCGACGTTCCAGCGCACGGCAGCGGCTTGAATCAGCAGCACGCGGGCGCTGGCGCCGGCACGCCGCAGTGGCTCCCAGGTGAAGCGCGTGGAGGACGAACCGCCGGTGGCCTGAAATTGCAGCAGGTTGTCGGTGTAGAGATCAGCGTTGGGCGGTGCTTCTTCGATTGTCACCTGGCTGAGCGGCACTTCCAGCTCTTCGGCCACCATCATCGCGATGCCGGTCTGCACGCCCTGGCCCATCTCGATTTTTGGTGAAATGACGGTGACGCGGCCGTCACGGCCAACGCGCACAAACGCGCCAAAGCCTGGGGATGCTGCATCACCCAGGCGCGCTGCGCTGACAGCCTCGGCAGCAAAGCTGCGCGTCACCAACGGTGGCAACCAGGCACTGATCAGCAATCCGCCGACGGACAACGCGCCGCCCTTGAGCAATCCGCGCCGAGACACCGATACGGTCGATCGATTGGTATTGGTCATGGTCACTTCCTCAGGCCTTGCTGACGCTTTTGATGGCGGCACGAATGCGCGTGTAGGTCGCGCAGCGGCACAGATTCCCTGCCATGGCGGTGGTGATCTGCTCGTCATTGGCGTCAGGGTGAGCCTGCAACAGCGCCACGGCGGACATGATCTGACCCGGCTGGCAGTAACCGCATTGCACGACTTCGTGTTCCAGCCAGGCTTTTTGCACTTCCTGGCCGACCGGCAGTTGAGCGACAGCTTCGATGGTGGTGACCTTGCGCCCCGCCACCGCGCTGACCGGGAGCACGCAAGAGCGCACCGCCTGGCCATCCAGATGCACGGTGCACACGCCGCACTGGGCGATGCCACAGCCATATTTAGTGCCGGTCATCCCCAGCACATCGCGCAGGACCCACAGCAGCGGCATGTCATCTGCGACATCCACGTCATGGTCCTGACCATTGATCAGTAATTTTTGCATGGCAAAACCTCTGGCATTCATCACGGTTACCGCTGATTCATCGCCTTGAGCGATGCAGGTCCACAGCGGTGTCGGTTCTAATCGGTTGCTTGCCCGCCGGGACATTGCCGCCGGGCTTATAAAAAGGGTGTCGCTTGGTTGGGTGCTCGAACGCGCTAGCGCGGGGTTCTGGCAGACGTACAGGGGATCGTCGTAAGTGGCTTCAAAAAAAGATAGTACCTTTGTGCTCACAGGTCGTGGAGCACTTTCTGAAACATTTTTAAATGTTTAGAAATCTCTGAACTATGGATTTGAGGATTCCTATTCTTCCCGCTCGTCGCCCGCCCCTAAGATCGGCTCCAATAAAGGAGCCCGTCCACAGAGACACGGCCCGAAGATTGCCTTTTCAGCTTGTCACTGCCGTTTGTTACCCGTTCCGGTTCAGGCCGTGGCGGAGCCGTGTCAGCTGTCCACTGCAATCTTTGGGGTCGATCGATGAAACTGGAAATTTTCCGCACGTTGTGGGGCTATACCGCGAGCAAGGCGCAAGCGCTCGACGAGTTGCTGGAAGCCGGGTTCGACGGCATGGAAGCCCGCCTGCCGCTGGCCGCCAGCGAGCGTGCCGAATTCGCAGCATTCCTGCGTGCCAACGACGTTGGCTATATCAGCACGGTATTCACCGCCTACGACGTGTTGCCCGAGCAGTCGGCAACGGTGGATGAGCACCTGACCGATCTGGACAAAAAACTGGGCTGGGCCGCGGAATTGTCCCCGCGCTTCGTCAACCTGCTGGCGGGCAACGATCGCTGGCAACTGGCGCAACAGGTGGACTTCTTCGGTCGGGCCCTGGACGTCGCCCTCAAGCATGGGCAGATAGTCACTTTCGAATCCCACCGTGCGCGCTCGCTATTCAACCCGTGGGTGACGCTGGAACTGATTCGCCAACTGCCAGACCTGCGATTCACCAGCGACATCAGCCACTGGATCGTGACCTGCGAGCGCCTGCTCAATGACCCCGAAGACGACCTCAGCGCTTTCGTCGAGCGCGTGCATCACATTCAGGCGCGCGTCGGTTACGACCAGGGCCCGCAAGTCCCCCATCCGGCCGCCCCCGAATACGCCAAAGAGCTGGATTTCCATCAACAGCATTGGGAAGCCATCTGGCGCTCGCAAGAAGCCCGCGGCTATCAGGTCAGTACGCTGACCCCGGAATTCGGCGCCGACGGCTATCTGCATCACTTGCCCTTTACCAACGTACCGGTGGCCGATCTGTGGTCGCTGAACGTGTGGATGGCCAAAGCCCAACGCGAACACTTTCAACGCTTCACCCATACAACAAGCCGATAAGGAGCGTTTCTTCATGCCTGATCAAATCCAAACCAGGCCCGCCGGGGTCGCCAACTTCAACAGCATTCCGGTGGTGGACATCGCCGGGCTGTTCAGCGCCGACATCGACCAGCGTCAAGCGGTCGCTGATGAACTGGGCAAGGCTGCCCGTGAAGTCGGCTTTCTGTATGTGAAGAATCACGGCATCGATCCGGCGTTGATCGAAGGCCTGCGCCAGGCGGCCAAGGACCTGTTCGCGCAATCGCTGGATTACAAGATGCAGCACTACATCGGCACTTCGCGCAGCCACAAAGGCTTCGTGCCCGAAGGCGAAGAGGTTTACGCCAAGGGCAAACCGGACCACAAAGAGGCGTTCGATATCGGCTTTGAGGTAGGCGACGAGGACCCGTTGGTGATCGCCAAAACCCCACTGATTGGCGCCAATGAGTGGCCTGATTTGCCGGGGTTTCGCCCTGCTGTGGAGGCTTACTACGCTGCTGTGTTCGCCCTAGGGCGCCGGCTGTTCGATGGCTTCGCACTGGCATTGGGCCTGGAAGAGGGCTATTTCGAGGCACTGGTCACGCGTCCGCCCTCCAAGCTGCGCTTGATTCATTACCCGTTCGACGGCGCCGCGCAAGATGCGCCCGGTATTGGTGCGCACACTGACTACGAGTGCTTCACGATGTTGCTCGCCGACAAGCCGGGTCTTGAAGTGATGAATGATCAGGGCCAGTGGATCGACGCGCCGCCCGTGGAAGGCGCATTCGTTGTGAACATCGGCGACATGCTGGAGGTGATGACCGCTGGTACGTTCGTTGCTACAGCACATCGGGTGCGCACGGTCAGCGAGGAGCGTTACTCCTTCCCGCTGTTTTACGCCTGCGATTTCCACACCCAGATCAAACCGCTGCCGCAATTCGCGCAAGCGGGCAAGGATTACGAAGAGATCACCATCGGCGAACACATGTTCGGCCAGGCGCTGCAGACCTATCAGTACCTGCGTCGCAAAGTCGAAGCCGGAGAAATCAAGTTGTACGAAAAGGCGCGCAAGCCCTCAAGCTTCGGCCACCTGAAAAACCAGACGCAGGAAGCGTCTTGATGCCGTTCAACGACAACGCCCTATCACCAGCCGTGCCTTTCCTTCCTGACGTGGAGTCATCGACGATGCGCAACAAAATGAACTCAGTGGTCCGCTTGACCGTGCTTGCCGCTGCCGTCCTCGGCGCCACCGTGGCCCACGCCGCTTCGACTGTCACCCCGGGCCAGTTCAAGGTCGGCATGGAGATTACCTATCCGCCGTTCGAGTCCTACGACGAGAAGAAAAACGTGGTGGGCTCAGACCCCGATCTGTCGCGCCTGCTGGCCAAGCACATGGACCTCAAAGCCGAGTTCGTCGATACCAAGTTTTCCAGCCTGATCCTCAGCCTCAACGCTGGGCACTACGACGCAATCATCTCGGGCATGTACATTACGCCGGAGCGCCAGACCCAGGCGCAGACCATCGCCTACGCCAAGACAGGTGCGGCGATCATGGTGCTCAAGGACAGCACGATCAAACCCAAGGTGCCGGAAGATCTGTGCGGCCTGAAAGTCGGCCTGGAAAAGGGCACGACCTGGGTGGCGCAGTTCAACAAACTCTCGACCGACTACTGCATCCCGAACAACAAGGGCGCGATTTCGGTCAGCGAATTCCCGTCCGCGCCTGAAGTGACTCAGGCGCTGCTGTCGGGCAACGTTCAGGCTCAGGTGGAAATCGACGGCGCCGCCGGCATGATCGCGGAGCGCACCAAAGGCCGTGTAGTGGTCAGCACCGAGCACTCGATCTATCAGCAGACGCTGGGCATCTACGTGAAGAAGGGCAACGACGAGCTGTATCAAGCGCTGCTCAAAGCGTTCGACGAAACCAAGAAATCCGGTGAATACGCTGCCCTGCTCAAGAAATACAACCTGGAAGAGCCGGCTAACTAACGGCCGAGAGCTTTACCCCCTGTAGGCGCCAACGGGTTGGCGGGATGTCGGTGTGTCAGGCCGACCTCTTGCCCACGAGTTCGCGCCTGCAGGGATCTGCCGCGCTGAGGTGTACATGCAATTTGAATGGTCTTACTTTTTTTCTCTGTTTTCGGTCTCGGACTTCTGGGAATCGTGCATCACGGTGATCGAGCTCAGCGGGCTCGCCTGGTTCATCGGCATGCTGCTGGGTTTCCTGCTGGCGTCGGCCAAGCTCTCGACCACGCGCTGGATCAGCGTCCCGGCGTCGATTTATATCTGGTTCTTCCGTAGCGTCCCGTTGCTGGTGCTGGTGGTGTTCGTCTACAACCTGCCGCAGATGTTTCCGTTCACCCGCGAAGTGCTGTCCAACCCCTTCTATTCCGGCTTGTTGGCACTGGTCGTCACGGAAGCGGCGTACATGGCGGAAATCCATCGGGGTGGTTTGATTTCGGTTGCCAAAGGCCAGAAGGAAGCTGGCCGCGCGCTGGGCGTCGGCCTGATCGGCTTGCAGCGCTTGATCGTTATCCCACAAGCGTTTCGGATTTCTCTGCCGACGCTGATCAACGAATACATCACGGTGGTGAAGCTCACCTCGCTGATCTCGGTAATTTCCCTGACCGAACTGCTGACCGTGGGCCAGCGCCTGTACGCGCAGAACTTCCTGGTGATGGAAACCCTGTCGGCCGTGGCGGTGTATTACGTGCTGATCGTGACGGTGTTCGGCTGGCTGTTTCATTGGCTCGAACAGCACTTGGAGCTGAACAATCGCAAGCCACAAACGCTGGACGATGTGAGTCTGCAACGCCTGCGTTCGACGCTGGTAGCGCAGGCCTCGGCGGGCAATCGTGCGGACTCCGGACCAGGCTCGGCACCTGCGCTGCAATTGCTGAACATCCACAAAAGCTATGGCCAACACGAAGTGCTCAAGGGCATCAATCTGGAGGTGAGCGTCGGTCAGGTGATTTCCATTATTGGGCCGTCGGGCTCGGGGAAAACGTCACTGATTCGTACCGTGAACAGCCTGGAAACCATCGATAAAGGCGAGATCATTCTGTTCGGCGAAGGCTTCATTCACGCCGGCGACAGCCCGAACGCGCCGCAAATCCGCAAGGGCGTGCAGCGCATCGGCATGGTGTTTCAGAACTTCAACCTGTTCCCGCACCGCACCATTCTCGACAACGTCACCCTCGCTCCGCGCTACCACGGCCGCGACAAGGCCATCAGTGAACAACGTGCCTATGCGTTGCTGGACAAGGTCGGCTTGCTGGCCCATGCGCTGAAATATCCGCATCAGTTGTCGGGCGGCCAGCAGCAGCGTGTGGCGATCGCCCGGGCACTGGCGATGGACCCGCAGATCATGCTCTTCGACGAGCCGACCTCGGCGCTCGACCCGGAGCTGGTGGGCGACGTGCTCAAGGTGATCAGCGACCTGGCCAAAGAAGGCATGACCATGCTGATCGTCACTCACGAGATGGATTTTGCGATGTCGATCTCCGACCGGGTGATCTTCATGGAGAACGGCGTTGTGCAACTGGACGCCTCCCCCGAAGTGATCCGCGCGGCGCAGAGTGGCGAACGGATCAAGAAGTTTATGGGCGTGTGATTTATTGGTTACGACCTTTGTTGGAGCGAGGCTTGCCCGCGAAGCTCGCTCGACGGTTTGCCTGACATACCGCATTCTCAGCTTCGCGGGCAAGCCTCGCTCCAACACAACGGCGTAGGCTCGCCGCTACGGGTTTGCGGACATCATAAATCCAGCATCAACCCACTCAGCCGCTTCACTTTACGCCGCAGCGCTTCCTCAAATACTCCCTGTCTGGGCTCGATCAGGCTGAACCAGCTTTTCGCCCGGGTGATGCCGGTGTAGATCAACTCTTTGGTCAGCACCGGATTCAGCGCTTCAGGGAGGATCAGCGCCGTGTGCGCAAACTCCGAGCCCTGGGATTTGTGCACGGTCATGGCGTACACGGTCTCTACATCGTTCAAGCGGCTGGGCAATACAAAGCGCACCCCGCCATTACCATCGTTACGCGGAAACGCCACGCGCAGGGCCTGACGCTGTTCTTCCGGAGCACCTTCGGGCAAGCGCAGTGCAATGCCGATGTCCCCGTTCATCAGGCCCAGGCCGTAGTCGTTGCGCGTCATCAGCACCGGACGCCCTTCGTACCACTGCTGATCGCTCTCGATCAACTGCGCCTCGTACAACGTGCGGGTGATGCGCTGATTCAGCCCTTCGACACCCCACGGCCCCTTGCGTACGGCGCACAGCAACTGGAACTCATCGAATGCGCCAAGCACTGCCCGCGCCCACTCGGTCCAACCTGGGTCCTCAACCGGCGCAAGCGCGTCAGGACGCAGGGCCCCGAGCACGCCCAGATAATGCCGATAACCTTGCGGTCCATCGCCGTGCCCATCGAGCAACAGCCGCGTGAACGCGCGATCCTGCTCGCCTTTGAGCGCAAGAGAAAACAGATCCTTGTAGGTGCCACCCGCCAACAGCGCACGGGCCTCGTGGTCCTGCTGCTGATTGACCAGCCTGGCCAATTGCCCAATGCCACTGCCCTGCACGAACCGTCGGGAGTGACGCAGCATCACCACTTGTTGCGCCAAGGGATATTGCGTGTCGCTGCCTTGCGTCAGGCCGCTGCGGCTTAAATCCTCACCGCTGATCGACTCCAGCCACGCTTGAGTCTGCGGGCTGTACATGCCCGCTTCGGCGTCACGGCACAAATCCCCGAGCACAGCGCCCGCTTCCACCGAGGCCAGTTGATCCTTGTCGCCAAGCAGAACCATGCGCGCGTGGGGCGGCAATGCGTCCAGCAGATTGGCCATCATTTCCAGATCGATCATCGAGGCTTCATCGACCACCAGCACATCCAGCGGCAAAGGGTTGCCCGCGTGATGGCGGAAGTGACGCGTGCCCGGACGACTGCCGAGCAATCGGTGCACTGTGGTGACGTCGCTGGGGATTTTTTGCCGCACCGCCTCGGGCACTTTCAGCGATTGCACCTGGTGGCTGATGGATTCGGTCAGGCGCGCGGCCGCTTTACCGGTGGGGGCCGCCAGACGAATACGCAGCGGTTTGCCCTGCTCCACGGCTGGCGATTGCAACAACGCCAACAGGCGCACGACGGTGGTGGTTTTGCCAGTACCGGGCCCGCCGGTGATGATGCTGAAGGCTCCGCGCGTGGCGATCGCGCAAGCCAGCTTTTGCCAGTCGATCAGCGCATCAGGTTCCGTGCTTGCCTGGCCGAACAACGCATCGAGCCGCTGGGCCAGATCGGCAGGTGCTGCTTCGGTCTGATTCAGGCGCAGGTTCAGCGCGGCATCGATGCGCCGCTCATACGTCCAGTAACGGCGCAAATACAAACGCCGATCAGACAGCACTAATGGTTTGCGTGACCCAGCCTCACTCTCATCGCCAGCCTGAGCCACCAACGGGCTGCTCGCCAGTGCCTGACACCACGCAGCGCCGTCGAGACCAACGAGCAATTGCGAAGGCAGCAACATCGGCCCGCTTTGCGCGTCTCCTTCAGGGGGTAGCGACAATGCGAAATCAGGCTCTTTCAGAGTCTCGTACACATCCAGGCAGACATGACCGTGACCCAACTGGTGACTGGTCAATGCCGCTGCGAGCAGCACCAATGAGTCCGCCGCTGGATCGAGCTCGCTGAGAAACGACACAAACGCCTTATCCAGCGCGCGCAGCCAGCCACGCTCCACCCATCGTGCAAGCAACAACAGCAGGTCGTCGACATGGGCGAGCGGTTGAAGGTCAGTCAGGCTCTGCGCGTCCAGCGGCGTGGGCAGTAATTGGTCGAAGGTACGGCTCATGCGAAGTCTCCTGACGACACGTCTTGCTGGATCAATGCCCGGCCTTGAAACAGCAGGTCGAGGTTTTCGATCAGCGCCCGGGGCGGCCGGGTGAACCAGGCGCCCTGACTGGGCGAACGGCTGCCGCGCACGAACAGATACAGCGCTCCGCCCATGTGCAGGTCGTAGTCATAATCAGCCAGGCGCGCCTTCAACTGACGATGCAATGCCAGCAGGTACAACACGTATTGCAGGTCGTAACGGTTGTCGAGAATCGCGGTTTCCATGGCGTGCTCGGTGTAGGCGTCGTCATCCAGGCCCAGCCAGTTTGATTTGTAATCGGCCACGTAATAGCGGCCCTGGTGCTCGAACGTCAAATCGATGAAGCCCTTGAACATGCCATTGAGCGAGTAGGTGTGTGCCGCAGCGCGAGGCGCGCCGTTGTGGGTATAGCGGCGCACCAACGCGTCCATTTGCGCCACGTCGACCTTATGGCTGGCGAACCAGAATTCCATTTCCACCCGGTATTGATTGGGCTGATCGAGATCGCTCAAAGCCACCGGCTGATCATCGTTTGCCAGGCGCAATGGCACGGTCAGCAGCTGCTGTAGCCAATCGCTCAAGGTGACAATCCAGCCTTCCCAGCCACGCCGATTGCAACGCCTGGCGACCGCGCTTTCCAGCGCCTTGCGGTCTTGGGCGACGACACTAAACCCTTCCCCGCCCGCCCATTCCAATAGGCCATGCAGGAACGTGCCAGGGTTCGGACCGCGCGGGAAGCGATGGATATCCCCGCCACTGACCAGCACCTCGCGCGGCGCCTCCGGGTCCAGACGCTCGTCATCGAACAGCTTCTGCGCCTGAGGACTGTCGGGGGACTGATCGCCGCTGTCGGTAATGGTGTCGCCGATACGCAAAGCACTATAGGAGGCAATCCACCAGTTCTCCTTTGCGCCGCGCCGAGGGATGCGCGGTTTGACCAGCGCCGCTTCACTGCGCGGCGGGACAAACACGTCTGTGGTCGGCTCAGGCACGGGCTCAACGCGCAGTGAAGGCGCGCCATCGACAAGGGCCTGCAACCAGACTTTCAGCCCGGTGGATTCAGGCAGCGGCGCACCGCCACCGAGCAAATAACCCAACGCCGAGCGGTGCAGCATCGAGCTGCTGCTATTGCCGCGCTTGAGGTCCGCGACGCCGAGCCAGCAGGCATGCCGCGCCCGGGTCAACGCTACGTAAAGCAGGCGCAAGTCTTCAGCCAGGCGCTCATCGTCGGCCTGTTCGATCAGCGCGGCAGTGGGTTTCAAGCTGATCTGCGCATGGCCTTGGGCATCATGAAAATGCAGCGGCAGCCGGCTGCCATCCACCGGCTTCGACGAACAAATGAACGGCAGGAACACTAGTGGATATTCCAGGCCCTTGGACTTGTGGATCGTGACCACTTTGACCAGTTGCTCATCGCTTTCCAGACGCAGAATCTGATCTTCGCCCGCTTGCCCGGACAGCGCCAGATGCTCGCTGAGATGCCGGATCAACGCTTGCTCGCCATCGAGTTCAGCTGCGGCTTGTTGCATCAGTTCGGACAGGTGCAGGAGGTTGGTCAGCACGCGTTCGCCGTCGCTGCGCGCAATCAGCGACTGGGGCAGTTTGAAGTCGTGCAGCAAGCGGCGCAGCATCGGCAGCACACCCTGGCTGCGCCAGATCGCGCGATAGCCACGGAACTGCATGACCCGGGTTTCCCACGCCAATTCGTCCTGATTAAGCAGCTCGAGCTCGGCCAGCGGTAAGTCCAGGGTGATGCAGGCCAAGGCAGCGCGCAGCGTGCGCTCGGCGTCAGGTTCTGCGCAGGCTTTGAGCCAGGCGAGCAGGTCATGTGCCTCTTGGGCGGCGAACACGGAATCCTTGTCCGACAAATAAACGCTGCGGATCCCACGCGCCGACATTTCAGCACGAACCGCCTGCGCCTCCTTGCCGTCGCGCACCAGAATGGCAATGTCGGCAGGCACCAGGCCTTGCAGTGCTTCACCTGGTTTTGCGAACCCGGCACGGCCTTGCTGGCCTGCGTTTAACAGGCGTGAAATCTCGCTCGCACAGCTGGCGGCCAATTGCTGACGGTAAACCGTGCCAGACACTGGCTGATCCGTTTCCAGTTGCCAGACCGTCAGCGCCGGCGCGACCGAGTCGTCGGTCTGCAAATGCTCTTTTCGTCCCTGGGCCGCTACCGAGAAAAAGGGCACCGGATTGCTGTCGGCGTTACGGAACAGGAACGCGCCACGTCCTGCCGCGTTGGTCTCGGCACGGGCGAACACGTGGTTGACCGCCTGGACCATCGCGTGGCTGGAGCGGAAGTTGGTATCCAGCGTGTGCCAGCGACCTTCGGTGGCAGCGCGGGCGCGTAGGTAGGTGTAAATGTCGGCACCACGAAACGCGTAGATCGCCTGCTTCGGGTCGCCGATCAGAAACAATCCGGTCTCTTCGTTGCTGCGTTCGAGCTGGTAAATGCTGTCGAAAATCCGGTACTGCACCGGGTCCGTGTCTTGGAATTCATCGATCAGCGCGACCGGGAACTGCTCACGAATCAGCGTCGCCAGTCTCTCGCCGCCGCTGCCTCGAAGGGCTGCATCCAGCCGCAGCAGCATGTCATCGAAGCCCATCTCCGCGCGACGGCGCTTTTCTTCTTCAAAGCGCGCCCCAACCCACTGCGCCGCGTGCTCAAGCACCGCAGCATCTGGCGTGGGCAGCGTATCCAGCGCGACTTTCAGCTCGACCATTGCTTCGAACGCCGGGTGCGATGGCGGGTTGCTCTTCCACGCTTCAGCGATGCCGTCCGGGGTCAAGCGAGTGAAGCCGGTGCCAAGATCAAGCTGTTCCTGATCTTCGTCATTGGCCCAGGCGATAAGCTTGTCGAACCAAGGCCTGAAATAGCGCTCCTGCATCTTGCGACCATCGACAACCTTGCATTGCACGCCATCGATACAAATCGCGTGCAGCTCCGCCGCCCAGTTGGCCCAAGGCGATTTCAACACTTTCAGCGCTTCGCGACGCTCGTGAATTGATTGTTCGATCACCTGAGTCGGGGGCTGCGTGACGGCGGCTCTGTCAGAGCCGAACAAGGCGCGGACCCGCGGCAACAGAGCCGCCGGCCCGCCCCAGTTAGCGCGAACCCAATGCAGTGCGTCGCCAGTCATGGGGTAGCAGAACTTGCGCCAATAATCGCGCAGCACTTCGCTGAGCAGATCGCTGTGGTCAATCTCAAGGGTTTGGGTGAACAGGCTGCCGCTATCGAAGGCGTGCTCTCTGAGCATGCGCTGACACCAGCTGTGAATCGTCGAAACCGCCGCCTCGTCCATCCACTGCGCGGCGATGTCCAGCCGGCTTGCACACCCGCTCCATTGCTCAGGTTCGAACTCGTTCCGCAGATCCACGATGAGCGCGTCTGGCGCCTGGATCTCTTCTCGGAAGAACCGCGCAGCTTCCGCCAGACGCGTGCGGATACGATCGCGCAGCTCCTTGGTAGCGGCGTCGGTGAAGGTCACCACCAGGATTTGCGGCGGCAGCAGCTCGCGGCCAAAGCCTGACGACTCACCGCCGTGACCCAGCACAAGCCGCAGGTACAACGCAGAAATGGTGAAAGTCTTGCCGGTGCCAGCGCTGGCTTCGATCAGTTGGCTGCCCTTGAGCGGGAAGCTCAGCGCCAGTGGTTTATTGGTCTGGATACTCATGCTCCCGCCTCTTCGCTGGACAGCGATTGCCAAGGCGCTTCGAAAATCGGCTTATACAGCGCGTCGCACCAGCCGACGAATTCTTCGCTGGCCAGCAGTGCGTTGAAGTCCGGAAACTGCCGGGCCAGCGCGGTGCTTTCGCGGCGCTCGCCGTCGGTGGTCTGGCCGTCACCTTCATACGCCTTGCGCGCGGCGGCCTCAGCTTTTGTTTCTTCGATCTGGCCGAGCCAGGCGAACGCGGTTTTCACTGCCACCGGCAACGGACGCTGCATGCCCAATTGCCAGGCGAGCAGCAGATCATTTAGCGTCTGCGCCGCGTGGCTTTTTTCCAACGGTTCCAACAGCAGCGTTTCATCACTGGCAACCAGCGCAGTGGTCAGAGGCAGATCGCACGCGCAAGCCACCAGATGATTGACCCAGGGGCGGGTCAGGCGATGCCACTTACGGGTTTTCTTGCCGCCAATGGAATTGGGGATCGCGGTGATCGACAGCAGTTGATGGGAGGCGTTTTGATACAAGCCATCCACCCAGCCGTCGAGCTCAACGCCCTGATGCTGGTAAGTGACCGGCAACGCACTGTGCAGGCGTTCGGGCCATCGAATCAGCAGCGAGTGGTAGCGCTGAACCAAGTCCGGTAACGGCTCCATGAGTTCGGCCTGAAGACTGGTGCCGAACCCCGCCATCGGCAACAGGCCGCTGTCCTGCAGGCGAGTGGCCTGAGCATGAAGCGCCGCTTCGATTTGTTCGGGTTGACTCAGCGCGGCTTGTAGCAGGCTGTCGCTCAGACCGTAACGCTCCAGTGCGTCCAGAACGAAGGGTTCTTCATCAGCCAAAGGCGCTTCGGCGACTTCGAAGAAGATCTTCAGGCGCTGGCTGAAAAAATGTTTGACCGGATTTCGCAAGAAATCCTGCAGCTGCATCAGGCTCAGTGGCTCTTCTTGTTGGTGCTGTCCGAGCGGTAATTGTTCTGGTTTTACAGCGGCGGTCTCGTGCAACACCTGCCATTCGCGGGCGAAGCTGAAGTACTCCGGGCTCTCGTGAAAATACTTGGCGCTGAACGGTTGCAGCGGGTGTTCAAGGGTCAACTTGTGCAACAACTGCTGACCAGAATCACGCTTTTTGCCGTCTTCAGGCTCGACTGCGTCCGCTAGTGTCCAGCCGCTGGACAGGTGATCACGCAATTGGCCGATCAGCACCGATGCCGGACGCTCGGAGTTGTCGCGAATGCTGCGGCCCACCCAACTGATGTACAGCTGGTCGCGTGCGGAAAGCAGCGCTTCAAGCAGTAGATAGCGGTCATCTTCACGGCGGGAACGGTCTCCAGGGCGGTAGTCGCTGCCCATCAAATCGAAATCCAGAGGCGGTTGAGCGCGGGGGTAATCACCATCGTTCATGCCCAACAGACAAACGATCTTGAACGGGATGGCACGCATTGGCATCAGCGTGCAGAAGTTGACCGACCCCGCCAGGAAGCGCTGTGACAGACGCCCTTGATCCAGCCCCGCCAGCCAGGCTTCGCGGACTACGGTCAGTGGCAGCACTTCGTGCAGGCCTACGGACTCGCAGGTCTCCAGCCAGGTCTCGCGCAAGGTTTCCAGTTGGCCCAGCAAGTAGTCGTCGTGCTCACTGTCAGCCAGGAAAAACAGCTGCATGATGGCTTGCAGGCGTTTGCCCCATACGGATGGCTCGGCGGGCCGGGAGAGTTCGTTGTGCGCGACTTGTAGCGCATCGATCAGCGACACCAACGGGCCAATCAGCGCAGCGTCGAGCCCGCCAATCTCGTCATACGGCTCAATGCCGTCGTACGCCGATCCGGCTCCTACGGCGTAACCCAGCAGCATGCGTCGCAGCCCGAAGTGCCAACTGTTTTGCTCCAGAGATTCCGGAAGCCCGAGTCCCGCACGCTGCTGTGCGTCAAGGCCCCAGCGCACACCCGCGCCTTCGATCCAGCGATGCAGGGTGGGCAAGTCCCGCTCGTTGATACCGAACCGCGCTCTGAGCGCAGGGACGTCCAGCAAGTCGAGGATTTCACTGACGGGGAAGCGGCTGTCGGGGATCTTGAGCAGGTGTTCGACTGCAATTAACAGCGGCTCACGGCCACGCTGGCCTTGGTCGGCCAGGGTGAACGGGATAAAGCGCCGGTCTTCACGATCCAGCTGGCCGAACACTGCGCGAATGTGCGGCGCGTAGCTGTCGATGTCCGGGACCATCACGATGATGTCGCGGGGCCTTAGATCGGAATCCTTGTGAAAGCGCACAAGCAACTGATCGTGCAGTACTTCTACTTCACGCTGGGCACTGTGGGCGACGTGAAAGCGGATCGAGCGATCTTGCGCGGGATCTACTGGTGGCCAATGCTCGCGGGTTTCATCTAGGGGGCGCAGTTCCAGAATGTCATCTTGCAGTTGATTGAGCAGAGTATGTGGATCGCTCTCGCTGAAGAGATCGATTCGTCCATCCCTGAACGCGGCGCGGTAGTGGTTGGGGTCATCGTGACTGTCGAGCAGATTGATGTAATCACGGCCCTGTTTACCCCACGCCGCGAGCAGGGGATGGGCGTGTTGATGCAGCGCTTCCGGGTTGAGCACGACCGGCATGCCGGGTTTGCGTGATTGGCGCTTGTACTCGTGTCGCAGCAGATCTTTGTCGGCGACGATGTCGGCCCAGTGGTGCCGGCACGGATTGTGGACACACAGCAAAACCTGACTGAACTTGGCGAGGCCGGCTAATGCTTCCAGCGCTTGTGCGGGTAGCGATGAAATGCCAAAAACGATCACCCGTGCGGGTAGCCCTGGCGGGGCCTCGGTCATCTGTTTGATGCGCTCCATGAAACGCTGGTGTACGCCGGCACGACTTTGCGCCATGCCCTGCGCACCGACGTCCAGCAGCAAGGCGCGCCACAGTTCGGCTTGCCAGCAGTTTTCCGGTTTTAATGGTTTGGCCTCTCCCCTGACGTTTTTCAACTGGTGACGGCCTGCAGCCCAGTCTTCCAGCCAGTCAGCGCGGTAAACCTGATATTGGTCAAAGAGGTCAGCAAGGCGTTCAGACAACTGATAGCGTTTGCGCAGGTCCGTGTCTGCCGTCAGGAAGCGCTGCAGGGGTTCGAAATGAGGCTGATTGATAAGAGCGGGGAGCAGGCGCATCAAGCGCCAGGTCAGAGGGGCCTTGTCGAGCAACGAGGTGAGCGGGATTTCTTCGCGGCCTAATACTAGCCGGTAAAGTTGCCACATGAAGCTGCCGGGCAATTGCACATCGACCGCTGCGGCAATACCGCACCCGCCCAGGTCATCTTCGGCTGCGTCTTCAGCCAATGCCATTTTCAGCCATTGGGCTATCCCGTTGCTTTGCACCAACGCGACTTCGTTCTCCAGTGGGGCCAGTGGATAGCGCCGCATCCATGAGACGACGAGGCTGCGCAGTTCATCCAGCCGGTTGCCGTGTACCACCATGAAACCGGCGCTGAAATCGGATGTGACTGGCATGACTGCTCCTTCGCCAATGAATTTATTGGGGCGAAGTGTAACCTCGAAGGATGTTTATCGGGGGGTGATTGATCGCGATCAGGAGGTGAGCGGATAGTGCGGATATCCAGAGTCTTTTCGAGCGCCCAAAACAAAACCCCTCACCGCGTAAGCGATGAGGGGTTTCGGAATTTAATCTTGACGATGACCTACTCTCACATGGGGAAACCCCACACTACCATCGGCGATGCATCGTTTCACTG
>Ga0247734_1000061_pt1 | contig 100817 bp, 113 predicted proteins | sample UWRJL103311B2_FD_180933 | JGI IMG/M metagenome (GOLD analysis project Ga0247734, IMG submission 180933) | Plant litter microbial communities from Arlington Agricultural Research Station in Wisconsin, United States - UWRJ-L103-311B-2 | ecosystem: Environmental > Terrestrial > Plant litter >... | reverse complement strand
ATAGCGAGACGCTGATCGAGGCGGCGATCGATCATTTTGCCGGCCGGGCGCCGCCGGCCCGCATTCTGGATCTGGGCACCGGATCGGGCGCGCTGCTGCTTGCCGCGCTGTCCCACTGGCCGCAGGCGGCGGGCGTTGGCATTGATATCTCGCCCGCCGCGCTAAACGTGGCGCGCGCCAATGCCGAGGCGCTGGGCCTGGCGTGGCGCGCGCGTTTCGTGGAGGGCAGCTGGCAGGGCGACCCGACGGTAGATCTCGTCCTGTGCAACCCACCCTACATCGCCACGAGCGATGTTTTACCTTCTGACGTCGCCGATCACGAACCGGCCGGCGCGCTGTGGGCGGGCGCGGACGGGCTGGACGATTATCGCGCGATCGCCCCTCTCCTGGACTTTGTCGATGGCGGCATGGCGGCGATCGAAATCGGGGCGACGCAGGGGGAGGCGGCAGCCGCTTTGTTCCGGGCGGAAGGCTTCCTCGTCACCGTCCGGCGCGATCTTGCCGGGCACGACCGTTGCCTCTTGATAACGCGATCGTAACCTATGTTGCGCTACGTCGAATCACGGTGCTTTTGCCGATATTCCCCTTGTCGAGCGCATCTCGGCTCTCTACATGGTACGGCAGGACATGGGTAAGCCGGCAGCGTGGGGCGCCGCTTACTCGAACCCCAAACCTCCAGGCTCGGCCGTCGTGCGGCGTCTCGGCAATGTGAGAGACCATGACGCGGATTGAGCGTCATCGGCCTGGGTTTTGGGCAGGTATATTCGGGCGGGATGCCCGTTCTATCTTCCGGGAAGGGCCCGGGTTGGAGTGGTGACAGCCACCAGTGACTGAAGGATCAGGCCAAGTTGATAAATAATCGTCAGAACGGCCGTCGTCGCGGCCGTGGCGGTCAGCAGGCGCGCAATGGTCAGCCCGGCGGCCAGGATCGTGGCAATCGCATCGACAACCGCGCCCGCGGCAATGCCGCCCAGTTGCTCGAAAAATATAAGAGCCTCGCGCGCGACGCGCAGACGCAGGGCGACCGCGTCAACACCGAATATTATCTGCAATTTGCGGATCATTATTTCCGCGTGTTGAGCGAGAGCCGCAGCCGTTTCGACGAGCAGCGCCCGACGCCTGCGCGCCGCGACGATTTCGGCCAGGACATGGACGACGAGCAGGAAGGCCAGAACGGCTTCGAGCAGCGCGGCGAAGGCGAGAATGGCTGGGACGGCGAGGAAGAACGCCCGCGCCAGCAGGACGAGCGCCCCCGCCAGCAGGAGACCCGCCAACGGGACGACCGCCCGCGTCAGGACGATCGTTCGCGCCAGCAGGATGACCGCCCCCGTCAGCAGGATCCGCGCCAGCAGGAGGGTCGTCAGCAGGAAGGTCGTCAGCAGGACGATCGTCCTCGTCAGCAGCCACGCCGCTATGAGCGAACCGAGCAGCAGCCGGCCGAGCGCACCGAATACGTAGCCGACAACGCCCAGCCCCGCAGCGACGATCAGCCACGCGAGAATGCACCCCGCGAGAATGCGCCCCGTGACGGCCAGCCGCGCGAGCGTCGTCCGCGGCGCGAGCGTACCGGCGGCAACGGCAATGCCTATGCCGCGCGCACCGAGGGCGAGCCTGAGGTTTCGGAGCGGATCGAGATCGATCGTCTGCCGCAAGGTTTCGCGACGGCTCCGGCTGCACCAGCGGCCCCGGTAACGGCGGAAGCGGAAACGGCCGAGGCCGAGGCGCCCCGCGTTCGGCGGCCGCGTGCCCCGCGCAAGCCGAAGGGCGAAGCCGTCACCGTCGACGCCTGAGGCGAACCGGCAGTGAACAAGGAGGGAGCGATCTTCGGATCGCTCCCTTTTTTGTGGCTGCATGTAAGCCGATGCCCGTAGGTCGATCGCGCCGGATCGATCCGCACCGTCACTGCCCCGCCGCGATCCGCCTTGCTTCGGCTAGACCGGCATTGATCGAGGCGATGATGCCGTCTCCCATGCTGGGCGCGGCGATCGCCATCAGCACCAGCCCCGCGAGGAGCGTGGCGGGCAGGCCGACCGCAAACAGGTTCATCGCCGGCGCGGAGCGCGAGAGCATCCCCATCACAATCTGAACGAGGATCAGCGCGAAGCCGACCGGCAGCGCGATGGCAAGGCCGGCGGCGAACAGATCCCCGCCGAACATCACGAGCCCGCGCATGCTTGCCGCAGCCGGCATCGCCGCGCCCACGGGCAGGGCGCGATAGCTGTCGACGATGATCGTCGCGAGCGTCAGATGTCCGCCGATCGCCAGAAACAGGAATGTCGCGATGATCGACAGGAACTGGCCCAGCGCAGGGCTGGACGATCCCGAAAGCGGGTTCATCATCTGCGCGAAGCCCAGCCCCATCGTATTGCCGATCGTCTCGCCCGCCAGCAGCGCGGCTGAAAAGCCGATCTGGACGGCAAAACCCAGCGCCAGCCCGGCCAGCACCTCGCCCGTGACAAGCGCCACTCCGGCGATCGACGTGACGCCGTCGGGCGGCAGTTGAAACGGCACGGCGGCGAGCCCGGCCATGCCGACGGCCAGGCTGACGACCAGCCGCACCTGCATCGGCACCGCCGCCATCCCGAAAATGGGCGCCGCCAGAAATGCCGCGCCCGGCCGCAGCATCGCCACCAGCCAGAGCCACAGCTGATCCTCGATATGTTCGAAGCCCTGTGGGAACATGCGATCAGCGCGTCTCGGCAGCGACCGGCGACGTCATCGCACCAGATCGGGAATGCGGGCGAAGATGTCGCGCGTGAAGTCCGCGATCAGATACAGGATCGCACCGCCGAACAGCGCCAGCGCGATGCCGACGACGATCAGCTTGGGGACGAAGGACAGGGTCTGCTCGTTGATCGAGGTGGCCGCCTGAATCATGCCGAGGATCAGGCCCGCCGCCAGCGCCGGAATCAGGATCGGGGAGGAGGCGAGGGCCAGCACCCACAGGGCCTGCTGGGCGACGCCGATGAAATAATCGGGGGATGCGGGTTCCAACGAGGCTATCCCTGCCCGTTCGTGTCGAGCGCAGTCGAGACACTGGTCAGGCTTCGAGCGTAGTCGAGCAGCCGGGACACGTGGCACGGGCTCTCGGCTTCGCTCGATTCCTGCAATCCCTCGACTGCGCTCGGGACGAACGGTGGGAGGCTCACGTCTGAAAACTCGCGGCGAGGCTTCCCATCGTCAGCGCCCAGCCATCCACCAGCACGAACAGCAGCAGCTTGAACGGCATCGATATGATCGAGGGCGAGAGCATCATCATGCCGAGCGCCATCAGCGTCGATGCGACGACCAGATCGATGATGAGGAAGGGCAGGAAGATCAGGAAGCCGATCTGAAACGCCGTCTTCAATTCCGACGTGACATAGGCGGGCAGCAGGATCGAGAAGGGCACGTCCTCGGGTCGCGCGAACTTGGGTGCTTTTGTCATGTCCGCGAACAGCTTGAGATCAGTCTGGCGGGTCTGCTTGATCATGAAGCCGTGCAGCACGTTGCCGCCCCGGCTGATCGCTTCCTCGATCGGGATCTGGCCCGCGCCATAGGGGCGATAGGCGGTCTGCGTGATCTGATCCACGGCCGGCCGCATCACGAACAGCGAGAGAAACAGCGCGAGGCCAACCAGCACCTGATTGGGCGGCGTCTGTTGCAGCCCCAATGCCTGGCGCAGGATCGACAGGACGATGATGATGCGCGTGAAACTGGTCATCATCAGCACCAGCGACGGCAGCACCGTCAGCAGGCTCATCAGCAGCAGGATTTGCAGGCTGAGCGACAGCGGCTGGCCGGTGCCACCGATCGTCCGCATCGCCCGATCCAGCCCGCCGGCGGGGTTGGGAGCGGGCGGGGGTGCTAAAGCCGGGGCGGCCTGGGCGAAAGCCGGGTGAGCAAGAAGGAGGGCGATCAGGAAGACGACTGCTATCAGAAGCGAACGCCTCAATCCCGTTCGTGCTGAGCTTGACGAAGCACTGTCCTGACGTATCCTGCCGCTCGAAAAGGACGGCCCTTCGACAAGCTCAGGGCAAACGGTACGGGTGTTTCTATTCCCCATCCGGCACCACGAACGTCGGCGCATCGGTTTCTGCGATCTTGTCCACCCGCCCGCGCGACACCGCGAGAAGGTAGCGCTTGCCCGCAAATTCAACGACCGCCAGCCGGCTGAGCGGACCGATCGGCTGGGCATCGATCACGCGGATCGCCCGCTCGCGCTGGCCGAAGCCCATCATGCCCGGTTGCATGCGCCGATAAAGCCAGAGCGCCAGCACCGCGAGGCCGCAGACCAGCAGAAGAAGCGGGATCAGCCGCAGCAGGTAATCCAGCATCATTTTCGGCGGTCGAGTCCCCCCAGCCGTGCCTCGGCGGCGACGACATCGACAACCCTTATGCCGAACTTGCCACCCACAGTCACCACCTCGCCGCGCGCGACGAGCGTGCCGTTAACCAAAATATCCAGCAGCTCGTTGGCGGCGCGATCCAGCTCCACCACCGATCCTTCGGCCAGATCCATCAGCTCGGCCAGTTTCAGGCTGGTGGAGCCGACTTCCACCGACAGGCGCAGCGGGATATCCGCCAGCAGCCGGTAGTTGCGCCCCGCCAAGGTGGCATCCTGCAGCATCGGCGCTTCCATCATGTCGCTCATCGGTTCAGCCTACTCTTTCTATCAGCATGGCGGCGCGCCCGTCCTGTTCGCCGATCTGGCCTTCCGCGACGGTGCGGTTGGCGATCAGCAGCGGCGTGCGTGGCAGGATCTGGATGGGGATTACATCGCCCGGCTTCAGTGTCATCAGCTGCGCGAGCGAGATTTCGGGCCGGGCTAGGATGCTGCGGACCGGCATCTGCACTTCAGCCAGAGACGCGGCGAGCATCGATCGCCAGGCTGCATTGCCGGACGGCGCTTCGTCATGGACGCGCTTCGACATCTGCTCCTCGATCGGGCGCAGCATGGCGAGCGGGTAGAGGACGGTGATCGTCGCCGGCTGGCCCTCGGCGGGTGTGATCGTGAAATTCTGGATCACCACTTGATCGTCCGGGCGGATGAAGCGGATGTGAAAGCGGCTCGTCTCGCGCTGGGCAAGGGTGGCTTCCACGGGCATGACGTCGCGCCACGCCTCCACCATAATGCCGGACACCTTTTCCAGAAGCCGGGCGAGCAACAATTCCTCGCTGGCCGAAAATTCCAGCCGCTTGGTGGATCCGGCGGCCGGACCGGCGCTGCCTCCATAGAAACGCTCGATCAGCGCCGCGACGAAGTCGGCCGGCACCGCGATCAGCATTCCGCCCTTCATCGGCTGCATCCGATAATGGCTGAGGCTGACGAGGTTCGGCTGCGCTTCCAGCCATTCATCGAAGGAACGGGTCGCCAGCGGCACCGCCGTCACCTGCGTGCGGACCTGCACGAACGGCTCGATCACGGTGCGCAGCGCGCGCGCGATCTTTTCGCCCATCCGTTCCAGCCCGGTCAGCCGCTCGGCCGGCCGGAAGCTATCGTTGCCCAGCGAAAAGGCTTGGACCTCGGGCTGGGGGCGGGTCGCCTGCGCGATCGCGTCCTCCAACTCCTCGCTGAATATGTCGTCGGACCCGCTGAGGGATGAGCTGTCCAGCCCTTCCGCGCTCATTGGATGATGAAGCTGGTGAAGAAGACGTCGTTCACGCCGCCGAAGCCCTGATTCTGTTTCAGCGCCTCGTTGATCGAATCGCGCAGCTGGTGGCGGAGCTTGGCCTTACCGTCCGGCGTGTTGAGCGCCTCGGCGCTCTGCTGGGCAAGCACCTGGAGAATGGTGGAGCGGACGGGCATGTCCGCCGCCTTCAGATTCTCGATCACCTTCATGTCGTAGAAGGTGGAAACCCCGACGCCGACTTGAAGAAAGCCGTCCGTGTCCGCCAGATTGGAGGTGAAGGGCTGCTCCATCGCATAATAAGTGGCCTGATATTGCGCGGGATCGGGATTGGCAGGCTCCGGGCCCGTATCGGGCACGCCGCCGCCGCCGGAAATGTTGCTCTTCTCGCCGCCTTCACCTTCCGCAGCGGCCGCGCCGTGGCCGTCTTCGCTCTTCAGCATCAGCTTCGGGCGATTGGGATCTTCCTTCTTTTCGTGCGCGCTGCCGGTCTTGCCCGCTGCCCACAGGCCGGCGCCGGCGCCTCCGCCGATGAGGACGAGCGGCAGCACTCCGAACATCACCAGCTTCTTGACCAGGCTGCCCTTTTTCTTGGGCTTCGCCTCAGCTGCCGCTTCGCTCATGATCGGAACCTCTATGCGTAAAGATCGGATCGGGCGCTCGTCGATAGCATGCGCGCCGGTTCATCCGCTTCTCCCACATCAAGGTTAATAAATGTCTGATTGCCGCCGGAATCGCGCTGCGATTGTCCCTGGGCAAATGCGGACGCCGCGCCCTGCTGGCCGGACTGATGCGCCCCCGAACCACCCAGATCGACGCTGGTCTCCCGCAGATGCAGCCCTTGTGCGCGGGCTTCGGCCGCCAGCCGCGGCTGGGCATCGCTCAGCATCTGCCGCGCGGCCTCCGTATCCGCGCTCATGCGAATCGACGCGCCGTCCTGCGAATGGCTGATATGGACGGTCAGGCTGCCGAGGTGGCGGGGATCGAGCCGGAAGCTCATCTGCCCATCCTTGCCGGCGGCGGCCGCAATGTCCCGCGCCAGTGTATCCAGCCACTGTCCGTCGTGCGCCATCGAAAGTTCGCGATGAATCGCCGTATCCGGCGCGCGGCTGGCGGCGACTGGGTCTGCAGGTGCCGAGCTTTGCAGGACCGGTGAGGCGAATAAAGCTCCCGTCGGATCGGGCGCGCTCGCGGGAATATCCGTGCGGTCGATCTCGCGCGCCGCAGCGGGGATCTTCGCGTCAACCGTGGAAGGAACGGGTGCTGCGGGCATCTGCGCGGCGGCCGATTGCAATGGCACCATCGATGCGGGCTGGAGCACATCGGCTTTTAAGGCCGTAAGAGTCCGTGCTGCGATCTGCGCAGCCTCCGGTTTGGCGGTTTGCGTCGGGGTCGTGCCACCCATCAGGCGCGCCGCGAGCATGGCGAAGCGGGACGATTGAAGCGGCGTTGCCTGCGCTGCCGGAATGTCGCTCGAATCGGACACAGGCGCCGCGTTACCGGCATCTGCCATATCCTTCGCAACCAGAGCGGCTGCCTTGGCCGACGCGGTAATGGCCGGAGCCGGTGAGGGCGCCTTCGCGTCGACCGGAAGCGGGACGATCGCCGGCGCAACGAGCGCAGGTGTCGCAATCGCAAGCATCATCGCCAGTTCCGGATCGTCACTTTGATCCGCGTCCGCGGTATCCTCATCGGACGGCTCATTCGTCTGATCGCCGTCATGCTTAGCCACCGGAGCCTGCTCGTCGGGGGTGACGGCCAATACAGGCGTCTTGGCGGTCGTGCCCGGCGGTGCAATCGGCACCGGCATCGCGGTGGGATTCACAGGCGCCGCAGCATCCGGCGATGGCGCCATTGCAGCCAGCAGGGCGGCAAACGGATCGGCCGCGACCTCACCCGCAACGGAAGCGGCGGCAGCAACGACAGCCGTACTCACCACAGGCGTGATGACCGGGGCGGCGGCGAGGGCGAGGTCAGTCATGCGCGGCTTCCTTGCGGCGGGGGCGGAAGGCGGCGGCCATCCGCTCTTCGATCATCTTGTGCATGTCGGCGACGGCGCGGTTCTGCAGCCGTTCGGCACTTTCGCGCGCGATGTGAGCGCCGATTCGCTCCACCGAACGCAACTCCACCGCTTCGCGCGCGGATCCGATCGCGCGGCTCAATCCGTGGCGCACGTCATCCAGGCGGGTGGCCAGTTCGGCGGCATTGCTCAGCGCCGCGCCGCTGGTGAGCCCGGCCGCGCCCGATAGACTGGCGCGCAGGGATTGCAGACGATCCGCATTGCCCTCCAGCTGGACGAGCTTGCCCTCGGCCTGCGCCGCGGCCCCTACTGCCTGGAGATGCTGGACCCGGCGGACGCGGGCGATTCGGGCTCGTTGCTGGCTCTGGGCTTTCATGACCCGAAGTTTGTCACCAACGTCGTAACCGACTCGTTAAGCGGAACGAGCTCTTTTTGCCCCTGGCGGATAAATTCCAGAATCAGCGGCATGTGCGCCACGGCCGCGTCGATCATCGGATCGGATCCCTGGCGATAGGCGCCCATCAGGATCAGATCCCGATTCTCGTCATAGGTAGACCATAGCCGCCGCAGCGTACGCGCCGCCTCCTGCTGTTCGCTGGAGACGATGTCCGCCATGACGCGGCTGAGCGACTTGCCGACATGGATGGCCGGGAACACGCCCTGTTCCGCCAGGCTGCGGGCCAGCACGATATGTCCGTCCACGATCGCGCGCGCGGTATCCACGATTGGATCGTCCGTATCGTCGCCATCCGCCAGCACCGTATAGAGCGCGGTGATCGATCCGCCGGAGCGCGCATCCGCCCCGGCCCGTTCGCACAGGCGCGGGATCAGGCCGAGCGCGGACGGGGGATAGCCCTTCATCGTCGGCGGTTCGCCCAGCGACAGGCCGATTTCACGCTGGGCATGAGCGACACGCGTCAGCGAATCGATCAGCAGCAGCACGCGCTTGCCCTGATCCCGGAAATATTCGGCGATGGCGGTAGCGCGCATCGCCGCACGCAGGCGCAGGATCGGCGGATGATCGGCGGGCACGGCAACCACGGCGGTCTTGGCGCGCACGTCGCCGTTCAGCTTGGTTTCGAGGAAATCGGAAACTTCGCGGCTGCGTTCGCCCACCAGCCCGACGACGATCACGTCCGCCTCGGCCCCGGCCAGGATCTGCCCCATCAAAACGGATTTGCCGACGCCCGAGCCGGCGACGATGGCGATACGCTGGCCGACGCCGGCGGTGAGCAGGGCGTTGATCGCGCGCACGCCGGTATCGAACGGTTCGGTCACGCGCGCGCGGTCCAGCGGATTGGCGCGGGTTCCGGCCAGCGGCCAGCGCGCCTTGGTGAGGATCGGCCCCAATTCGTCGAGCGGATGGCCCAGCGCATCCACGACGCGGCCGAGCAGTCCTTCGCCCACCTCCACGGTGGTGCCCCGTCGATCCGGCTCCACCCGCGCACCGGCCGAATGGGGCGCGTCGGCATCCAGCGCCATCAGCAAAGTCCGCTCGCCCTTGAAGCCGACCACTTCGGCCAGCGCCGCCCGCCCATCCGCATCGATCACGCGGGCCGTGGAGCCGACAGGTTGCTGAAAGCCGGTCGCCTCCAGCATCAGCCCGTCATACGCCGCCAGCCGGCCAATCTTGCGCGGGCTCATCTGGCCGATGTCGATGCCTTCCAGCAGCTGGGCGGCACGATCGGCGATGCTGGCGGAGGGAGCGGGTGCGTGCATGTCCCCGCTTCTGGCCGCGAACCCTTAAAGGGATGGTTAACCCCGATTAAGCGCGCCGGTTTTAAGCCATGAGGGCCGCTCCCTCGATCACCGCCCCGTCCTTGAAGCTGGCGGGCAACCCCGTTTGCATGGGCCGCCACCCCGGGGTGGTTCGCTACGCCAAGGCCTGCTCGCTGAACCTGGAAGACCTCAATTGCGAACTGATCCCCCCTCCTCAACGAGCCCGACCCGCCAGTTGAGTACCGCAAGCGGGTTGGCTCAAGTCGAAAGTTCGCCGCCCGTACGTGGAGAGCGTATGTCTGTCTCGGTGGAAACAGGCAGTCCGCTTTTTGGAAAAATAACGTGCAAGGCGGACACAGGGCGGGCGCGGCCAGTGTTGAGGCTGTTTAGAACCCGCTCGACTGCGCGGTCGGTCTCGGCAGACGATCCAACGTTGATCCAAACAAATCGGTGTCGGTGTGTTTCCCCATTGATGCTGTTTGTGGCTTAGGCCTAGCATATACTTAAGCTGCGCGGGATGTTGCGGCATCATAAGGTGTATCATGATGGCCCGACGTTTGGTTGGTTTACTGATGATCGTGTCGTCGATTGTCGCGGTGCCGGCGCCAGCAGCGGTGTATCTCGCAACCTTCAGCGGGACGACGGGTGTAAGCTGGGACTTCACGGGCGAGTTTGGCGGCAACGGTTCTCTAGCGGGGTTGCCATTCACCGCCACATTCCGGCTCACAGTTCCGACGCCTGGCGCGATAACGAGCAACGACGGAACGAGTGTGACTATTCGGGGAGGCACGGAGAACGATCCCGACGTACCCACTCCTGTATCAGGGTCCGCGACAGTCAACGGCGTCACCCGCAACATCGCCGGGTTATATCGCGGGTTGGCGACGCGGACGAACGGCTTTACGGGACCAGGAACCGGGTCAGACGTTCTGGAATTCCAAGTAAGCGACGACCACGAGCAGGGCTATTTCAGCGCCACTCGGTACATGCTCATCCGGCTTGAAAGCAGTTCTCGTAACCTGTTCGACGACGTCGATCCGGGCAGCCCACTATTCTATGAGCGGCAGCCGGGCGATCTAACTTATGGCAACATCGCCCTCGAGGACATGAACTACGATCCCAACTCCTCTGGTCCCACAGACGTGAACGCCTCGATCGGCTTTCTTGTTGATCGCATGACAATCGCGGTGGAACCCGAAGCGGTTCCCGAGCCCGCCACTTGGGCAACGTTCATTGCCGGCTTCGGCCTGATCGGCGCAGGGATGCGCCGACAGCGCAGGACAGACGACCTATCAATTTAAGCGCCGCGGCCTAGAAACAGTGCGCATCGATTGAGCGATCGCAGCCGCTCGGTGGCAATTGCGCGGTGTAAGCGTCCGCCATTCCGCTGAATGTCTGAAAGTGGTCGATACGGCATCGTTGCCGTATCCGACTAGGAAGCGCTCATTCCGCCGGTGGCGGAAGCCCTAGGCCGAAACCAGCCGCTGCCGCAGGTCATCCAGCAGCCAACGCCCGGCCGTGCCAAGCCGCCGATCGCGGCGGTGCGCCGCATAGATCGGCAAACCGTCCTGTGGTGTCGGATCGTCCTCGACGTCGAGCCAGACGAGCCGCCCTTTGGCGATCGCGTTGGCGACCAGATGGTCCGGCATGCGGCACCAACCGAAGCCGGCAAGCAGGAAATCCAGCCGGCGCGCGAGATCGACGAAGCGCCACAGCCGCGCGCTCGCCAGCCCATAATTTGGCCCGCCCGGCTCGACCGGATCCGACAGGACCAGTTGGACATGTTGCGCCAGATCGTCGCGCGTGGCGGGGCGATCGAGTCCGGTCAGCGCGTGTCCGGGCGCGCAGACGGCGCGCATGCGGATGCGCAGCAGCGGGAAGGCCGCGATATCGTCGGGAACCGTGGGCAATAGCAGGCATATGGCGAGTGCGACCGAACCGCTCCGAAGGCGCCGCAGCGATCCACCAAGGCCCTCGGTCGAGAAGCTTACGGGCAAATCGGGAAAGGCGTTTCCCAGCGCGCGCAGGCTATCGATCAGCGGCGCGGTCGGGACCAGCGGATCGATCGCGAGCGCCAGCTCGGGCTCGAGACCGGCGCGGGTGTTGGCTGCCACCGCCTCGAAGCGGGCTGCGCTGGCGAGTACTAGCCGCGCCTGCGCCACCAGCATGTCGCCGATGTCGGTGAGCCGCGGTCGATGGCCGCTGCGATCGAACAGGCTGACGCCCTGCGCACCTTCGAGCGACGCGACGATCTGGCTGATCGCGGACTGGGCACGGCCGAGCGCGCGGCCGGCCGCCGAGAAGCTGTCGGTATCGGCGATTGTCACCAGCACGCGCAATTGGTCGAGGCTCAGGCTGCCGATCATAGTCCATCACGTTTCATGATGGAGTTCATCACCATTTCATCGCTCCCGCAAGGGGTCACTCCGCCTATATCAGCGCAGATCCCACGGAGATTTTCATGTCCAAGCTTCTCGTCATAGAAACCAGCCCGCGCGGCGACGCCTCCATCTCCCGCAACATGACCGCGCGGTTCGTTTCGCATTGGCGGGCGGCGCACCCGGAAGGCAGCGTCACGGTTCGCGATCTTGCGGCAACCGAGCTGCCACACGTCACCGCGCCGTGGCTGCAGGCCTATTTCACCCCCAGCGCGCAACATTCGCCGGACATGGCGCAGGCGCTTCGCCTGTCGGACGAACTCGTCGCCGAACTGCTCGCGGCCGATCACATCCTGATCGCGACGCCGGTCTACAATTACAACGTGCCCGCCGCGCTCAAGGCATGGATCGATCATATCGTGCGCAAGGGGCTGACGCTGGGCTTCGACGGCGCCGGACTGATCACCGGCAAGGCCGCGACCGTGCTGATCGCCGCCGGTGGCGTCTATGGCGAGGGTTCGCCGATCCGCGACCGCGATATCGCGACCCAGTATCTTCGCATGATCCTGGGTGTGATCGGGATCACGGACGTGACGATCGTGTCGGGCGGCGGCGCAAAGGTGGTCGATTTGGGCGGCGAGACGATGTCGGATTTCATTGGAGGGTTGGAAGCCCAGATCGTTCGCGCCGCCAACGCCTGAACCGGGGGAAAGCCGCCGTCGCGCTAATCGCGTGGCGGAACCCTTCGCCTTGGAATGATCAGGCCGACCCCGAAGATGAGAAGGGTAAAGCCAAGCATCCTGTGATTGGAGGCACTTGCGCTACCGCAACGCATAGAGCCGTGTTCGTCGCTGGGCTGCTACGTCCCGCAATTGGGCTCTAGCGGACCTCTCCGCTTTTAGTGTTCGCTATCGCCGGGCTAAACGGCGGGTAATGGTGGAAAGCGGACCGGCGGCTCCGGGGTGAAGATCAACCAGCCGGCCCTACCTTTAAGCCGATGTCCGGCCGAAGGTGAGACAATCGCATGCCCTTTATCGCAGACCCCGCCGCCCTCCGAACCATCGACGCTGACCGGGAGATCGAGCTGGTTACGGACGGAGCCAGTTCCGACGGCACTACCCGCTTTAAGCTTATCCGGTCAGATGGCGCCGAAGTTCGTTTCTTCACGTGTTGGGAACCCGAAGAGCAGGAGCAATGGCGTCGGAACCACCCATCTGCGATCAACCCCTTCGTCCACTTTGTCGGTGCCTGGAGAGGCATATTTCCCGGTCAAACCCGGATCGAAACAGACGAGGTGATCCGAGAGGCATTGATGGCGTTCAAAGGCGTTCACGGCGTGCCGGTAAACAACGACCTGTTCGTTGAATTCCGCTGAACAGATAACCTCTTCCGAGGCTGTCTCAACCCGTCGCAAGCGTCCGCTACTGGAGCGTTGACCGACTGTCTGCTTCTGGCACAGGATGGACATGGATGTTTATGAACGGAGGTAGCTCACGTTCCTCCCTTTAAAGAAGGGGAAGCAACGTTCCTCACCAGGAGTGACCCGGAAGGATGTAGGCTTCGACACCGTTGACAAAACAGAACATATAGAGTACGAGATCGGGCTTCCAGCTTTTTCTCATACGTCAAAGCTCCTGCAGCTCCGGGCAGGCTTGCGGATGTCGGCGCTCTGAAGTGGTCGGCCGAAAGCCACGAAAGCAACGAAAGCCACGAAAGCCACGAAAGCCACAAAGGCTACAATCCCTGTGACTTTCAGGCGCTAGACGGGCCGGTCGACGCCGGCTTCAACCCCGCTCCCAGCGTATCCACGCGGCGTGCGGATGGGCGCCGCCCAGATCCTCCGCCACGCCATCGCCCGGCCATGATCGTATCGTCAGCCGGTGCGTCTTCAGCGCGCGGTCCGCTTCGTAGGCGATCCAGCCGAGCGGCCGATCCGGCGTCGCCGTCGCCCCCGCCGCCGCCATCGCCGTCTCGATCCGCGCCTGTCCCTCCGGCGGCAGATATTGCCAGACGATGCTGTGCATCAGCACGCGCGCCGTGCCGTCGGGTTGCGGTTCGGCCAGACGCGCCTCGATCCAGTCGGCGGCATCGCCCTGGTCCAGGCGCGGCGGATCGGCGCGGGCCATCGCGATCGCCTGGGTGGCGCGCTCCAGCCGGTCGTGCTGATCGATCCACACATAGGCCATCAGCCGTTCGGCGGCGGCATCGCTGGAAAGATCGATCGGCGCGATGTCCACGCCCCGCACGCTCTGGATGGCCAGCGGCACGTCGGGCGGCGGGCTCCCCCGCCATTCGGGCGTGATGCGAATCGGGGCGTCGGCCGGGCCGATCGTCACCCCGCCCAGATCGAAACGGTAGCGATCGATCATCAGATTGAGGCCGGCGCTGGATCCGATCTCCAGCAGTTCGAAGCGGACGGGCGTGCCCAGCCCGACGCGAAACCGATCCGCCAGCGCCAGCAGCCCGCTCATCAGCACGCCCGAACGTGCCGCCTCGTTGGTCTGCGGAGGACCATCCAGCCATGGAGTGAGATACGCATCATGGGCGATCAGGATCGCGCGCAAGGTGGCCGCGATCACCGCCGGATCATGCTCGCGATCCTCGAACAGCGGCGAGAGCGCCGGGGCGGTGCCGCTGCGGTACAGCGCATGCACCCCGCCGACGAGGCGCAAGGGCAGTGCGTCGGCGATCGGATCGCCCGGCCAGTTCAGTACGCGCGCGCCGGTTCGGGTCGTGTGGTCGATCGCATCGGCCAGGCCGGTGCAGATTCGGGTGATGATCGTCATGCCGCTTTGGGCGCAGAATGCGGCCTGCCAGCGCAGCGCCTCGCGGTTGGTGGATTCGTCGGCCATGCCGCCATTGCTCCTCCCGGCGCGCGCAAGTAAAGCGCGCGCTTCCATGAGCCAGCCGCTGATCATCGCCGTTCCGAAAGGACGGATCCTCGCCGAAGTGATGCCGCTGTTCGCGCGCGCCGGCATCCATCCCGAACCGGCCTTCGCCGATGAGGAGAGCCGCGCGCTGCGCTTCGCCACGGATCGCGACGATATCGGGCTGATCCGCGTGCGGGCGTTCGATGTCGCCACCTTCGTGGCGCATGGCGCCGCCCAGCTCGGCGTGGTCGGATCGGATGTGCTGATGGAGTTCGATTATTCGGAGCTGTATGCGCCGGTGGATCTCGACATCGGCCATTGTCGGCTTTCGGTCGCGGAGCCCGTCGATATCGCCGCCAAGGATGATCCGCGCAGCTGGAGCCATGTCCGCGTCGCGACCAAATATCCCAACGTCACCCGCCGCCATTTCGAGGCGCGGGGCGTGCAGGCGGAGTGCGTGAAGCTGAATGGCGCGATGGAGATCGCGCCGGTGCTGGGCCTGTCGAACCGCATAGTGGATCTTGTCTCCAGCGGCCGGACGCTCAAGGAAAACGGCCTGGTCGAGGTGGAGCGCATCGCCGACGTGTCGGCGCGCCTGATCGTCAACCGCGCCGCCTTCAAGACGCGCGCCGCGCAGGTGCTGCCGCTGATCGAGGCGTTCCGCGCCGCCGTGGAGCAGTCCCGTGCCGCTTAGGCTGGATGCCCGGTCGGCGGGGTTCGCTGCGGACTTCGATACGCTGGTCAATGCGCGGCGCGAGGCGGACGAGGATGTTTCCCGCGATGTCGCCGCGATCATCGGCGCCGTCCGCACCAAGGGTGATGAGGCGGTGCGCGATTACACGTCCCGCTTCGATCGCCACGATCTGGATCTAGGCGGCTGGGACGTCGATCGCGCCACCCGGCGGGCAGCCCTCGACGGCTTAGACAAAGACCTGCGCGCCGCCCTGGAACTCGCGGCCGAGCGGATCACGCTCTATCATGCCGCGCAGCGTCCAGCCGATCGCGACGAGACCGATGCCGCTGGAGTGCGCCTCGGCGCGCGCTGGCGGCCGGTAGATGCGGCTGGCCTCTACGTTCCCGGCGGTCGCGCGGCCTATCCGTCGTCGGTGCTGATGAACGCCATCCCCGCCAAGGCAGCGGGTGTCGGCCGGCTCACGATGGTGACGCCCACGCCCGGCGGTGAGATCAACCCGCTTGTGCTGGCGGCGGCCGAAATCGCTGGCGTGGACGAGGTATTCCGCATCGGCGGCGCGCAGGCTATCGCCGCGCTGGCCTACGGCACCCGGCGGGTGAAGGCCGTCGATGTCGTCGTCGGGCCGGGCAACGCCTGGGTGGCGGAAGCGAAGCGGCAGCTGTTCGGCGTCGTCGGCATCGATATGGTGGCCGGCCCGTCCGAAATCGTCGTCGTCGCCGATGGCGCGAACGATCCGGCCTGGATCGCCGCCGATCTGCTCAGCCAGGCCGAACATGATCCGACCAGCCAGTCGATCCTGTTCACCGACGATGCTGCCTTCGCCGATGCGGTCGCGCAGCAGGTGGAAGCCCAACTCGCCCGTTTGCAGACCGGCGCCACCGCGCGAACGGCGTGGGACGCGAACGGCGCGATCATTCTGGTGCCGACGCTGGATGTGGCTCTGCCGCTGGTGGATCGCCTCGCGCCCGAGCATCTGGAGCTTGCGACCGCCGACCCCGAAGCCTTGTTCGATCGGGTCCGCCATGCGGGCTCCGTCTTCCTCGGCCGCCACACGCCCGAAGCGGTCGGCGATTATGTGGCCGGCCCCAATCACGTGTTGCCGACAGGGCGGCGCGCGCGTTTTTCCTCAGGATTGTCGGTTTTGGATTTCATGAAGCGAACCTCGTTCATCGCCTGCACCGAGGCCAGCCTGCGGGCGATCGGCCCGGCAGCTGTCGCCCTCGCGCATGCGGAGGGGCTGCCGGCCCACGCCGCATCGGTGGAGCTGCGGCTGTGAGCGGCGGCCAGGGCGCCGGCCGATCCCGCTCGCGCTCCGCAGCCCGGCTGTCGGCCGTGCAGGCGCTGTATCAACAAGAGATGGACGGCACGCCGCTGGCGCGGTTGCTAGACGAATTTCACCAGCATCGCCTGGGCGCAGAAATCGACGACGAACGCTACACGCAGGCCGAGGTGGCGTTCTTCGATGATATCGTCCGCGGCGTAACGGCGCGCGCCGAGGAGATCGACGCGACGATCGAGGCACATCTCGCCAGCGGCTGGAACCTCGCGCGGCTGGACAAGCCGCTCCGCCAGATCCTGCGCGCAGGCACCTACGAGTTGATGGCGCGGATCGACGTGCCGACCAAGGCCGTCATCACCGAATATATCGATGTCGCCGATGCCTTTTACGACAAGCGCGAGACCGGCTTCGTCAACGGCATCCTCGACAAGATCGGAAAGAAAGTCCGGAGCTGAGCTACGCGGCGGCGGCGGCGGTCGCGATCAGGGCAGGCTCCATCCGCTCGGCCCGGATGACGGCGTCGGTCGCGCGCAGGGAGGCGAGGATACGGGTCAAGTGCTGCAGATCGTGCACTTCGATCAACACCTGAAACGTGTGGAAGCTCTCGTCCCGCTCGGTCAGGCTCAAATTGACGATGTTGGCGCCCTGCGCGCCGAAGATCCCCGACATCACGCCCAGCGATCCGGGTTCGTTGCGGACGACGACCTGTAGCCGCGCCGTGCCGCCCTCGCTGCCATCGCCCCACGCCAGATCGATCCAGTCGCCTTCGGGCGCGCCGGCCAGAACCGGGCATTCGATCGCGTGGATCTCCACCGGCGCGTTGGCCCGGCGGACGCCCACGATGCGATCGCCCGGCACCGGCGTGCAGCACGTCGCGAGGGTGAAAGCGACGCCGGGAGTGAGCCCTTTCATCGAGATAGAGCGCGGAGTGGCGACCGGCTTCAGAGCGCCCTGCAGCGCGGCCGTGGAGCCCGGCATCAGCGCTTCCATAACCTGCGCATCAGTCAATTTGCGGTGTGCGATCGTGCTCATGAGCCGGTCCGCATCCGGCAGGCGCAGCCGCTTGAGCGCCTGAGCCAAGGCATCCGGCCCCAGCTGGGTCGGCAGGCGGGCGACGATCTGATCGTAGAAGCGCCGGCCGAGCGCGACGGTCTCGGCCTCTTCCTTCTGGCGGACGTAGCGACGGATCGCGGCCTTGGCCTTGGCGGTAACGGCGAAGCTCTCCCAGGCGGCCTGCGGCTCCTGCGCCTTGGATCGCAGGATCTGCACCTGATCGCCATTGTTGATCGGGGTGCGCAGGGGCACCACCCGGCCATTGACCTTGGCGCCCACCGTCTGATCGCCGAGATCGGTGTGGACAGCATAGGCGAAGTCGACCGGGGTGGCGTTCTTCGGCAGCTGGATCAGCTCGCCCGCAGGCGTGAAGGCGAAGATGCGATCCTGATACATCGCCATGCGGGCGTTTTCGAGCAGCTCTTCGGGGCTGGAGGCGGTATCGACCAGATCGACCAGATCCTTGATCCAGCTGCCGTAGCTGTCGCCGCGCAGCGGCTGGCCCTGCTTGTAGGCCCAGTGTGCGGCCACGCCATGCTCGGCCTGCTCATGCATGTCGCGCGTGCGGATCTGGATTTCGATCCGCACCCGTTCTGAATGGATGACGGCCGTGTGCAGCGATCGATAGCCGTTGCGCTTGGGCGTGGAGATATAATCCTTGAAGCGGCCGGGGATGGTCGGCCAGCGCCGATGGATGATCCCCAGCGCCTGATAGCATTGCTCGATATCGTCCACGATCAGGCGGAATGCCATGATATCGGTCAGCTGTTCGAAGCTGACATGGCGTTCGGCAAGCTTGCGCCAGATCGAATATGGCTGCTTCTCCCGGCCCTGAACCTCGGCCGTGATCCCCTTTTGCCCCAGCAGCAGCCGGAGGCCGGAGGTGATGCGGGCGATACGATCGCCGCTGCCCGCGCGCAGCTGCTCCATCCGCGTGGTGATGGAGGCATAGGCCTCGGGCTCCAGCTCCTTGAAGGCGAGCGTCTGCATCTCGCTCATGAAGCCGTACATGCCGATCCGCTCCGCCAGCGGGGCATAGATATCCATCGTCTCGCGGGCGATGCGGCGGCGCTTTTCCGGCTTCGGAATATGATGGAGCGTGCGCATGTTGTGCAGCCGATCGGCCAGCTTTACCAGCAGCACGCGGATGTCGTCGGACATCGCCAGCAGGAACTTGCGCAGGTTTTCGGCTGCGCGCTCGCTCTCGCTCTGCGCCTCGATCTTGGAGAGCTTGGTGACGCCGTCGACCAGCCGGGCAACGGCGGGACCGAACTTCGCCTCTATCTCCTCTTGCGTGGCGACCGTATCCTCGATCGTATCGTGGAGAATGGCGGTCGCAATCGTCTCGTCATCAAGGTGCAGATCGGTGAGGATACCCGCCACTTCGATCGGATGGCTGAAATAGGGATCGCCCGAAGCGCGCATTTGGCTGCCGTGCGCCGCCATCGAAAAGACGTAGGCGCGGTTCAGCAAGGCCTCATTGGCCTCGGGATCGTAGCTCAGAACCCGATCTACAAGCTCATATTGGCGCAGCACCTGCCCAAGATGGGGCGTCGTGCGCCCTCAAGGCAAGCTAAAGACAGCAATTCTGTCACAAAAAAGCCGACGGAGTCGCCCGCCGGCCACAATCTGCGCGATGTTCGGGGGCGAGACGGAATACCAGAGCTTAGAGCGCGACGCTCGCAGCCCTGGCTTCCTGTCCTTGCAGCCGCGCGACCGGCTTATTCGTAATCCGCGCCGAGGCTCTGATTGCGCGGTGGGGCTGCGGCGGTGAGGCGAAGCGCCTCTGCCGAAGCGGCCAGCGATCCGACCGCGTCAGGCGCATCCTCATCGTCGATCTGCACGCGCTGGAGGTTCGAGACGACCAGCTCCTGCAGTTCGTCGGGAAGCACCGTCTCCTCCGCGATTTCACGCAGGGCGACGACAGGGTTCTTGTCACGATCGCGATCGATCGTCAGTTCTGCGCCGCCAGAGATCTGGCGGGCGCGTTGAGCGGCCAGCAATACGAGGTCAAAACGATTGGGAATCTTGTCGACGCAATCTTCGACCGTTACGCGCGCCATGCAAACGCCTCGCTATAAGAATTTCGGGCTTTCGGGAGGACCGGCGACTTAATGACCGAAGCTTCGAAAGTCAATCGCGCCGACAAGCCCAGCTTCCAGGTGGAGGGCAATCGCCTCACGCCCCTCGTCTCCGGTAGCGCGCGGTTGGATTCGTTGCTTGCCCTCATTGACGGGGCGAAGCAATCGCTGCGCCTGCTCTATTATATCTACTGCGATGACGAAGCCGGCCGCCGGGTGCGCGCGGCGATGGATGCGGCGCTCGCGCGCGGCGTCCGGGTACGGCTGATCGTGGATGGCTTCGGCAGCTCGGTTCCCGCCGATTTCTTCAACCAACTGACGCGGGACGGGGCGGACGTCTGCAAGTTCCTGCCGCGCTTTGGGCGGCGCTATCTGCTGCGCAATCACCAGAAGCTGGCGCTGGCGGATGAGGCGCGGGTAATCATCGGCGGCTTCAACATTCAGGACGATTATTTCCAGGACGGGACCGGCTGGCGCGATCTCGGTCTGCTGGTGGAAGGGCCGGCGGCGCGGCGGCTGGCCGGCTATTTCGATGCGCTGGCCGAATGGACTCACCAGCCGCAAGCGCGGCTGCGCGATCTGCGCCGCGCTCTGGATCACTGGAGCGAGCATCGGAAGCATCATGTCCGCTGGCTGCTGGGCGGCCCCACCCGCCGGCTTTCGCCCTGGGCGCGCACCGTGAAGCACGAAATTCAAGGCGCCCGGTTCGTGGACATCATCTCGGCATATTTCGCGCCGCATCCGATGATGATGCGCCGGATCGAGCGCGTCGCCGAACGCGGCGGGCGCACACGCGTCATCACTCCCTCGAAATCGGATCACAATATCGCCGTCGGCGCCGCGCGGCATTTGTTCAGGCGGATGCTGAAGCGGGGCGTGCAGGTGTTCGAATATCAGCCGCAGCGGCTCCACACGAAGCTGTATGTGATCGATGACGTCGTCCACATCGGATCGGCCAATTTTGACGTGCGCAGCCTGTTCCTGAATCTGGAGCTGATGCTGCGGATCGAAGACAAGGCGTTCGCGGCGCACATGCGCGGCTATTTCGAACAGGAGATGCGGGATTCGCGGGCGATCACGCAGGAGCTGCTGGCCAAGGCCGGAACCGTCGATCGGCTCCGCTGGAGCTTCGCCTATTTCGTCATGGCCGTGCTGGACGTGAGCGTCACCCGCCGCCTGAATTTCGGCAACGAACAGCAGGAATTCTGAAGGCCTCCCCTCTCCGCGGACGGAGAGGGGATAAGCAAATTACGGCATTAGCACCGTATCGACGACGTGGACCACGCCGTTGGATTGCATCACGTCCTTGATCGTGACGCTGCTCGTGCCGCCCTTGGCATCGGTCAGCACCAGCGTCTTGCCGGACATGCTGGCGGTCAGCGGCTCGCCCTGCACGGTCGTGAGCATCGCCTTGCCGCCGCCTGCCTTGATCGCGGCCGCAATCGTCTTCGATGTCATGGCGCCGGAGACGACATGATAGGTCAGGATCGAGGTGAGGGTCGCCTTGTTCTCGGGCTTCACCAGCGTGTCCACGGTGCCGGCGGGCAGCTTTGCGAAGGCGGCGTTGGTCGGCGCGAAAACGGTGAAGGGGCCCGGGCCCTTCAACGTATCGACGAGGCCGGCGGCCGTCACCGCGGCGACGAGCGTGGTATGATCCTTCGAATTGACGGCGTTATCGACGATCGTCTTGGTCGGATACATGGCCGCGCCGCCGACCATAGGGTTTGCGGCGAAGGCGGCCGGCGCGAGCGCGGTGGCGGCCAGCGCGAGCATCGTCTTGTGCAGAATTTTCATGGAATGTCCTCTCGAGACCGTCGGAACCGACTGGCTCGCGTTGAGGTACGGAAGGGCGCGCACGGGAGTTGCGCATCGCAGTCCTGGTTTCGCGTATATTCTTCGATCGCGATGCGCTCTTTCGCGCGGCGGCGCTGGAATCCCGTGCGGGCTTCCCATATCGTGCCGCTGTATGTGGCAGCTTTATCAGTTCCCTCTCTGTCCTTTCTCGCGGAAGATCCGGCTTCTGCTCGGTGAGAAGGGGGAGGGGTGCGAGCTGATCCGGGAAAGCCCGTGGGAGCAGCGCGACGAATTCATCGATATGAATCCGGCCGGGCAGACGCCGGTGCTGATCGACAAGAGCACGAGCCAGCCGCTCATCGATTCCTCGGCGATCTGCGAATATCTGGAAGAGACGATCGAGCGTGCCTCGATGCTGCCGGGAACCGCCGCCAACCGCGCCGAGATCCGCCGCCTCGCCGCCTGGTTCGATCACAAATTCCATGATGAGGTGGTCCGCCCGCTGATGTTCGAGCGGATGGAGAAACGGCTGGTCCATCGCACGTCACCGGACGCCAAGGTGCTGCGCGATGCGATGCGCAACGCCAACAGCCATCTGGATTATGTGGATTGGATGCTGGATCACCGCCGCTGGATCGCAGGCCCGCTGTTCAGCCTGGCCGATCTTGCCGCCGCCGCCCACATTTCGGTTGCCGATTATCTGGGCGGCATCGATTGGCGCGGGCATGAGCGCACCCGCCACTGGTATTCGGGCATGAAGAGCCGCCCCAGCTTCCGGCCGCTACTGGCCGAGCGGATGGAAGTGATCGGCCCGCCCGATCATTACGACAAACTCGATTTCTGACCCCGCCACCCTGGCGGGCGGGCATTAGAGACCGGCGATCCGGGGCGCGAGCAGGGCCATGAGCCGCTCGCAGCCGGCCTGATCTTTCTGATCGAACCGGGCGATGGCCGGGCTGTCGAGATCGAGCACGCCGATCAGCCGTCCATCGTGAACGATCGGCACCACCAGTTCGGATGCCGACGCGGCATCGCAGGCGATGTGCCCCGGAAAGGAGTGAACGTCCTCGATCCGCTGCGTTTCGCGCGTCGTAGCAGCGGCACCGCACACGCCCTTGCCGAAGGGGATGCGGATGCAGGCGGCTTTGCCTTGGAAGGGGCCGAGCACCAGTTCGTCGCGTACGTTGCGATAGAAGCCGGCCCAGTTCAGCCCCGGCAGATATTCCCACAACAAGGCGGCGGCATTGGCCATGTTGGCGATGGCGTCCGGCTCGTCTGCGGTGAGGGCGTCCAGCGCATGGGCCAGATCGGCATAGAGCGCGGCTTTGTCCGTGGCGGCGATATCGAACTGGTACATGATCTTCCTGCTGCTTCGGCTGCGGCGGCGCCTACCGAACCATTGTCCCTTATCTATGTAGCGGGTGGCAGAATAACAGCCTCCCAAGGCCAGACTGAGGGGCGGTCAGTCGATCCGGGGCCGCGCGCGTCCTTCCTTGATCGCGCCGCGCTGGGATTTCGCTTCCACCCGCCGCGCCTTCGCGGCTTTGCTGGGCTTGGTCTTCACGCGGCGTTCGGGACGAATCTGCGCCTGCGCCACCATTTCGGCCAGCCGCGTGCGCGCATCCTCGCGGTTTGCTTCGCGGGTGCGGAAGCGGCGCGCCGTCACCAGAATCGAGCCCGCCGACCAGCGCGATCCGGCCAGGATCTTCAGCCGTTCATAGACATCCGGGGCGAGTCGCAGCGCATAGACGTCCAGGCGGAGCTGGCAGGCCGTCGCTACCTTGTTGACATTCTGTCCGCCCGGGCCAGTGGCGGCCAGAAACTTCTCCTCCAGCGCACCTTCGGGGAGCGGGGGTGGTTCAGAAGAGGCCATCGGGCATGTCGGCAAAGCCAAAGGCGGCGAACCGGTCCGGAATCGGTGCGTCCGCGCTGATCGGCGCTTTGGTGTCGCGTGGCACGACGATGCGCGACGCGTGGAGCATCATGCCGGTGGGGGACGGCGTTCCATAGACCGGATCGCCCACGATCGGGCGGCCGAGGCCGCTTGCGAGATGGACCCGCAATTGATGGGTGCGGCCGGTCTGCGGCGTCAGCAGCAACAGGCTATGTCCGTTCACGAACGCGATCCGCCGCCAACCGGTCGATGCCGGCTTGCCCGAACGTGCGGGAATGATCCGCCACCCCTGTTCGGCCGAACTGATCTTGGAAAGCGAAAGCTCGATTACGCCGCCGTCCGCCACTTCGCCGGCGACGATGGCAAGGTAGGACTTCTCCACCAGCCGTGCCTCGAACGCGGCGGCGAAGCGGCGCAGCGCCTTGGGGTTGCGGGCGAGGAGGAGGCAGCCGGACGTGTCGCGATCCAGCCGATGGACCGGCGTCGGCGCACGCAGGAAGCCGAAGCGGAGATCATCCAGCCGCGCTTCCAGCGAATCACCGCCCGCGCGAGGGTGATCCACAGCCAGCCCGGCGGGCTTGTCGATGACCAGCGATTCGGAATCTTCGTAAAGAATGGGAAGGGGCATGCGGGCTCGTCGATCAGAAAAAATGGGAGTAATACAGGCTTGCGGCACGGCTACCGTTTACGAATATTTACAGGCTGGTGTCTGGCTTAAACCAAAGTTAACTTCTTTCGGTAAGAAGAATTAACAACGGGCGGGCCGGGGCACGTCGGGGTGTTGATAACGAAGGGTTAGCCACATGCGGGTTTTGCTGATCGAGGATGATCCCACAACCGCACGCAGCATCGAACTGATGCTCGGCGCGGAAGGCATAAACGTCTACACAACCGATCTTGGCGAGGAAGGCCTCGATCTCGGCAAGTTGTACGATTACGATCTTATCGCGCTCGACCTGAACCTGCCCGACATGAATGGGTATGAGGTGCTGAAAAAGCTGCGCTTGGGCCGTGTGCAGACCCCTGTATTGATTCTGTCCGGCACGTCTGAAACAGATGCGAAGGTCCGCGCATTGGGCTTCGGTGCCGACGATTATGTGACCAAGCCATTCCATCGGGACGAACTGGTCGCCCGCATCCATGCGATCGTGCGCCGTTCCAAGGGGCATAGCCAGTCGGTCATCCGCACCGGCAAGCTCGCCGTCAATCTCGATGCCAAGACGGTGGAAGTCGATGGCAGCCGCGTCCACCTGACGGGCAAGGAATATGCGATGCTGGAGCTGCTCTCGCTCCGCAAGGGCACGACGCTCACGAAGGAAATGTTCCTCAACCATCTGTATGGCGGAATGGACGAGCCCGAATTGAAGATCATCGATGTCTTCATCTGCAAGCTGCGCAAGAAACTGAGCCTCGCCTGCAGCGGCGAGAATTATATCGAGACGGTCTGGGGTCGTGGCTACGTGCTGCGCGAACCGGAAGAGGTGGCCAAGGTCGCCTGATCGCGTCACGGACGGGGCACGGCGTCCCGTCCGACGGAGCTCCGTTTGTGTCACGGGATCGCAATAATCCCGCAACCGCTCTGTCTTTGGTTGACGGTTAATCCCCTGCGAAATCATTCAAGGGGGATTCACATGACGGACGTTCGCGCCGGGGCCGGCTATGACGATGGCCTGATCGATACCAATTCAAGCGCCAATCCGACCATCCAGGAGATCATCGACCAGCGCTATTCGCGTCGCCAGACTCTGTTCGGTGGCCTTTCGGCGCTGACGGTTGCAACGCTCGGCGGAATGGTCACGGCCTGCGGCGGCGATGGTGCGATCGTCAGCTCGGGCTCCGGAACGGTCGTCAACGCGGGTAGTGCGATCACGACGCGTTCGGGCAAGGCGGTCACGCTGACGGGTTCCACCGCCAACGCCACCGCCGGCAACGATGCCTGGACGCAGGTGAGCGGCCCCGCCGTCACCTTCGATACGCGCACCGGCACCACCGCCACCTTCATCGCGCCGAGCGTCTCCACGTCGACTGCGCTCACCTTCCGCTACAGCGCGAGCGCCTCCAGCGGCGCGATCACTGCCGATACGACCGTCACCATCCAGCCGGCGCAGATCGATTTCGCGGCTGTGCCGAAAAACCTCAACGACATCGTCACCGTGCCGGAAGGTTATTCGGTGACGGTGCTCTATCGCCTGGGCGATCCGATCAACACCGCGACTCCGGCCTTCGCCAATAACGGCACGGACACCAATTATGCCGCACGCGCGGGCGATCACCATGACGGCATGTCCTTCTTCGGCCTTTCGGCCACGGGCAACACGCCGGATCCCGCCAACAGCCTGCGCGGGCTGCTGGTGCTGAACCACGAAAATATCAATCAGGCCTATCTCCATCCGAACGGCGCCACCACGGTGGGCGGCGCCCGGCCGGAGGGCGAGGCGCTGAAGGAGATGGAGTGCCACGGCGTCTCCGTGGTCGAGATCGCGCGTGCGTCCGCCAGCGGCACCTGGTCCTATGTGCAGGCCGGCGCGCTCAATCGTCGCATCACGCCACTGACGCCCACTACCTTTGCCGGTCCGGTCGCCGGCAGTGCCGCGCTCCGCACGCTCTTCTCGCCCACCGCCGCCGCCGGTCGCGGCACGATCAACAATTGCGCCAATGGCTACATGCCGTGGGGCACGTACATGACCAATGAAGAGAATTGGGCGGGTTACTTCCGCCGCGACACCGGCGATGTCGCCGCACGCGGCGGCGCCACGGCCAAGGCGAATGTCAGCCTCGCCCGCTACGGCATTCCCGAAGGCCGCGCCGGCAATTACGGCTGGGCGACGGTAACGCCCGCCGATGCGGCGAGCACGATCTACCGCCGCTGGAATATCACCGCGCAGGCCGGCGCCGCTGCCGATGGCACCGCCGATTTCCGTAACGAGGCCAATCAGTTCGGCTGGGTGGTCGAGATCGATCCGTTCACCAACACCGCTGCCCCGCGCAAGCGTACCGCGCTCGGCCGCATGAACCACGAAGGTTGCTGGGCCGGCCGCACGATCGTCGGCGTGAAGCCTGCTTTCTACATGGGTGACGATGCGCAGAACGAATATATCTACAAGTTCGTCTCGGCGACGCCCTGGGCCGCCGCCGATGCGAGCCCCAGCGATCGTCTGGCCACGGGCGACAAATATCTGAACACCGGCACGCTCTATGTCGCCAAGTTCAATGCGGATGGCACCGGCACGTGGCTGCCTTTGATCTTCGGGCAGGGCGGCATCACCGCCACCAACGCGACATATGCGTTCGCGGATCAGGCCGATGTGCTGATCAACGCCCGTCTTGCCGCAGACGTGCTCGGCGCGACCAAGATGGATCGTCCGGAGTGGACGGCAATCAATCCGATGTCGGGCGAAATGTACTGCACGCTGACCAACAACAGCTCGCGCACCGTCGCCACGACCGATGCGGCCAACCCGCGCGCCTACACCGATCCGCGCACCAACGGCACCGTCACCAACGGCAATGCCAACGGCCACATCATCCGCCTGCGCGAGACCGGCGACACGACCGAAGCGACCGCCTTCGCGTGGGACATCTATGCCTTCGGCGCGGGCAGCGATCTCAACCCGACCAACATCAATCTGTCGGGCCTGGATGCCACCAACGATTTCTCGTCGCCGGACGGCCTGTGGTTCGCGCGGCCGAGCAACCCGTCCGGCTTGGTCAGCCCACTGATGTGGATCGAGACGGACGACGGCGCTTATACCGACGTGACGAACTGCATGCTGCTCGCCTCGATGCCCGGCACTGTCAACGATGGCGGCACGCGCACGATCACCAATACGATCGGCAGCACCACCGGCACACAGGCCACGCGCATCGGCAAGGCGCCGGGCACGTCGCTCCGCCGCTTCCTCGTCGGCTGCAAGGAATGCGAGATCACCGGCATCGATTCGACGCCGGATGGCCGCTCGCTGTTCGTGAACATCCAGCATCCGGGCGAGAATGGTTCGCCCAGCAACATCACCAGCAACTGGCCCGCCAATCAGAACGGCACCGCTGCCACCGGCCAGCGGCCGCGTTCGGCCACGATCGTCATCACCAAGAATGATGGCGGGGTGGTCGGCCTCTGATCCAGAATGCACTCTTCCGCATCATCCCCGCGTGTGCGGGGATGATGTTGGGATGGGAATCGGAAGGCAACGCTTGCGGCAGTGCAACGTTAGGGGCTTGTGCGGCGCGGTCCCGCGTTGCAGTCTGCCTTGATACCTTCCGATACCCAGGAGCCAGATGTCCTCTCCGGCCGCTTTTGACGAGATTTTTGGGAATGGTGGCGATCAGCCCCGGTCGGAATTTACCGCTCTGGGGGCGTGGCTGAGCGAAACGCCGGCCGGTGAAATGGATCGGCGGCAAAAGGCGGCGGAGGCCGCGTTCCGCCAGCTCGGCATCACCTTCGCCGTCTATGGCGATGACGATAGTTCGGAGCGGATCATCCCGTTCGATATCGTGCCGCGTATCTTCACGGCGCGCGAATGGAGCCGCCTGAAGGAAGGGCTCGTCCAGCGAGTCGAGGCGATCAACGCCTTCCTCGCCGACATTTACGGGCCGCGTAAGATCCTGGCGGACGGCGTCGTGCCGCAGGAACTGGTGCTCGCCAATCCGCAATTCCGGGGGTTTCTCGCCGGACAGAAGCCGCCGCATGGCGTGTTCGCGCATATCTGCGGCATCGATCTCGTCCGCACCGGGCCGGACGATTTCTGGGTGCTGGAGGATAATGCCCGCACGCCGTCCGGCGTTTCATACATGTTGGAAAATCGGGAGGCGATGCTCCGGCTGTGCCCCGAAATCTTCCACCGCTTCAATGTATGCCCGGTCGATCGTTACCCCGATCAGCTGCGCGATACGCTGCGCTCGGTCGCCCCGCGCGGCTGCGGATCGGAGCCGGTGTGCGTGCTGCTGACGCCCGGCCACTTCAACTCGGCCTTCTACGAACACAGCTTCCTCGCCGATTCGATGGGGATCGAACTGGTCGAACCCGCCGATCTGGAGGTGGACGACGATATCGTTTGGATGCGCACGATCGACGGGCGCGTGCGTGTGGACGTCATCTACCGGCGTATCGATGATGATTATATCGATCCGCTCTTCTTCCGCCCGGATTCGCTGCTGGGCGTGCCGGGGCTGATCGCCGCTTATCTCGCCGGTAACGTCGCGCTGGTGAACGCGCCCGGCACCGGCATCGCCGATGACAAGGCGATCTACAGCTACATGCCGGAAATCGTGAAATATTATTCGGGCGGAGAGGCGAAGCTGCCCAATGTCGAAACCTTCCGCTGCCGTGAGCCGCAAGCGCTGCAATATACGCTCGACAATCTCGAGAAGCTGGTGGTGAAGCTGGTCGATGGATCGGGTGGCTACGGCATGCTCGTCGGCCCCACGGCGACGAGCAGGCAGATCGAGGATTTCCGTGCCGCGCTGAAGGCGGAGCCGCATCGCTACATCGCTCAGCCGACGCTGGCGCTCTCCACCGTACCCACGCTGACCGAAAAGGGCATCGCGCCGCGTCATGTCGATTTCCGGCCGTTCGTGTTGAGCGGATCGCATGGCGTCCACATCGTGCCCGGCGGGCTTACGCGGGTGGCGCTTCAGGAAGGCTCGCTGGTCGTGAATTCCAGCCAGGGCGGCGGCACCAAGGATAGTTTGATCCTGAGCGACACGCCGGATCAGATCCAGACGCAGGGCCCGGGTGGCCAGATGCAGAGGCAGGGCTGATGCTGAGCCGCACCGCCGCTTCTCTCTACTGGACCGGGCGTTATGTAGAGCGCGCCGAATTCACCGCCCGCCTGATCGAGGCCACCCTGCGGCTGGATGCCCTGTCGGCGCGGCCTGCCGGCCGATCAGCGTGGGAAAGCGCCTTGCTGGTGGTCGGCGCCGATGCCGGCTTCGCCGCCGGCGGCGCCGATGTTCGTCCGGCCGAGGTCTCCAATTTCCTGACGCTCGCCCTCAATAATCCCAGTTCGATCCGCTCCTGCCTGGATGCGGCCCGCTGGAATGCGAAATCGGTGCGGACGGCGCTGACGCGGGACGCGTGGGAGACGGTCAATCGCGCCTGGCTCGGCCTGCGCAACGTCACCGACATGGGCGATACGCGCGATACGCTGGCCCTGATCGAGCGCATCCGCGCCGAGACGCGCGGGTTTGAGGGCGCGCTCAATCGGATGCTCCGTAACGAGGCATATGCCTTTCTCGGCCTCGGTGCGGCGATGGAGCGCGCCGACAATACGGCGCGGCTGATCGACGTGAAATATCATCTGCTGCTGCCGGAAGGCGAGAAGGTCGGTGGCGTCATCGATCGCGATCAGTGGACGACCATCCTCCACACCGTGTCCGCCAACACCGCCTATCGCTGGCTGTATCATGACGAACTGAAACCCTGGCTCGTCACGGACATGCTGATTCTGAAATCGGAACTGCCGCGCAGCCTTGCCGGATCGTCCGAGGAGGTGGTCGGCCACCTCGCCTTCATCGGCAAAAGGCTGGGCCGGCAGGGCGAGGCCGATCGCCTCGCCCGCCAGCGCCAGGCGGTTTTGAGCAGGACGAGCATCGACAGCGTGTTCGGGCAGGGCCTGCACGAATATCTGGAGGCGTTCCTCGTCGAAAATGCGCAGCTGGATCGTGCGATCGCCGCGCAGTTCCGGTTCGGCTGACGGTCGCCTAGAGCCTGTTCATGCGCCTCTTCGTCAAACATCGCAGCGAATATCTTTTCTCGCAGCCGCAAGCGCGCCTCGTGCAATTGCTGCGCCTGACGCCCGGCAATCATGCCGGCCAATCGATCGTTTCGTGGCGGATCGATGTCGATCGGGATGCGCGATTGAAATCGTCGCGCGACGGCTATGGCAACGATACCACCATGCTCTACCTCGACGGGCCGCTCGAGAAGATCGCGATCGAGGTTTCGGGCGAGGTGCTGACCGAGGATCGCGCCGGCATGGTGATCGGCACGGTCGAGACGCTGCCTCCCGTTTATTATCGTCAGGATACGCCGCTCACGCGCGCGGACGAAGCGATGGCCGATTGGCTGGCCACGATGGACCTGCCCGCCGATCCGCATCCGCGTGCCCATGCCCTGGCCGAGGCGGTCGCCGATCTGCTCGCGCCGGCCGATGCCGATGCCGCGCTGGATCACGGCGCGGCCGCTCGCTTCGCTGCGCGCTGCGCCGATCCGCAGGGCAATGCGCATGTGCTGATCGCCGCCGCCCGCTCCACGGGGCTGCCGGCACGCTATGTTGCCGGGCATATCTACCGTCCCGACGAGCCGGAAGGCCATGCCGGGCATGGTTGGGCCGAAATCTGGATCGACGGCTATGGCTGGATCGGCTTCGATGCCTTCGAGGGGTGCTGCCCCACCGACAATTACGTGCGCGTGGCCATCGGCCTCGATCATCGCGAAGCTGCGCCCGTCTCAGGGTTGCGCATGGGTGGCGGGCATGAAGCCCTGGCCGTCAACGTCCACGTCGGCACCGAGCGGGTCCGGCAGGACTGACGCCTACTTCTTCGGCGTCACCCAGACGGAGACCGGCACCACCACCTTGCCCGGCGCGGGCTTGCCGACATCGACGCGATCGGCCGTGACCAGCTCGCCGTTTTCCAGGGTAAAGGACGCCCACGGCTTGGGCATGCGCCCGAAGGTCATCTTCTGGATCGGCTGACCGGTGGCGGAGTTCATGATGGTGGCAACGACTGGCATGTGCCGCCGATAGCGATCGATCGATCCCGCTGTCCAGCCGATCGGCGCCTTTCGAACGGCGCGGCGCCACCTTGCCCGCAAGCATGGTTTGCGCTAGGCAGCTGCGCATCCGTTCCTGACGAACGAGACGATCAAGCGCGACTCCCCTGAAGGAGCGTGCACGCCGGCCGACGAGGTTTCGTCCGCCGGCGCGTCTTGCGTTGGGGCAAATCGCGTCTCGCTTCCGGGCGGGCAAGGTGAGTTCGAGGCCTATGTTCGATAGTCTCAGCGATCGGCTTTCCGCGACGTTCGATCGTCTGCGCGGTCGTGGCGCGCTGGCCGAATCGGATGTGCGCGAAGCGATGCGCGAAGTGCGGATCGCGCTGCTGGAAGCCGATGTGGCGCTGCCGGTGGTGCGCGAATTCGTCGATAAGGCGACGGACGCTGCGGTCGGCCAGAATGTCCTGAAGTCGGTCACGCCCGGCCAGCAGGTCGTCAAGATCGTCCATGATGCGTTGATCGAGATGCTGGGCGCGGAAGCGTCCGATCTGATGCTCGACGTGACCCCGCCCGCCATCATCATGATGGTCGGCCTCCAGGGTTCGGGCAAGACGACCACCACCGCCAAGATCGCCAAGCGTCTCAAGGAGCGTAGCGCCAAGAAGGTGCTGATGGCGTCGCTGGACGTTAATCGCCCGGCCGCGCAGGAGCAATTGGCAGTCCTCGGTACGCAGACGGACGTGCAGACCCTGCCGATCGTCGCCGGCCAGAGCCCGGTGGAGATCGCCCGGCGCGCCCTGCAGGCGGCGAAGCTGCAGGGCTATGACGTGCTGATGCTCGACACGGCGGGCCGCCTCCATGTCGATCAGGCGCTGATGGACGAGATGAAGGCCGTTGCCGACATCGCGAACCCCACCGAAATCCTGCTCGTCGTCGATGCGCTGACCGGCCAAGACGCCGTCAACGTCGCCAAGAACTTTTCCGATCAGGTGTCGCTCACCGGCGTGGTGCTGACACGCATGGACGGCGATGCGCGGGGTGGCGCGGCGCTGTCGATGCGCGCCGTCACCGGCCGGCCGATCAAGTTCGTCGGCACGGGCGAAAAGCTCGATGGCCTCGAGCAATTCCATCCCGAGCGCGTCGCCGGACGGATCCTCGGCATGGGCGACGTCGTCAGCCTCGTCGAGCGCGCCGCCGAGACCATCAAGGTGGAGGAAGCCGAAGCGCTTGCCCGCCGGATGGACGAGGGCAAGTTCGATCTCAACGATCTGCGCAGCCAGCTCAATCAGATGAAGCGCATGGGCGGCCTGTCCGGCCTCGCCTCGATGCTGCCCGGCGTGAAGCAGGTGAAGCAGGCGATGGCCAGCGGCGCTGCCGACGACAAGCATCTGGTGCGGCTGGAGGCGATCATGTCCTCCATGACCGCCAAGGAGCGCGCCAAACCTGAGATCATCGCCGCCAAGCGCAAGATCCGCATCGCCAAGGGTTCCGGCACCACGGTGCAGGAGGTCAACAAGCTCCTGAAAATGCATCAGGAAATGGCCGGCATGATGAAAAAGATGAAAAAGATGGGCGGCCTCAAGGGGCTGGCCAAGATGTTCGGCGGCGGGGGCGGCGATCTCAACGCCATGATGGAGGGCGCCGGCCTTCCGCAGAGTGGCGCCTTGCCGACGATGCCGGGCCTGCCGGGCGGCGGCAATCCGCCGGGAATGCCCCCCGGCTTCCAGAATTTCCTCAAGAAACGCTGATTACGACGAACCCACCAACCCCACACGTCATCCCAGCGAAGGCTGGGATCCATGTCTCTCTCGTCACGCGGCAACGCAGGTCGATGGAGCGATGGACCCCAGCCTTCGCTGAGGTGACAGACCAAAAGAAGGAAGATCACATGTCCGTTTCCATCCGTCTGTCGCGCGGCGGCTCCAAGAAGCGCCCTTATTACCGCATCGTCGTCGCCAATTCGCGCGCACCGCGCGATGGCGCCTTCATCGAGAAGATCGGCACCTACAATCCGCTGCTCGCCAAGGATGATGCCAAGCGCGTCGTGCTCGATGGCGATCGCGCCAAGCATTGGCTGTCGGTCGGCGCGCAGCCGACGGACCGTGTCGCCCGCTTCTTCGATGCGGCCGGCCTGAAGGAGCGCGCTGCACGCTCCAACCCGAAGAAGGGCGAGCCGGGCGAGAAGGCCAAGGAGCGCGCCGAGGAGCGTGCCGAGAAGGCTGCCGCCGCCGAGGCCGCCGCTAATCCGCCGGCACCTGAAGCGCCGGCCGAAGAGCCTGCCGCCGAGACGACCGAGGCCTGAGGCACATCGCGGTGGCCGGCGCGTTGATCCGTCGAACAGACAAGCAGGAGACACGTCATGGCCACCGCCCCGACCCAACCCGAGCCCGCCGAAGGCGAGCGGGACGATGACCGGTCAGCCGATCAAGGGAGCGGCCAAGGTGTCTCTACCCAAGAACCCGCCGAAGGCACCGACGACGCCCCCGCAGGCGGCGCCGGCTCGCCCCACTGATCGGCCACCGACTGGATCGGCCGAACGGATGGTGACGCTCGCCGTCATCATCGGCGCGCACGGCATCGCGGGCGAATGCCGGCTCAAGATGTTTACGGACGATCTGCGCGCCTATCCCGAGTTGCGGGTCGGCACGCGGGATCTGAAGATCACCGCGCTTCGCCACGGATCGAATGGCGTGATCGCCCGCTTCGAAGGCGTGGCCGATCGCAACGCTGCCGAGGCGTTGCGCGGCACCGAATTGACGGTGCCGCGATCGGCTCTGCCGCCGCTGGAGCCCGGTGAATATTATCATGCCGATCTGATCGGCCTGCCCTGCGTGTCGGATGCGGGCGAAGCGCTCGGCCATGTCGCGGCCGTGGAAAATTTCGGTGCTGGGGACGTGATCGAAATCGTCCGTGAAGGCGGCGGCACCTTCATGGTGCCGATGAACGAGACCGCCGTTCCGGATTGGGATGCCGAACGGCTCGTAGTGGACGCAGCGTTCGTCCTCTAGTATATACGGCCTGTATATACGGAGGCTCGCATGAGCGAAGAATATCGCGCCAAGGTCTTCAAGTCCGGCAATTCGCTTGCCCTGCGCCTGCCCAAGGCGCTGGGGCTCGAAGAGGGCGCCGAGATGATGCTCCGCGAAGAACAGGGCCGCTACATCGTCGAACCGGCCGTGAAGCCGAAGCGGAAGATCAATCTCGATGGGATCTGGGGGATCATGCCCGAGGCGAAACCCTTCACTCCTGAAGAGCGGGAGTTCGACGATCCGCCCCGTGCATGGCATCTTTTCGATAAAGATGGCGACGCGGATTGATGCGCTATCTGATCGATACGAACTGCTGCATCTACCTCTTCAACACCAGACATCAGGTGCTGCGCGATCGGATGATGGCGACGGAGGCGGGCGAGATCGCTCTCTCGGCCGTCGTCCTGGCCGAACTCGGCGTCGGCGCGGTTCTGGGCAAGGCGCCGCAGCGTGATCAACTCGCCCGCCTTCGCGAAGAGTTGCCGATCCTGAGCTTTGAAGAACAGGATTCCGATGTCTATGCTCGTCTACCCTTTCGGCGAGGCCGTTTCGACGCGCTCATCGCCGCGCAGGCCATAAGTCGCGGGCTCACGCTGATTACAGCCAACGAGCGCGACTTCGCCGACGTACCTGGCCTCAAGATCGAGAACTGGACGCTACCACTGTGACCCTCGACATCTTTTTCCTGCTGCTCGTGCCCACCTATTTGGTGCTGATCGCCTATGGGCAGGTCAGCACGCGCAAGCGGGGGCTGCCAGCCAAGACACGCACGATCGCGGCAGTGTTGCGCGTGGCGCTGCCGCCTATCGCCTTGGGCGCTGCCTTGCTGTGGGAAGGCGATACCGCGTTCGTGCACGCGTGGATGCCGGTCGTGATCGGCATGGCCGTGGCCGGGGCGATAGCGGCCGCGCTCGTGGAGGTCATCGCGCCAAGGCTCGGCGCATGACCGGAGCAACGATGATCCGGCGAATGGTGCTGCTGATGGCGATGATGCTGGGCGCAAGCGCAGTACCCGCCGCCCAGCCCGACAAGGCCGCGCTCGCCGAAATGGACCGCATCTTTGATACGTGGGCGATCGATACGCATGTGCCGGGGCTGGTCTATGGCCTCGTCGTGGACGGCAAGCTCGTCCACGTGCGCGGCGCCGGCGTGCAGGACGTGGTCTCCCGGAAGCCGGTCACGCCCGACAGCCTGTTCCGCATCGCCTCCATGTCCAAGGCCTTCACGGCACTGGCGATCCTCAAGCTGCGCGACGAGGGCAAGATCGCGCTGGATGCGCCGGCCGAAACCTACGTCCCGGAGCTCAAGGGCTGGCATTATCCCACCACGGACAGCCCGAAGATCACCGTCCGCAATCTGCTCACCCATTCGGCGGGCTTCGTCGAGGATAATCCTTGGGGCGATCGCCAGCAGGTGATGCCCGAGGCGGAGTTCACCGCCGCGCTGAAGGCCGGCGTGCCGTTCGCACGCGCGCCAGGGCTTGGCATGGAATATTCGAACTTCGGCTATGCCACGCTCGGCCGGATCATCTCCAACGTCTCCGGCGTGCGGTATGAGGATTATGTCCGGCGCGAATTCATGGCTCCGCTCGGCATGGTGTCCTCCGGCTACGACATCTTCGCGTCCCCGGCCGCCCGCCGCGTGATCGGCTATCGCTGGCAGGACAATGCGTTCGTGCGCGAACCGGACATGAAGGACGGCGCCTTTGGGGCCATGGGCGGGGTCGAAACCAGCGCGAACGATTATGCGAAGTGGGTCGAATTTCTGCTCGCCGCCTGGCCGGCACGGGACGGCGCGGATGCGGGGCCAGTCGGGCGCGCCACGGTGCGCGAGATCGTGACCGGCGCGAACTTCGCCAGCGCCGCCATGCGCAATCCCGCGATCGGCGGGCAGCCGTGCCGTCAGGCGGTGGCTTATGGCATGGCGTGGCGGGTGGTCGACGATTGCGATCTGGGACGGATCGTCACCCACACCGGCGGCTATCCGGGCTACGGATCGGTCGTGATGCTGCTGCCGGACAAGGGCGTCGGCCTGTTCGCCTTCGCCAGCAAGACCTATGCCGGTGCCTCGCTCCCCGCCTATCGCGCGCTGCTGGCTTTGGCCAAGACGGGCACGCTGGAGGACCGCCGGATCGATCCGAGCATAGGGCTCACCGCTGCCTATGGCGCGGCGCGCGCCGTGTGGAAGACCGGCGCGATCGGCGCCGCGCCTTTGGCCAACAACATGCTGATGGATCGCGATGCGCCGCGCTGGAAGATCCTGATCGATGGCCTCAAGAAGGAAGTCGGCGCTTGCGATATGGACGAGGCGATCACGCCGGTATCGGCGATGGAGGGCAAGTTCGTCTGGACCTGCGAGCATGGCCGAATCGCCGGCCGCGTTCAGCGTGCGCCCACCCCGACGGTCACGCTGCAGGCGCTGGAGCTCGCGGTACAGTCACCCTAGTCATTTGCCGCAACCCGTTCGCTTCGAGTAGCCGTCGAGCGAAGTCGAGACGGCGCATCGAGAAGTCCCACACCTCGCTCGATGCGGGCTCTCAACAGGCTCGAACTCAACTCGATACAAACGGATCTGGGCTGACGATCAATGTTCACCGCCACCGTCCTCACCCTCTATCCGGAGATGTTCCCCGGCCCGCTCGGGATCAGCCTCGCCGGGCGCGCACTGGCGGAGGGTCGCTGGAGCCTGAACCCCGTCCAGATTCGCGATTACGCCACCGACAAGCATCGCTCCGTCGATGATACCCCGGCCGGCGGGGGCGCCGGCATGGTGATGCGGGCCGACGTCGTTGCGGCCGCGATCGACGCCACCGCGCAGTCCGGAGTGCCCCTCCTTGCCATGACCCCGCGCGGCAAACCCCTCACGCAGGATCGCGTCCGCAGCCTTGCCGCCGGCCCCGGCGTGTCGATCCTGTGCGGCCGGTTCGAAGGCTTCGATCAGCGCCTGTTCGATGCGCGGGAGATCGAGGAGGTCTCGATCGGCGATTACATCCTCTCCGGGGGTGAAACCGCAGCGATCGTGCTGCTGGATGCTTGCGTCAGATTGCTTCCCGGAGTAATGGGCGCCGCTTCAAGTGGGGATGAAGAGAGCTTCGAAGCAGGCCTCCTCGAATATCCGCACTATACCCGACCGCAGATGTGGGAGGGCCGCACGATCCCCGAAGTTCTGCGATCGGGGGATCATGCGGCGATCAAGGCGTGGCGATTGTCACAGGCCGAGATCGATACACGGCTAAGGCGGCCGGATCTTTGGGAGCGCCATATCGGCGCTCGGGTCCAGCCGCCCTCTGGTGCGCAGGCGAAGAAGGACGAATGAGATGAACCTCATCCAGCAGCTCGAAGCCGAGCAGATTGCGGCGCTCACCGAAAAGCGCGCCATTCCCGAATTCCGTCCCGGCGATACGCTGAAGGTCGGCGTACGCGTCGTCGAAGGCGAGCGCACCCGCGTCCAGGCGTATGAAGGCGTGTGCATCGCGCGTTCGAATCGCGGAATGGGCAGCAGCTTCACCGTTCGCAAAATCTCGTTCGGCGAAGGCGTCGAGCGCGTATTCCCGCTCTATTCGCCCAACATCGATTCGATCGACGTCGTCCGCAAGGGCATCGTCCGTCGTGCCAAGCTCTATTATCTGCGTGGCCGCACCGGCAAGGCCGCTCGCATCGCCGAGCGCCGCGACGTACGCCCCGCCAAGGAATCCGCCGAGGGCTGATCCTCACGGGTTACGAATAGCAAACGCCCGCGGTCCTTTCAGGGGATCGCGGGCGTTTTGCTGTGTGGGCTAATGTGCCGCCACATGTTTATGGCGGGAAATTAACTGCCTGATCTTTTGATGTATTTTCGGGGCGGGACGATCTCCAGGACCGTCCCTGCTCCGTATCGCGCACCTCAGGCGGCGAGAATCGCTCCGACTACCAGAGCCTGCGCGGCGACCGCGATCAGGAAGGTAGTGGCTGCTTCGAACTTGAACACGCATTGTCTCCCATGTGCATCATGCACCCGCATTGTGCGGTGCAGCGCAAATAGGCGCAGAACGGCTAATCGCAATATCGAAACGCTTCGACGCGGTTGCAGAAACCGCAATCCTAGTGCTTTTCGCGCAGCCCGACGGTAAGATCCTGTTGCCAAAAAGCGCATTTTTGCAAAAAGCATCGAAGCCCGACCGTTCTCGGTGCGACATCCGCAACTGACATTCGCGTCACCCCAGCGTAGGCTGGGATCCATGACTCTCGATCGACGTGTCACGCCCGCACACAGAGACATGGATGCCAGCCTACGCTGGCATGACGGGTGTTAGTTACCGGGCAGTCGCTGGCTGGTGGCTCAATCCACCCAGCAGCAATACGTTCTGCGTAAGATAGCGCAGGGAATGCCGGCCAAGTTCGCCTAGCCCCTCAGGGAATCAGGCGATCGTCCCGCAGCCGCTGAAACAGATCGAAAAACGCATCGTCTGTCGGCCGGTATCCCGTGAAGCCAAGACGGCGGCTTTTGGACATGTCGGTCACGACCTCGATCGGCCGCCCCAGATCCGCATCGGTATGCCAGGGGGAGGCGAGGCGATCCAGATCGGGCTCGGCCAAGCCCTCCCGCTCCGCAATGCCCCGCCACAGGCCGGCCTCATCCGCCATCTGCGTCTCCAGCGGGCGGACGGTCCCGTCGAAAGGGGCAGCCTCCAGCCCGAACCAGCCGGCGATGCGGCCCCACATCCACTGCCAGCGGAAAACGTCGCCGTTGACGACGTTGAACGCCTGATCATGCGCCGCCTCCGTCTCGGTCGCCCACAGCAGGTGGCGCGCTAGTTGGCCGGCGTCGGTCATATCGGTCAGCCCGCTCCATTGCGCGGCAGAGCCGGGGAAGGTGAAGGGGCGGCCGGTCTCGCGGCAAAGCGTCGCATAGACTGCCAGCGTCGTGCCCATGTTCATCGCATTGCCGACGGCCTTGCCGATCACCGTGTGCGGGCGATGGACGCTCCAAGTGAAGCCGTCGCGCTCGGCGGCGGCAAACAGCGCATCCTCCTGCGCATAATAGAAGTTCTCCACGTCGAGCCGGCCCTGCTCCTCGCGAAATGGGGTCTGTGGCAGCGCACCTTTGCCATAGGCTTCGAACGGACCGAGATAGTGCTTGAGGCCCGTCACCAGCGCCACATGTCGCGGACCGGCCGGCTTGGGCAGACCATCGAGCAGATTGCGCACCATCGCCGAATTGACGCGAATATTCTCCGCCTCGCTGTCCTGGCGCAGCCATGTCGTGATGAACACGGCATCCGGGCTGATGCTGGCGAGTGCATTCGCAGTACCGGCGGCGTCCCGAAGATCGGCAGCGACGGGCTGGACACCTGTCTGCGCCAGACCCGGCCGACGGGAGAGACCGAACACCGTCCAGCCCTGTTCCACCAGCAGGTCCGCTGCCGCGCCGCCGACGATGCCGCTCGCGCCCACAATCAAAGCTATCTTCGACATCACACATTCCGATCGGATTCACAGAGCGCCGAACGCACCGGCAGCGACCTGAACGATCGTCGGCTTGCAGATGTCCCTAGTTAGAGCCACCCAGGCCGGCATTGTCGCCGATCACTTTCGCGATCGCGGACCAGTCGACATCGTCGCCCTCGCTCGCGATGGTCTGGAGCAGATGATCGCGGACGATGCCCAGCAGCGGCATCGGCACGCGCGCGCCCGTCGCCGCCGCATCCACCAGATTCATGTCTTTCAGCCCCAGAGGCGCAGGAAAGCCGGCGGGGCGGAACGTGCTTTCCAGCAAGGCCGGCGCATAATTTGTGAAGACGCGCGATCCGAACAATGTCTCGGTCAGCACGGTGAACAGCGCCTGCCGCTCCAGCCCGTTCTTCTCCGCCAGCGCCAGCGCCTCGCCCATCGCCTCGATCGAGGCCATGATCATGAAGTTGCCGCACAGCTTGACGAGATTGGCGGCACGGGGCGCATCTCCGACCCGGAAGGTGCGCTGGCCGATCGCGTCGAACAGTGGCTGCGCGCGATCGATCGAGGCCGCCGCTCCCGCCGCGACGATATTGAGCTGCGCCGCTTCCGCCGCCGGTGGACGCCCGAACACCGGGGCCGAGATGTAGCGCTCGCCCTGTGCCTCGCTCAGCCGCCCGGCAAGGTCGAGGCTGATCGTGCTGAGGCCGACATGCAGCGCGGCGCCGCCGGCCGCGCAAAGGCCATCCGAGCCGAACGCGACGGCTTCCACCGCACGATCATCGGCGAGCGTCGTCAACACCATATCGGCATCACGCGCCGCTTCGGCGGGAGTCGCGGCAGCCGTCGCGCCATCGGCAACGAGCGGCGCCGTCTTGTCGGACGATCGGTTCCAGACCGTCAGTGCGTGGCCCGCCTTCAGCAGATTGCGCGCGATCGGCGCGCCCATATTGCCAAGGCCCAGAAAGGCAACGCGCATGCGATCCTCCGTTAGCGGCGGTGTTCGCCCCGCACGCGCCGGACGGTGCCCGAACTGGCGCGCATGACGATGCTCTCGGTCGTCATCATGCCCTTACGGACCTTGACGCCTTCCAGCAGCGATCCATCGGTCACGCCGGTCGCGGCGAAGATGGCATCGCCCTTCACCAGATCCTCGAGCTGATAGATCTTGTCGAGATCGGTGACGCCCCACTTGGCGGCACGCCCGCGCTCGTCATCGTTGCGGAACAGCAGCTTGCCCTGGAATTGCCCGCCGACGCAGGCCAGAGCCGCCGCCGCCAGCACGCCTTCCGGCGCGCCGCCCGAGCCGAAATAGATGTCGATCATCGTATCGGGATTGGTGCAGGCGATCACGCCGGCAACGTCGCCATCGGGGATCAGCACGATGCCGACGCCCAGCCCGCGCAGTTCCGCGATCAGCGCCTCGTGCCGGGGGCGATCGAGGACGCAAGCGATGATCTCGTTCGGCGCAACGCCCTTGGCACCGGCCAGCGCGTTGATATTTTCGGTCGGCGTCCTGGTGAGGCTGACGAGGCCGCGCTCATAGCCCGGCCCGATTGCCAGCTTTTCCATATAGACGTCCGGCGCGTTCAGCAGGCCGCCCTCTTCCGCGATGGCAAGCACGGCCAGCGCGTTGGGCCAAGCCTTGGCCGTCAGCGTCGTGCCCTCCAGCGGATCCAGCGCGATATCGATCTTGGGGCTGCCGGGAGAGGCCTTGCCGACCTTTTCGCCGATATACAGCATCGGGGCCTCGTCGCGCTCGCCTTCGCCGATCACGACGGTGCCATCGAAATCCAGCTCGTTGAACGCCGCGCGCATGGCTTCCACCGCTACATGATCGGCAGCCTTCTCATCGCCCCGCCCGACCAGCGTGGATGCAGCCAGAGCCGCAGCTTCCGTCACGCGCACCATTTCCAGAACGAGCACGCGATCGAGCGCTTTTGAAGCCGTCACTGCCACTCTGTCACTCCCACTGCCGAATGGGGAGGCGATAGGGCGGCTATGTTACCTTGTCGAGAAGCCCAGAGGGGGCGGGGGGCGCAAAGCCGAACGATATCGCCTCCGAATAGGCGGTCAGGCCTCCAGAATGTGCATCCACATCGGCGCGCCGATCAGGCTCGGCGAGCCTTCCAGCTTCTCCAGCGCGTGCGCCACCGATCGCTCCGGCCCTTCATGCGTCACCAGCACGATCAGCACGCCGCCGTCCGCCGCAGGCCCACGCTGGATGAGGCTTTCGATCGAGACGCCGGCGTCGCGCATTGCCGCGGTCAGTTCGGCCAGCACGCCCGGCTTGTCGACCACGGTGAAGCGCAGATAGGCGCGTCCGCGTCGCTCGCCCGCTGGTGCTGCGGGCAGCTGCGAGAGGCTCGCCACCGGCATGCCGAACGCAGGCCCCCGTTCGCCGCGCGCAATATCGATGAGGTCGGCGACAACCGCGCTCGCCGTTGGCCCTTCGCCCGCGCCGCGCCCCTGGAACAGCAGCCGGCCGACATGATTGCCCTCGGCCACCACCGCGTTCAGCGATCCGGTTACATGGGCCAGCGGATGATCCACCGGCACCAGGCAGGGATGAACGCGCTGGAACAGGCCCTTCGATGTGGCCTCGCCCAGCCCGACGAGGCGGATCTTGTAGCCCAGCCCCGCCGCTTCGGCGATGTCGGCGGCTTTCACGTGGCGGATGCCCGTGATCGCGACCGATCCGAAATCCACCGTCGCCCCGAAGGCGAGGCTGGCGAGGATCGAGAGCTTGTGGGCCGCATCCACGCCGTCGATGTCGAAACTGGGATCGGCCTCGGCATAGCCCAGCGCCTGCGCCTCGGCGAGGACGTCGCCGAAATCGCGGCCCGCGCTTTCCATTGTCGAGAGGATGTAATTGCAGGTGCCGTTGAGGATGCCGAAGACGTGGTCGATCTCGTTGGCGGCAGCGCCTTCGCGCAGTCCCTTGATGACCGGGATCCCACCCGCGACCGCCGCTTCATATTTCAGCGCCACGCCGCCGGCTTCAGCGGCCTGCGCCAGTTCCAGCCCATGATGCGCGATCATCGCCTTGTTCGCGGTGACGAACGATTTGCCAGCGCTCAGCGCCGTGCGGGCCAGCGTGAGAGCCGGCCCGTCCGATCCGCCGATAAGCTCCACCACCACGTCCACGTCGCCCCGGCGGGCGAGATCGGCCGTATCGTCCGTCCAGGCGAAGCGCGACAGATCGATCCCCCGATCACGCGTCCGGTCCCGCGCCGAAACGGCGACGATCTCGATCGCGCGCCCGGCCCGGCGCTCGATCAACGCCGCATTGGCGTCGAGCAGCTTGACGACGCCGGCGCCGACCGTGCCGAGCCCGGCGAGGGCGATGCGGAGGGGAGTGGTCATTATGTCAGTCATTCCTATCCGTTCGTGTCGAGTGGACTTCAAGCGCAGCCGAGATGGCGTATCGAGACGTGCCTCGATACGCCATCTCGACACGCTCGATGGCTACTCGGGACCAACGGTCGTTTGCTGGAAGTGCGTAGTCACTCACGGGATCGCCCGAAATCGGCGCCCGCATCGTCCTGGCCCTGCTCGATGATCGATCGGCGGATGGCGCGGGTGCGGGTGAACAGCTCGAACAATGCATCGCCATCCCCCCAGCGGATCGCGCGCTGGAGCATCGTCACATCCTCGGTCAGCCGCTGGAGGATTTCCAGCACCGCCTCCCGATTGTTGAGGAACACGTCGCGCCACATCGTGGGATCGGAGGCGGCGATGCGCGTGAAATCGCGGAAGCCGCCGGCCGAATATTTGATGACCTCGCTCTGCGTCACCTCTTCCAGATCGGATGCGGTGCCGACGATCGAATAGGCAATCAGATGCGGCACATGGCTGGTGACGGCGAGGACGAGATCGTGGTGGCGCGCATCCATGATCTCCACCTGCGCGCCCAGCGCCTCCCAGAAGGTGGAAACGCGCATCACCGCCGTCGGATCGGTGTCCCCGGCCGGCGTGAGGATGCACCAGCGGCTCTTGAACAAAGTCGCGAAGCCCGAATCCGGCCCGCTATGCTCGGTGCCCGCGACAGGATGGCCGGGCACGATCACGTTGTTCGGAAGCGCGCTGCGGATCGCGTTCCCGACCGAGACTTTGGCGCCGCCTACATCGCTGACGATGGCATCGGCCGGCAGATCGTCCGCGATCGACAGCGCCGCCGCCGCCATCGCGCCTACCGGCACACAGAACATCACCAGATCGGCATCGATCACCGCCGTGCCCGCCGTGTCGGCAACATCGTCGCACAGATCGATGTCGCGCGCGCGGGCACGGACGGCGGGATCGGCGTCATAGCCGGTCACGCGCACAGTCGGCATCGTCGCCCGCACGCCGCGCGCGATCGACGATCCGATCAGGCCGAGCCCCAGGATCGTCACGCGCGAGAAAGGCAGCATCAGCCCGCCTGCCCGGAGACGAGTTCGCGCAGCGCTGCCGCTAGCCCGCGCACTTCGTCCTCGCTGCCGATGGTGATGCGCAGCGCATGGGGCAGGCCTTGCCCCGGCAGCCAGCGGACGATGTAATCCCGTGCCATCAGTCCATGATAGGCCTGTTCGGCGGTCAGCGCGCCTTCGAACAGGACGAGCAGGAAATTGGCCTTGCTGGGTACGGCGCGCAGCCCGGCATTGCCGAGCGCCGCGATCTCGCCCTCGAACCAGCGCCGCCATGTCAAATTGTGCGCATAGCTGTGGGCGACGAAATCGTCCGCCTGCAAGGCCGCGATCGCCGCCTTCTGGCCGGCGGTGGAAACGTTGAACGGCGCCCGGATCTTGTGGAGCGCCTCGATCACCGGCGCCGGCCCATAACCCCAGCCGATCCGCTCCGCCGCAAGGCCGTGGATCTTGGAAAAGGTGCGGGTGACGAGGACGTTGGCGGCGTGCGCGGCCAGTGCCAGCGCGCCGTCATCATCCTCCGGCTCCAGATATTCGGTATAGGCCTGATCCACGACGAGCAGGCAATCGGCGGGTAGCGCCGCATGAAGCCGCGCCAGCTCCGCGCGGGGCGTGTAGGTGCCAGTCGGGTTGTTGGGATTGGCGACGAAGACGACGCTGGTCTTGTCGGTAACGCGCGCCAGCAGCGCGTCCACATCGGTCGCATAATCGCGGTCGTCCGCCTCGATCGGCTCGGCGCCCACCCGGCGGGCGGCGATCGGATAGACCGAGAAGCCGTAGCGCACATACAGCACTTCATCGCCCACACCGGCGAAGGCGCCGGCGGCGAGGTGAAGCAGTTCGTCCGATCCGGTGCCGTGGATCACCCGCGCCGGATCCAGGCCATATTTGGCGCCGATCGCCGCGCGCAGATCGATCGCGGCGGCGTCGGGATAGCGGAACAAAGTCGTCGCTTCGGCGGCGAAGGCGGCCACGGCCTGCGGGCTGGTCCCGAGCGGGTTTTCGTTGGACGAAAGCTTGATCAGCTTGCGCCCGTCGTCCGCCGTCGATCGCCCGGGCACATAAGGCGCGATCGCATCGATCCAGGGTTTGGGCATGGGTGCGTTCATGGGCGGGTGCCTTAGAACAGCAGGACGCAAACGCCTACCCTGTGTACAGCAGCGAAACGAAGCGGCGGCGGCGCGGGGCAATTGATTGACAGCGCCATGCCCGCAACCTAGCCGCGCCCGATGCTTGCGGCGCCTGCCCTGGACGATCAACGGTTCGGCCTCAATCGGCGGGTGACGCTGCCGGGGCCGCTGATGCTGGATAGCGGAGCCAGCCTCGCCGAGATCGAGATCGCCTACGAGACCTACGGCACGCTCAATGCGGACGGATCGAACGCGATTCTGATCTGCCATGCGCTGACAGGCGATCAGCATGTCGCCTCCGCCCACCCCCGCACCGGCAAGCCCGGTTGGTGGACGCGCATGGTGGGCGCGGGCAAGCCTGTGGATCCGGCGCGTTACTTCATCGTCTGCGCCAATGTGCTGGGATCGTGCATGGGGTCGTCCGGCCCGGCCTCGGTCGATCCGGCGACGGGCGCCCCTTATGCGATGCGGTTTCCGGTCATCACCCTGCGCGATATGGTGCGGGCCCAGGCGCTGTTGCTCGATCATCTCGGTATCTGGAACCTTGCCGCCGTCGTCGGCGGATCGATGGGCGGAATGCAGGCGCTGGAATGGGCGGCAACCTATCCCGCGCGCATCCGCTCGGCCGTGATCGTCGCCAGCGCCGCCCGCCATTCTGCGCAGAATATCGCCTTCCACGAAGTCGGCCGGCAGGCGGTGATGGCCGATCCGAATTGGCGGGGCGGCAATTATTACGGCACGGGCGAGGGGCCGGCGGCGGGCCTCGCGGTGGCGCGCATGGCGGCGCACATCACCTATCTTTCCGAAGCCGGCCTTACCGACAAGTTCGGTCGCCGCCTGCAATCGCGCCAGACCAAGACGTTCGGGTTCGACGCGGATTTCCAGGTGGAAAGCTATCTGCGCCATCAGGGGCTGAGCTTCGTCGATCGCTTCGATGCGAACTCCTATCTCTATATCACCCGGGCGATGGACTATTTCGATCTGGCGGAAGAGCATGGCGGGCTGCTCGCCGCTGCGTTTCGCGGATCGCGCACGCGCTTCTGCCTCGTCAGCTTCGACAGCGACTGGCTCTATCCCACCGCCGAATCCCGCGCGATCGTCCACGCGCTCAATGCGTCCGGCGCGGCGGCCAGCTTCGTGGAGCTATCGGCGCCATACGGGCATGACAGCTTCCTGCTCGACGTGCCCGAACTGTTCCGCGTCGTGGACGGCTTCCTGAAGGCCAACGCATGAGCATCGTTCTGTCCGATGACACGGCACGGCTGGATATCGCGCGCGTACATGGCTGGCTGACGACGAGCTACTGGTCGCCGGGAATCTCGCGGGCGCTGGTCGAAAAGGCGATTGCCGGCTCGCACTGCCTCGGCGCGTATGATGCGGATGGCGCGCAGGTGGGCTTCGCGCGGATGATCACCGATCATGCGACGTTCGCGTGGCTGTCCGATGTGTTCGTGGATGAAGCCGGGCGCGGGCAGGGGATCGGCCGGATGATGGTCGCGTGGTTCCTCGATCATCCGGATTTCGCAGGGTTGCGCCGCATCGGCCTCGTCACCGCCGACGCGCATGGCGTGTATGAGGCGTTGGGCTTTCACGCTTTGTTGCGCCCGGATCGCTTCATGGAACGGCTGTCGCCCGCTGCCGCCGCATTGCTGGCGCGCGCGCAATGAGCCTGCGTCCCGATCTCGCGATCATCGCCGATCATGTCGATCAGGGATCGCGCGTGCTGGATATCGGCTGCGGGGACGGCGAATTGATGGCCTCCCTGCGCGATCTGCGGGGGGCAGACGTGCGCGGCGTGGAGATCGATGCGCGCAACGTCTCCCTCGCCGTCGGGCGCGGGCTTTCAGTGGTGCAGGGCGATGTCGATACCGATCTGGCGCATTATCCGGACAAGGCGTTCGATTATGCGATTCTCAGCCAGACGCTGCAAACCGCCCGATCGCCCGATCGGGTGTTGTCCGAACTGCTGCGGATCGGCGCGCGCGCATTCGTCTCGTTTCCGAACTTCGGCTATTGGCGGGTCCGCGCCTCCTTCCTGTTCGGCGGGCGCATGCCGGTGACGCCGGCGCTGCCGGTCAGCTGGTACGAAACCGAGAATATCCACCAGCTGACGGTCGACGATTTCCGCGCCTTCATCGCCGAACGCGGCGTGACGGTGGAAGGCGCCTGGTTCCTGTCCGGCACGAAGAGCGTAAGCGGCGCCGCCGCCAACCTGCGCGCCGAACATGCGGTGTTCCTGCTGCGGAGCTAAAGGCCGCCCGGCGGTTCGCCAGCCTCGTCTTCATCTTCATTTCGCTGCCCGGCGATATTCTCGATCACCGCTTGGCTACGGGCATCGTACAGAAGCGAGAAGGCAAGGCCGATGGCGAGCGCCGCTCCGGCCATTCGCCCCTTGCCTCTGACGGATTTTTTCGCCGCCATGATCGCGGGCGGCAATGCCGCTGCGATCGCCATGGTCAGGCCGACTGTGATGATCCAATGCACCATCTGTCAGCGCATGAACGGGAGGATCGCGGCGAAACGTCGGCCCTGTGGCATCGCCTCCTCCTCGTGATTACGATTTGAACGGGTTCTGGAACAGATCCTCCACCGGCATCTGGAAGAACGCCGCCAGCTTGTACGCCAGGGGGAGGGAGGGATCGTATTTGTCCGCTTCGACGGCGTTTATCGTCTGGCGCGTGACATCCATGCGCTCTGCCAACGCGCCCTGGCTCAGGCCGCTGGCGGTCCGCGCTTCGCGCAGGATGTTCTTCATGCTGCCGTCGATCGATGGGCGAACCACCACCTGACGCGCACCAGCACATATCCGGTGCACTGGAGCAGCCACACCAGGGCCGCGCCTGCGAACAGGGGGCTGCGGACGCCGCCCAGGATGATCGCCAGCACCAGCCCGAGCCCACCGCCGAAGCTTCCGCCCCAATACCAGCTCACCAGACGGCTATCGCGTTGCATGTAATCCAGCATCCGCCAGCGGGGCGTCATCGCCAGAAACACACCGACGAGGATGATCGCGGCGAGCCCACCCGCCGCCCCTTTGGACAGGTAGCGCGGCATAAGCCCGATCAAGATCCCGCCAGCAACGGTGGCCAAAAGCGCGATACCCGCCGCCAGCCAGATCTTCCTCCGTCGTGTCATAATCGCCATCTGCACCCCGAACTCCTGTAAAAGAGGTTATACATTTCGGCGCAGATGTCATAATCTTTTACACAGCGGGGCAGCCTCGCGCGCGCCGGTCCGTCATGCCAGCGCAGGCTGGCATCCATGTCTCCCACAAGACGCGTTGCGCTCGTCATTGAGAGACATGGACCGCAGCCTGCGCCGGGCTGAGGGCTATTCCAGAATCACCCCCGCAGCTTTGCTCCGGCCTTCTCCGCCGCCGCCACGATCTTTGCCGAGATCCCCTGCAATTCGGCATCGGTGAAGCTCTTCTCGCCCGGCTGAAGCGTAACCGCCACCGCCAGCGAGGCTTCGCCTTCGCCCAGACCCGCGCCTTCGAAGATGTCGAACAAGGCGACATCTACGATCGCGCCCTTGTCCGCCCCCCGGATCGCGCGGAGCAGGCTGTCGGCGGGCATCGTGCGCGGCGCGACGAAGGCGAAGTCGCGCGTCACCGCCTGAAGGGCGGGCGGCGCATAGGCGCTCCGCATCCGGCCGCTTTCCCGCTTTCCCGGTATCGCATCCAGATAGATTTCTGCCGCGACGGCCGGCCCATCCACGTCCAGTGCCTTGAGCAGGGACGGGTGCAACTCGCCCAGTTCGGCGAGGATCGTCTTCGGCCCCAGCCGCAGCGATGCGGAGCGGCCCGGATGCCAGATCGTGCCGGTGGCCTCCATCACCTGCAGGCGATCCGCCGGCGCGCCAACTGCCGACAGCAAAGCCAGGACTTCGGCCTTCGCGTCCAGCGCATCGAAGGCGGTGGCCTTGCCGGTCCGCCAATCGCGCGCGGCCCGGTCACCCGTCAGCAGCAGGCCCAGCGTCGCTCGTTCGCCGTCCTTCAGATAGCGGCGACCGATCTCGAACAGGCGCACGCTTGTCGCACCCCGGGAACGATTGCGCCGGGCGGCGGCGAGCAGGCCGGGCAGCAGCGAAGGCCGCATCGCCTTCATGTCGGCGCTGATCGGGTTGGCCAGCGTCCAGGCGGCACCGCCGAACGCGGCGGCGTCGCTTTCGGAGAGGAAGCTCCAGGTGATCGCCTCGTCCAGCCCGCGCGCGGCGGCGGCGCGGCGCAGCGCGCGCTCCAGTTTCTGTTCGGGCGTAGCGGTTGGCCGGGCGACGCCGTCGGGCCGGGGCAGCGCCACGGAGGGCACACTGTCCAGCCCCTCGATGCGGACGATCTCTTCTACCACGTCGGCAACGCCGTCCACGTCGCGGCGCCAGCTCGGCACGCTCACCGTCCACGATCCATCGATCCCGAAGCCTAAGCTCTGGAGGATGGCGCGCTGGCGTTCTGGCGCCACGTCGATCCCGGCGATCCGCTGGGTGGCGGCGGGATCATATTTGAACGTGTGGCGGCCCAGCGGCGGTTCGCCCGCCTCGATCGCTTCGGTCGGCTTGCCGCCGCAAATCTCCATTACGAGGCGGGTGGCGATCGCCAGGCCGTCGCTCAGGAAAGCCGGATCTACGCCGCGTTCGAATCGGGCGCGGGCATCGCTGGTCAGTCCCAATTTGCCGCCGGTGTGCGCGATCGTCTCCGGCGTGAAGTAAGCGCATTCGATCAGCACGTCGGTCGTGCTGTCCGAAGCGCCGGAGTCCGCGCCGCCCATGATCCCGCCGATATCGTGGACATGCGCATCGTCCGCGATCACGGTCATCGTCTCGTCGAGGGCGTAGGTCTTGCCGTTGAGCGCCAGCACGCTTTCGCCGGTCTTGGCTTTGCGGGCAACGAGGCGGCCTTGCAGCTTCGCCAGATCATACACGTGCAGCGGCCGGCCATGATCCAGCATCACGTAATTGGTGATGTCCACCAGCGCCGAAATCGGTCGCTGGCCCACCGCGATCAGGCGCCGCTGCATCCATGCCGGCGATGCGCCGTTCGTCACGCCCAGCACTGCCCGGCTGAAGAAAGCGGGGCAGCCTTCGGGGTCCAGCGTGGCGATGGGCAGCGGCGCGGGAAGCTCGCCGCGGATTGTCGGCACGTCGAGCGGCTTCAGCTTGCCGAGCCCGGCGGCGGCAAGATCGCGGGCGATGCCGCGCACGCCCATGCAATCCTGCCGGTTCGGCGTGATGGCGATGTCGATGACGGGATCGGCCAGGCCGGCATAATCGGCATAGAGCGTGCCCACCGGCGCATCCTCGGGCAGCTCGACGACGCCCTCGTGGCTTTCGCCCAGTTCCAGCTCGCGCAGCGAACACATCATGCCATTGGATTCGACGCCCCGGATCGCGGCGACGCGTAATTCCATGCCGTTCGAGGGCACGATCGCGCCCGGCCGGCCGAAGATGCCGACCAGCCCCGCCCGCGCATTGGGCGCGCCGCAGACCACCTGCAGCGGGTTGCCGTCGCCGGCATCCACCATCAGCACCTGCAGCTTGTCGGCCTGCGGATGCGGCGCGGCGGTCAGCACGCGGGCGATGGTGAAGCCGCCCAGCTTGGCGGACGGATCCTCGACACCTTCCACTTCCAGGCCGATGCGGGTCAGCGCATCAACGATCGCGTCCAGGCTGGCGTCCGTCTCCAGATGATCCTTGAGCCAGGAGAGGGTGAACTTCATGCGCCGACTCCCGTGCTCAGCGTGGGGATATCCAGCGCGCGGAAGCCGTAATGGCGTAGCCAGCGCATATCGCCGTCGAAGAAGGGCCGCAGATCGTCCATGCCATATTTCAGCATGGCCAGCCGATCCACGCCGGTGCCGAAGGCGAAGCCCTGCCATTCGGCCGGATCCAGCCCGGCGGCGACGATCACCTTGGAATGGACCATGCCGGAGCCCAGCACTTCCATCCACCCGTCACTGCCGCCGATCACGCGCCGGCCCTTCTCGATCGAATAGCCGACATCGACCTCCACCGAAGGCTCGGTGAACGGGAAGTAGGAGGGGCGCAGGCGCAGGACGATATCGTCGCGCTCGAAAAAGGCCTTGAGGAAGGTTTCCAGCGTCCAGCGCAGATGGCCGAGATGAATGCCGCGATCGATGACGAGGCCTTCGATCTGGTGGAACATCGGCGTATGAGTGGCATCGCTGTCCGATCGATAGACGCGGCCCGGCGCGATGATGCGGATCGGCGGGGGCGTCTTCGTCATCGTCCGGATCTGGACGGGGGAGGTATGCGTGCGGAGCAGCATCTTGCGGCCCTCGGCGTCCACGTCCGGGAAATAGAAGGTGTCGTGCATCGCCCGCGCCGGATGCGTTTCCGGAATGTTGAGCGCGGTGAAATTGTGCCAGTCGTCCTCGATCTCCGGCCCAGTGGCGACGGCGAAGCCCAGATCGGCGAAGATCTCGGCCAGTTCGTCCATCACCTGACTGACCGGGTGGACGGAGCCTGGCGGGGCGGCGGCGACAGGAAGCGTCATGTCCAGCCGTTCGGAGGCAAGACGCGCATCCAGCGCTTCGGTTTCGAAAGCGGCCTTCCGCGCGGCGATCGCGTCGGACACGGCGGTGCGCAGCGACTGAATCGACGGCGCTTTCTCTTGCCGCTCCTCAGGCGACATACCGCCGAGAGTCTTCAGAAGCGCGGTGATCGTGCCGGATTTGCCGAGCAGACTGACCCGCAAGCTCTCCAACGTCGGCTCGTCCTGTGCACCCTGGATCGCGTCCAGAAGCGATCCCAAATCCAACTCAGCCACTCTAACCCCCGTCATCCCCGCGCACGCGGGGATCTATGGACGCAGCCCGTCCAGTTGATGTTCCGTATCCGTGGATCCCCGCGTGCGCGGGGATGACAAGCGGGACGAATCGAGCGGATCGAAGCCGAGCATCGTCACCGCGAGATCATCCCAATAGAGGTTCCGCTCTTCGATCAGGCTCAGCTTCCAAGCCCGGTTCCATTTCTTCAGCTGCTTTTCCCGAAGGATCGCGGCTTCCATCGTCTCGTATATCTCGAACCACACGAGGCGCCTGATCCCGTAGCGGCGAGTGAAGCCAGGGATCAAGCCTTCACGGTGCTGATGAAGGCGCTGAAGCAGGTTCGAGGTGCAGCCGATGTAGATCGTGCCGCGCTTGCGGCTGGCGAGGATGTAGACTGCGGGTTGAAAGGTGTCGCGCACCTATCCACCCTACCAGCCCGTCATCCCGGCGAAAGCCGGGATCCACATTGCGGTCAGCCGGCCCTTCGGAGCCCTCCGCCGACATGGATCCTGACTTTCGTCGGGATGGCGGGTGGGCGGTGACGGGCGGGGAGCCCCACAACGAAAAAGGGGCGGCACCTTTCGGCACCGCCCCCAAATCTCGCATTCGTGTCCGGCTTACGCCGCGACGCGCGCGCCTTCCGGCAGAGCGGCCTTCGCCTGGGCGACGATGGCACTGAACGTGCCCGCGTCGTTCATGGCCAGATCGGCAAGGATCTTCCGGTCGAGATCGACACCGGCCAGCTTCAGGCCGTGCATGAACACGCCGTAGGTCAGGCCTTCGGTGCGAACCGCCGCGTTGATGCGCTGGATCCACAAAGCGCGGAAGTTGCGCTTGTTAACCTTGCGATCGCGATAGGCATATTGACCGGCCTTCTCCACCGCCTGGCGGGCGATGCGGATCGTATTCTTGCGGCGGCCATAATAGCCCTTTGCATCCTCTAGGATGCGCTTGTGCTTCGCGTGCGTCGTAACGCCGCGCTTTACGCGTGCCATATCCGGCTACTCCTTACTTGAGGCCGTACGGCGCCCAGCGCTTCACCGCTGCCGTATCGGCATGGGCGAGCACGGAGGTTCCGCGGTTCTGGCGAATATATTTGGCGTTGTGGCTCATCAGCCGGTGGCGCTTGCCGGCGACACCGTGCTTCAGCAGCCCGGTCGCGGTGAGCTTGAAGCGTTTCTTCACGCCGCTCTTCGTCTTCAGCTTGGGCATTTTCGTCTCCTTGTCGAGGCGATCAGGAACAGCCACGGCAGCCCACACTGGCCGGGCGGTTCACAGCGATAATCGCTTGGAAGCGCGCGCCTATAGGCAAGCCTGTGGAGATTCGCAACCGGAACCGAGGCCCGCTCCGTATGTTGGACCCGGAATGACCGATCTCGCTAACCGCCCGTCCCTCTCGGACGACCCGCGCAGCATTCGGCCGGGGCATGCCCCGCGCCGCGATCCGGTCAGCACCGCTATCGCCTCCGTCGTCGCGGTGCTGGCGACGCTCTTCGGCCTCCTGTTCCTTGCCTGGCTGGTGCTGTTCGTCACCAAGGGCCGGTTCCTGAAGCATACGTTCGAGCGGGTCGCCAGCAAATATATGGAGCGCGACATCCGGGTCGCTGGCGATTTCAATTTCTATTTCGATCCCATCGACATGAAGTTCCTCGCCGAAGGGATGACGGTCTCCAATCCCGCTTGGGCGAAGCGGCCGAACCTGTTTTCTGCGAAGCTGATCGATACGCGCATTGAAACGCTGCCGCTGATCGTCGGCAAGAAACAGATCGAGTGGCTGAATCTGGAAAACGGTGCGGTCGATCTGGAATGGGACAAGGCGCACAAGAAGAATAGTTGGACGTTCGCGGGCGACACGCCCTTCCAGATGCCGTTGATCCGTCGCGCTGCCGTGGCCGGAACCAGCATCCATTATGATGATCCGGCGATGCGGATCCTCGCCGACGTGCGGTTCGCCGCCATCGATGCCAGGAACAGCCGCTTCGCCAACAATATCCGCTTCGGCGGCGAAGGCACGGCGCGCGGCATCCCCTTCACGCTCTATGGCAGCCAGAGTTCACCGAACGAGGTTCTGGCTGGCGGCCGCAACCAGTTCGAGCTTCATGCCCGCGCGGTGAAGACGAGCCTGGACGTCTCCGGCACGCTGCCGGGGGCGACGCAACTGGAAGGCGCCGATCTGTCCGTGGCCGTCCGCGGCCAGAATCTGCAAAGCCTGTTCGAACTGTTCGGCATCACCTCGCCCGATACGCGTGCCTACCGCCTCCGTTCGCACCTGACGAAGGATGGGCAGGATTACCGCTTCACCCGCATCGTCGGTAACTATGGCAATAGCGACATTGCCGGCGCGATGACCGTCACCGTACCGCGTACCGGCACCGACGATCGCATGTTCCTGAAGGCGGATCTGGCCAGCCGCCGGGTGGACATGATCGATCTCGGGCCGTTCATCGGCTACAATCCCACCGCGCTGGCGACCAAGGGCGCTACTGCCGCGGCGACCACGCAAGGCCCGCGCGGCAGCTATCCGCGCATCCTGCCCGATGCGCCGCTGCGGGTGGATGCGATCCGGAATTTCGATGCCAAGGTCACGTACAAGGTTGCGGACATCAAGCAACCGTTCGTGCCCATTTCGAACATCGTACTCGGGCTCGATCTCGATCGCGCGCTGCTCAAGCTCGCGCCGCTGAATTTCGATATGGCCGGCGGGCATGTGGACAGCGACATTTCGATCAACGCCCGCAATAGCGCCGTTGTCACCGATTACGATATCCGCATGTCGCCGACGCCGATGGGCAAGCTGCTGGCGCGCTTCGGTGTCGATAATGGCGGCACGACCGGCACGATCAAGGCGCGCGTGAAGATGACCGGCACTGGCAATACGGTGCGCGATTCGCTGGCGACATCCAACGGCCGCATCGCCGTCATCCTGCCGCGCGGCACCTTCTGGACCAGCTACACCCAGCTTTCCGAATTCGACATCGGCACCTTCGTGCAGAAGATGTTCGAGAAGAAACTGAAGGAGCCGGTGCAGATCAATTGCGGCCTGATCGGCTTCACGGTGCGCGATGGCATCGCCGCCGCCGATCCGGTTTTGATCGATACCAGCAAGAATGTGATGACCGCCAAGGGCGGCTTCAGCTTCCGCGATGAATCGATGAGCCTGGCCTTCCGCGCGGACGCCAAGAAGTTCAGCATCTTCTCCGGCCAATCCCCGGTTGGCATCGGCGGCCATTTCGCGGCGCCGTCCTTCCAGATCATCACGCCGGAGCTGCTGGCACGCGGCGGTATCGGCGTGGCGCTGGGCGTCGCCGCAGGGCCACTCGGCGCGATGCTGGCGTTCGTCGATCCGGGTGATGCCAAGGCTGCCGCCTGCGGTCCGGTGCTGGCAGGGGCCAGCGCCGCCGCGCAGCGCACCGATAAGGGCGATAAGCGCAAGGATATCGGCAAGGGCCAGAGCGCTGACGTGAAGAAGGAAAAGGACAAGAAGCCGATCAAGCTGTGATCGGCGGGCGGCGTCAGGCCGACAGAGCCTCGATCGCCGCCTCGATCAGCGCCGGATCGCCCGCCCCGATCACGCGTCCGTCGCTGTCCCGGCCCAAGGGTTTTCCCGCCCAATCGGTCATGCGCCCGCCGGCTCCTTCGACGACAGGCACGAGCGCGGCGAAGTCATACAGTTTCAGATTGGCCTCCACGACCAGATCGAGATGGCCCGACGCCAGCAGCGCATAATTGTAGCAGTCGCCGCCCCAGATCGTATCGCGCACGCCCCCGCGCAGCCGATCGAAGCCGGGCTGGTCGGCCTGGGGAAACAGATACGGCCCGGTCGTGGCGAGATGCGCTTTCGCCAGCGTGGCGCAGGCACGCGTCGCTGCCGGCGCACCGTTGAAGAGAGTCGGGCGCCCCGTTCCCCCGATCCAGCGTTCGCGCGCGATCGGCTGATCGATCAGGCCCAGCACCGGACGATCCTCGTCCAGCAGCGCCACCAGCGTCCCGAACAAAGGCCGGCCGACCAGGAAGGCGCGCGTGCCGTCGATCGGATCGATCACCCACACCCGCGCGGCATCTTCGCGCACGGCGCCATATTCCTCGCCGATGATGCCGTCGCCGGGGCGCTCCCTCTCCAGGATCGCCCTTATCGCCGCCTCCGCCGCGCGATCGGCCTGGGTAACGGGGGAATCGTCGGCCTTCGTCTCGGTTTCGAAGCGGGCCCGGAAGAAAGGGCGGATCGCATCGCCGGCAGCATCGCCCAGGCGCTGGATCAGCGCGAAATCAGCATCGTCCATGCCGACTGCGTAGCGGCTCGCCCCGCTCCGTCAAAGTCTTCGCTGCCTGGGCCCAAGCGGACCCATGCACGCGTCCGCACGTTCATATGTTCGAGAACCGGAGACGGATCATGAAGTACGACATGTCGATGGCAAAGCAGCGCGCCGAGCAACTCCATGCGGAGGAGGAGCGGGAAAAGGCGATTGCCGCCGGCCTTCCCGAAGGAGAGGAGCGTGATCGGCACCGCATGAACGGTGAACGCCTGTCCGACGAAGCCTGGTCGATCGAAGAGGCGTACAACCTCGAACCCCGTCCCAGCGGTCTTTGGCCCTCCCGCTAACGCGGGCCTTCCCGCCTCAATCGAACAGCGACGATACCGAACTTTCATCGGCAATCCGGCGGATCGCCTCGGCCAGCAGCGGCGCGATCGTGTTTACGCGGATCTTCTTGGCGGCCGCGATCGCCTCGTTCGGCGCGATCGAATCGGTGATGACCAGCTCGCTCAGCGCGGATCCCTCCACGCGCGCCACCGCTCCGCCTGAAAGCACCCCATGGCTGACATAGGCGACAACGTCTTCCGCCCCCGCATCGCGCAAGGCGGCGGCGGCATTGCAAAGCGTGCCCGCCGAATCGACGATATCGTCGATCAAGATGCAGAAGCGGCCTGAAACATCGCCGATGATGTTCATCACTTCGCTCTCGCCCGCCCGCTCGCGGCGCTTGTCGACGATCGCCAGCGGCGCATTGTCCAGCCGCTTGGCCAAAGCCCGCGCCCGCACGACGCCGCCGACATCGGGGGAGACGACCATCAGATTGCGATCGCCAAAGCGTGCCTTGATGTCTTCGGACATGACCGGCGCCGCATACAGATTGTCGGTCGGGATATCGAAGAAGCCCTGGATCTGCCCGGCATGCAGATCCACCGACAGGACGCGGTTGGCGCCGGCGGCGGTAATCAGGTTGGCGACCAGCTTGGCGGAAATCGGCGTGCGCGGCCCCGGCTTCCGATCCTGCCGCGCATAGCCGAAATAGGGGACAACGGCGGTGATGCGGCGCGCGGAGGCGCGGCGCAGCGCATCGATGCAGATCAGCAATTCCATCAGATTGTCGTTCGCGGGATAGCCGGTCGATTGGATGACGAACACATCCTCACCGCGCACATTCTCATGAATCTCGACGAAGACTTCCTCGTCGGCGAATCGGCGTACCGAGGCATCCGTCAGCGGATTTTCCAGATAATCGGCGATCGACCGCGCGAGCGGCCGGTTCGCGTTGCCGGTCATCAACTTCATGGCGATCCCCCGAAAGCTCGCGCGCCTCATAGCCGCGAGCGGATATTTGGCAATCGCGTTACAGCCAGCCTTGCGACCGGAGGAGCGGAACGCTGCTGCGGGCAACGGGCACGTCCAGCCCGTTGGTGAGGCGCAAAAAGGTGGCGCGATCGCGCTGGCCGGACTCCGCCACGGCGCTGCGGGCGACCCACCAGCTGCGGTGCACGCGCTCGCCTGCAATGCCCGTCAGTTCGCCGGTCGCATCGCGTATCCGCATCAGGAGGAGCGTGGAGCCGAGCGCGGTATGCGCGCGCACATAATGATCCTCCATCTCCAGGCAGAGCAGATCGCGGCCGAGATGTGGGGGTAAACGATCGAGGAAGGCAGACGGGCTGACCGGCGGCTCGCTTATCGGAGCCGGCACGCTGGCGATGCCGGAAGATTCGATCACCGGCGCGGGTGCCGCCCCGGCCGGCGTGGCGGCGCGACGCGTGAACAGCAGAAATTGGATCGCCGTCGCCATTCCTCCGACCAGCAATACATAAGGATATTGGTGGGCCAGCGCGTCCGGATCCAGTGTGTGATGGAAAGGCAGCGTCACCATTACCGTCACCGGCAGCGATGCGATGAGGCACGCAATCACCATAGCTATTGCAAAGGGCAAGCCGGCGCGATCCGCCAGCATCCTGCCGGCGGCGATGACGGGCCGATAACAGGCATAGCCGCCGATCGCGAATAGCAGCCACAGCCCGATCCGGCTCGCCATCGGCATCGCGAAGGTACCGAACGGGCCGAGCAGCCCCAGGATCAGCCCCAGCTTCGCCATCACCAGCAGTTCGGCCGGAATATTGCCCAATCTCGTCATGCCGGCTGCGTACCACCGGCGCTTCGCGAACGGTACAGCGGCGCTTCTGGCGAAGCGCAGCGCACGAACCGCGCAATCGTGGTTGAGCGCAGGCGGGCTGCCGCCAAGGCCGGCGGCGAAGGAGAATTCGCCATGACCAGCCCGACCGAGCCGATGCCCAATCCCTATCCCGTCCCGCGCAGCCTGATCGCCGTCGGCGCGATCGGCGTGAGCGCGCTCGTAGCGGCGGCGGCCATGCGTCATCTCATGCTGGGATCGCCGACAGTGGTGTCGCCCTCCCTCTGGCTGCCGCTGCATCTGGCGACGGCCATTCCCGCCATTCCGCTCGGCGGCTGGGTGCTGCTGCGGCGAAAGGGCGATGCGCTGCACCGGTTGCTCGGCCGGATCTGGGCCGTGCTGATGATGGTGGCGGCGCTCACCAGCTTCGGGCTGATCGGCCTGTTCGGCCATATCGGCCCGATCCACATTCTGTCCGTGATGGTGGTCGTCGGCGTGCCGCGCGCGGTTCTGGCGGTGCGCAAGGGGCGGATCCGCGCGCATGTTCGGGGCATGACGATCATGTACGGCAGCACCATCGTGGCCGGATTGTTCGCCTTTTTGCCGGGCAGAATGCTGGGCCTGTGGCTGTTCGGCTGACATGATGTGGAGCCGAATTGCCGCGTCGTGCGCTAAAAGAGCGGCAGACGCCCGATAATCATGTCCCGATCGGCCCGATACGGCTAGGGGCGTCTCGTCTCGCGGTCATGGTGGCCGATGGATTCACGGAAAGAATATGGCAGGCTTCAAGACTCCCGACTTCAACGAGCGTACCAATGCGGCCAAGGCTGCCAAGCAGCGCGCGCTCGATCTGCTGGCTTCGAAGCCGGCTCCCGATCCCGAGGTGGTCGCCGCCCGGCAGGCTGCCGCCGCCGCGCGTGAGGCCGAACTGGCCGAGCGTAGCGCCGCGCGCAAGGCTGCTATCGAAGAAGCGAAGGCCGCCAAGGTCGCCGCGCGTATCGCAGCCGAGGAAGAGGCTGCCGCCAAGCAGGCCGCCAAGAAGCCCGAGCTGACCGATGCCGAGAAGAAGGCGATTCGCGACGCCAAATATGCGGCGCGGAAAGCCCGCAAGAATTGATCCCACGCGAGCTGCTGGCCACGGCGGAGGTGCCCGGCGGCCCTCCGCTGCGGCTCATCCGCCACGGTGCGGATCATATGATCATGCTCGAACGCAACGAGCTGATGAGCAGCCGCAAGAGCGGATCGGAAAAGGCGCTGGCCGAACTCGCCATCGATCGGCTGGGCAAGCGCCCGGGGCTGCGGCTGCTGATCGGCGGCTATGGCATGGGCTTCACGCTGCGCGCGGCGCTGGCGGCGCTCGGCCGTGATGCGCAGGTCGTGGTGGCGGAGCTTGTGCCCGAGATCATCGATTGGGCACGCGGGCCGATGGCGGCGCTGACGGGCGATTGTCTGGACGATCCCCGCGTGGAGATCCGCATCGGCGATGTCGCGGCGGTGATTGCGGATGGCCAGAAATATGACGCCATCCTGCTGGATGTGGACAATGGCCCGGACGCGGTCGTGCGGCCGGACAATGACATGCTCTATACCCGGCCGGGCTTGCGCAAGGCGCGGGCGGCGCTGAATCCGGGCGGCATCCTCGCCATCTGGTCGGCCGGCTCCGATCCGGTCTTCGCGAATCGGCTGGGGAAAGCGGAATTCACTGTCGAAGAGGTGAAACTGCGCGCGCGGGAGAACGGCAAGGGGCCGATTCATTACATCTGGTTCGGAACTAGGCGGTGACGGTGCCCGGGCCGCTGGCATGCGCCGTGGCCCGCTGATACAGGCGGCGGCCTCAAGGGCCGGACGATACGATGCATAAGGGACAGGAGCGGATCGGCTATCTCGATGGCCTTCGGGGCATCGCGATTCTGCTCACGGCCGCCTGGCATTATCTCGGCCCGATCTATCACATGCACCTGCCTTATGGCCGCGCCTTCGAATGGTGGCCGGGCGTTCGCTATGGCTGGGCGGGCGTGAACCTGTTCTTCCTGATTTCGGGCTACGTGATCTTCATAACGCTGGAGCGCTGCACCGGCTTCATCGATTTCCTGCTGCGGCGCTGGGTGCGCCTGTTCCCGGCGATGCTGGTGGCCACGCTCATCCTGTATGTGGCGCGGATGCCGATGGGCGATGCGATGCCCGGCGGCGATGCCCGGCCCGCCGATCTGCTGCCCGGCCTCACTTTGACCAACCCCTTTTATTATCGGCATTTCGGCGTGCCCGCGCACAGCCTGGATGGCGCCTTCTGGTCGCTTTATGTCGAGGCGGCCTTCTATGTCGTGATCGGTCTGATGTTCTTCCGGATCGGCTGGGCACGGTCGATCGCGGGCCTGCTCGTCCTGTATGCGCTCAGCCTGATCGTGCCGCATCTGGTGAGCCATTACCGGATCGAATGGGCCAAGGTGCCGGCGCTGTTGCTCTATCATGCCGGCTTCCAGAATTTCGGCTGGTTCGCCAGCGGCGCGCTGTTCCTGAAAGCGCGGGTGCACAGCGATCGTGGCTTGTTCTGGATGGCGGTCGCGATCGGAATTTGCTCGGCGCTGACCACGGTGCTGCCGGGCGGAATGGAGAGATCGTCGCGCTGGGCGCTCGCGGCCGGGCTATTGCTGTTCGCCGCCGTCCAGCACTGGAGCCTGCTCCAGCGGGCTCTGGAGGCGAAGTTTCTGCTCTGGCTGGGCTTCCTCAGCTATCCCTTCTATTTGCTGCACAGCGCTATCGGCATCGGCCTGATTGCGCGGATCGAACCCCATCTTCAGGAGCTTCCGACGATCGTGACCCCTCTGCTCGTACTGGCGCTCATGATCGGGCTGGCCTGGATCATCGCCGCCCGGATCGAGCCGCCGATTGCACGCGCACTGCGGCCGGTGACGAACGCCATGCGGCGGATGCTGGGCGTTCACGGTTCCAGCCAGACGGCGCGCGTCTCAGGGGAACCGGCATGAGCGTCGTCACCCGCTTCGCCCCGTCGCCCACCGGGCGGCTCCATGTCGGCAACATCCGCGTGGCGCTTCACAACTGGCTGTGGGCGCGCAAGGCGGGCGGGCGCTTCCTGCTGCGGCTGGACGATACGGACGTGGCGCGATCCACGGAGGAGAATGTGCAGGCGATCCGCGTCGATCTCGCCTGGCTGGGTCTCGCCCCCGATGCCGAATATCGCCAGTCGGATCGCTTCGATCTGTATCAGCGCCGCTTCGATGAATTGCGCGCGGCGGGCCGGGTTTACCCAGCGTATGAAACCGCGCAGGAGTTGGATCTCAAGCGCAAGATCCTGGCCGGGCGCGGGCTTCCGCCCATTTACGATCGCGCGGCGCTGGCGCTGTCCGATGCGGATCGCGCGCGGCTGGAGAGCGAAGGGCGCCAGCCGCACTGGCGCTTCAAGCTGGACCATGACGCGCCGATCCTGTGGGACGATCTGGTGCGCGGTCACCAGCGCATCGATCCGGCGCTCCAGTCCGATCCCGTCATCCGCCGCGAGGACGGCAGCTGGCTCTATATGCTGCCGAGCGTGATCGACGATGTCGATATGGGCGTCACCCATGTCGTGCGCGGCGAGGATCATGTCACCAACACTGGGCTGCAACTCCAGATGTTCGAAGCCCTGGGCGCGCCCGCGCCGGCCTTCGCGCATGAAGCGTTGCTGACCGGCAGCGAGGGCAAGCTCTCCAAGCGGCTGGGCGCGCTCGGCGCCGATGCGCTGCGCGAAAGCGGGATCGAGCCGCTGGCCCTCGCCGCTCTGCTCGCGAAGCTCGGGACAAGCGATCCGGTGGAGCCGGTCGCCGACATGGCGACTTTGATCGAGAGCATCGATTTCGCCCGCTTCGGCCGCGCGCCGGCCCGGTTCGATCTGGACGAACTGGCGACGGTCAACGCCCGCACCATCCATATCATGCCATATGCGGCCGTCGCGGATCGGCTGCCGGCCGGCATCGGCGCGGCCGAATGGGCGACCATCGCTCCCAATCTCTCCACGGTCGCCGAAGCGGCGGATTGGCTGCCGATCCTTTTCGGAGACGTTGCCGCGCCGGCGATGGAGGAGGCGGATCGCGCCTATCTGGCTGATGCGGCGGCGGTCGCCGGCTCGCTGGAGTGGGATGCGGGCGTCTGGCAGGCGCTCACCGGCGCGCTCAAGGCCGGCAGCGGCCGCAAGGGCAAGGCCCTGTTCCTGCCGCTGCGCCGGGCGCTGACCGGGCTCGATCACGGCCCGGACATGGCCGCGCTTCTGCCTCTGATCGGCAAGGAGCGGGCGATCGCCCGGCTGGAGGCGGTGGCCCGGTCTTAAGGCCCGGCGTTCCGGGCGACGCGGCAGGCTGGCGATGCGGCCATGAAAGGCTTATCTTGGGCGAATGGCCTATTTTCCCCGTCCCGCGAAGCCCAAGGCACTGCTTGCCGATCTGCGCGGCCTGTTCGCCGCCAACCGCCGCCACAAGCTCCTCTTCGGCGCGATGGCGATCGGTATGACGTCGATCATCATCACCGGCTTCGTGCTCGAATCGCGCAGCGGCATCCTGCCCGGCGCATCGACCATCTATGTCGCCGATTGGTCCGCGAACCGCACGGATGCGGAGATCATCAAGCAGCAGAAGATCGATCAGAAGATCGTCAACGATTACAAAGCCGAACGCCGCCGCCAATTCCAGAAGGTGGATGATTCGATGACCCGCTGGGGGTTTTGAGCGTCGATCCACGCTGGATGGCCACAGCGCTCGCGCTTTCGGAGCGCGGGCGCGGGCTGACGGCCCCCAATCCCAATGTCGGCTGCGTCATCGTCCGCGACGGGATCGTTGTCGGTCGCGGCTGGACCCAGCCCGGCGGGCGCCCGCATGCCGAAGCGATGGCACTGGAGCAGGCGGGCGACAAGGCACGCGGCGCGACGGTCTATATAACGCTGGAGCCCTGCGCGCACCGCAGCCCACGCGGCCCCGCCTGCGCCGATAGTCTGGTTGCCGCCGGCCCGGCGCGGGTGGTCGCCTCGCTCGAAGATCCGGATCCGCGCACGGCAGGCGCCGGTTTCGCTCGGCTGCGGGCGGCGGGGATCGCCGTCGATGTCCGCCTGCTCGCCAACGAAGCCCGGCAGGCGATGGCGGGGTTCCTGATGCGTCGTTCAGCTGGCCGCCCGTTCGTCACCTTGAAGCTGGCAACCTCGCTCGATGGCCGGATCGCGCTGGCGGACGGATCGAGTCGCTGGATCACCGGAGACGCCGCACGCGCGCACGTCCATCTCGAACGCGCCCGCCACGAAGCGATCCTCGTCGGGCGCGGCACCTGGGAAGCGGATGCCCCGCGCCTAGACGTGCGCCTGCCCGGACTTGAAACGCGAAGCCCCCGCCGCATCCTCCTCTCGTCATCCGGGCCTCTCCCGTCATCCCAGCCCCTCCCGTCATCCCAGCGAAGGCTGGGATCCATGTCTTGTGACGAGAGCGGTGACGCAAAAGGTGAGAGCGATGGGCCCCAGCCTTCGGCTTTGCCGAAGTTTATCCTGAGCGACGCCGCAGGCGGCGTCGAAGGGCTGGGGCGACAGGACACTATCACCTCACCCCAAGACATCTCAGCTTTGGAAGCCGTCGATCACCTCTTCGTCGAAGGCGGCGCGCAAACCGCCGCCTCCTTCCTCCGCGCCGATCTGGTCGATCGCCTGCTCCTCTATCGCGCGCCCATCCTGATCGGCACCGGCAAGAGCGCATTGGGCGATATCGGCCTCACCGATCTGGCGGGCGCGCACGGACGCTGGCGGCTGTCCGATGCCCGGATGCTTGGCAGGGACCGGCTCGAAGTCTACCAGCGCGCCCGAAGCTAAGGTCTGCGATCCATGTTCACCGGCATCATTACCGACATCGGCACCATCGACGCGATCGATCGACGGGGCGATCTGCGCGTCCGCATCGGCACCCGATACGACACCGCATCGATCGATCTCGGCGCCTCCATCGCCTGTTCGGGTGCCTGTCTCACCGTCGTCGACAAGGGGCCGGGCTGGTTCGCGGTGGACGTCAGCGATGAGACGATCGCCCGCACCGCCGGCGCCGTCTGGGCGGACGGAGCCAGGATCAATCTGGAGCGCGCGCTGCGCGTGGGAGACGAACTCGGCGGGCATATCGTCACCGGCCATGTCGATGGCGTGGGCACGATCGTCTCGGCCGATCCGGTCGGCGGATCGATCGCGCTGAAGGTGAAGGTGCCGGACGATCTCGCCGGCTATCTTGCGCCCAAGGGATCGGTCGCGCTCGACGGTATCTCTCTCACCGTCAATACGGTGGAGGATACGACCGACGGCACGATCATCGCCCTCAACATCATCCCGCATACGGCGGACATGACGACGTTCGAAACGCTGGCGCCGGGCCGCCCGCTCAACATCGAAATCGATGTGCTGGCCCGCTATCTCGGCCGGATGGAGGAGCTGAACCATGCCCGCAAGCGCTGAGATCGCCCGGTTGCGCCACGCTTTCCTCTCCACGCCGGAAGAGGTGATCAACGAGGCGCGCAACGGTCGGATGTACATCCTCGTCGATGATGAGGATCGCGAGAATGAGGGCGATCTGATCATCCCCGCCCAGATGGCGACGCCGGACGCGATTAATTTCATGGCCAAGCATGGTCGCGGCCTGATCTGCCTGGCGCTGGGCAAGGAACGCGTGGAGCAGCTCGGCCTGCCGCTGATGAGCCGCAACAACGGCACCCGCCACGAAACTGCCTTCACCGTCTCCATCGAGGCGCGGCACGGCGTCACCACCGGCATTTCCGCCGGCGATCGCGCCCGCACCATCGCGGTGGCGATCGATGCCGCCAAGGGGCCGGAAGAGATCGTCACCCCCGGTCATGTCTTCCCGCTTGTCGCGCGCGCGGGCGGCGTGCTGGTGCGCGCCGGCCATACCGAAGCGGCGGTGGACGTGTCGCGGCTGGCCGGCCTCAATCCCTCGGGCGTGATTTGCGAGATCATGAACGAGGATGGCACCATGTCCCGCCTCGACGATCTCGTCGCCTTCGCCCAGCGGCATAATCTGAAGATCGGTACGATCCGCGATCTCATCGCCTATCGCCGCCGCTACGATCATCTTGTCGAAAAGGTGGATGAGGCGCCGTTCGTCTCCGATTATGGCGGCGATTGGCGGTTGCTCACCTATCGGGACAAAACGGACGGTGCGCGCCATATGGTGATGCAGAAGGGGCGCGTCGTCGAAGGCCAGCCCACCTTGTGCCGCGTCCATGCCATTTCGATTCTGGATGACATGCTGGGCCGGCAGGGCGCGCGCAAGCGGATGCTCCAGCGCGCCATGGTGGAGATCGGCCGGCAAGGCGCGGGCGTGATCGTCCTGCTCGTCAAGCCGGACGATGCCGGCGTGAAGAGCGATCCGGGCGAGGAAATGGATCTGCGCAGCTACGGCATCGGCGCGCAAATCCTGGCCGATCTCGGCGTTCACGACATCGAGCTGCTGTCGAACGCGCATCGCAACATCGTCGCGATCGAAGGCTATGGGATCAACGTGGTCGGCGAACGGCCCATTCCGGAGACGCTGGGCTGATGGCCAATTTCCTGATCGTGGAAGCCCGCTTCTACACCCACCTCAACGATCTGCTGCTGGAAGGCGCGCGCGGCGCTCTGGAAGCGGCCGGGCACAGCCATGAAACGGTGACGGTCCCCGGCGCACTGGAAGTGCCGGCGGCGGTCGCAATGGCGGCGGAAACGGGCCGCTACGATGGTTTCGTCGCGCTGGGCGTCATCATTCGCGGCGAGACCTACCATTTCGAGGTTGTTTCAAACGAAAGCGCGCGCGGCCTGATGGCGCTGACGCTGGATGGGTTGCCGATCGGCAACGGGATCCTGACCGTGGAGAATGAGGCGCAGGCGCTGGCCCGCGCCGGCAGCAGCGAAAAGAACAAGGGCGGGGAGGCTGCGCAGGCAGCCATCGCCATGCTGACGCTGAAGGAACAGTTCGCCTGAGGCGGCAGTCCCGGCCCGCCGCTGCCCGGCTACGGAACGTGGAGACGCGTTGATGATCGATCGCCTGTTTCGCGCCCATCCCCGCGCCGTCGGCGAGGGTTATTTTCAGCATATGCGGGTGGCGGGCACGGTCGGCCTGCGGTTGATAGGCGGCGGGTTCGCCTGCCTGATCCACGCTGTGCTGCCGGGATATCATCAAAAGACCGGCAGCCGCCTGATCCGCGATCTGGCGGCCGAGATTGACGGCCGGACGCCGCCCGACCGCGACTGACCTTATCTGCCCGGCCGCAACGCTACGGCTATAATGGTTACGTCGCCAGCCGAGGCTCGATCGCGTCGATCCCCACCAGATCCCGTACGGCGCGCATGAAAGCGCCTACCGTGACCGGCTTGGATATATACGCTTCGGCCCCCGCGAAGCGGATCCGCTCTTCGTCGCCTTTGCCCGCATAGGCCGTAACCGCCATGATCGGGGTGCTGGCGAGGGTCTTGTCCTGCTTCAGCGTTTCGATCAGCTCGATCCCGCTCACGTAGGGCAGCTGAATGTCCATGACGATCAGATCGGGCGCAAAGCCATGCGCGCGATTGATGGCTTCCCGCCCGTCGCTCACGGGTTCGGTTTCATATCCGTGCGCCTGCAACAGATCGCAGAATAGCTTCAGGTTGAGGTCGTTATCCTCGACAACCAGCACTTTTTTGGGCACGGAATTTTTACCTAAACACGACGCAAATAACCACCGTTTCCGATGAAACGATCACGCGGGCGGAACGATCCATGAAGATCCCGAATGATGGGAACGATCCTGCAACGATCGCGTTGCGGGCGTTAGTTTGGATTTGCAGCGAACCGCAACGGGCAGACCGTTTTCTCGCGATTACGGGCGTCGAAGCGGATGATCTGCGCGCCCGGCTGATGGATCCCGCGCTGCATCAGGCAGTGATCGCGTTTCTGGCGAATCATGAGGCGGATCTGCTCGCCTGCGCCGAGGCGCTGGATCTTCCGCCCTCCGCATTGGTGGACGTCGCCGCGGAAGCGTATCCATGAGCCGTCCGCTGCTCATCACCGACTGCGACGAGGTTCTGCTCCACATGGTGCGCCATATGAGCAGCTGGCTGGATGAGGCGCACGCCATCGATTTCCGGCCGGCCGGCGGCTTCTTCTCGAAGGCGGCGCGGCGCCAGTCGGACGGCACCGTGCTTGCCGATAGCGAGATGTGGGCCCTGCTCGGCGGCTTCTTCGAAACCGAAATGGACCGCCAGACGCTCGTTCCGCATGCGGCCGAGGCGCTGGCCCGCATCGCCGAAATCGCCGACGTGGTCGTCCTCACCAATCTGGGGGACGATTGTCGGGCACGGCGTATCGATCAGCTCGCCCGCTTTGGCATCCAGCATCGCGTGGTCTGCAACGATATGGGGGCGAAGGGCGCGCCGGTCGCGCGGCTGGTGGCGGAATATCGCCCCAGCGTAACGGTATTCGTCGACGATCTGGAAATGCACCACGCCGCCGTGGCCAAGGCCGCGCCGGAGGTGTTCCGTCTGCACATGATTGCCGAGCCGGATATTGCGGCGCAGGTGCCGCCCGCGCCGGATGCTCATGCCCGGATCGACGATTGGGAAGAGGCGGTCCTTTGGGTCCTGGCGCGCTTTGACGGCGTTCCCCTAGCGGCTCGGACAGAGATGGAGAATGAGCAATGAGCATCGAAGATCGGTTGGCGGAACTCGGGCATCAGCTTCCGGAGCCGGCGGCGCCGGTGGCCTCCTATGCGCCCACCGTTCTGGCGGGCGGCCTGCTGCACGTATCGGGGCAGCTTCCGTTTCGCGATGGTCAGCTGATGGCCGGCCGGATCGGCCAGGATCGCGACGAGGAATATGGCCGGCTCGCCGCCGAACGCTGCGGCCTGATGCTGCTCGCGCAGGTGAAGGCGGCGCTGGGCTCGCTCGATCGGGTGGAGCAGGTCGTGAAACTCGGCGTCTTCGTCAATTCTGACGGCAACTTTTCGGGGCAGCCCAAGGTGGCGAATGGCGCTTCGGAGCTGATGATCGCCCTGTTCGGCGATGCGGGCCGGCATGCGCGCAGCGCGGTCGGCGTGCCAGTGCTGCCGCTGGGCGCCGTGGTCGAGATCGACGCGATCTTCGCCATCCGGGGTTGATCCGGTGAGCGAGGTCGTCGCGCGGATGGCGGCCGGCGTCGCCGCTTTCTCGCGTGCCGATTGGGATGCGTGCGCGGGCGATGCCAACCCCTTCGTCAGCCACGGCTTCCTCTCGGCGCTGGAGGATTCGGGCAGCGCCGTCGCGCGCACCGGGTGGCAGCCGGTGCCGATCGCGATCGACGATGCGGATGGGCGCCCGGCGGCGATCCTGCCAGCCTACGCCAAGAGCCACAGCCGCGGCGAATATGTGTTCGATCAGGGCTGGGCCGACGCGTGGGAGCGGGCCGGCGGAAGTTACTATCCCAAGCTGCAGATCGCGGTGCCCTTTTCGCCGGTGCCCGGCCCGCGCCTGCTGCTGCGGGACGAGAGCCTTGCCCCCGCGCTGATCGCGGCGGCGGAAGGCGTGACCGAGCAGAACGGCTTGTCGTCCGCCCACGCCACCTTCCTCGCGCCGGATCAGGTGCCGCTGTTCGATGCGGCCGGCTGGCTGATCCGTGAGGATACCCAGTTCCACTGGGCCAATCACGATTATCGCGATTTCGATGATTTTCTCGGCGCGCTCTCCTCCCGCAAGCGCAAGAACATCCGCAAGGAGCGGGCGGCGGCGCAGGAGGGGCTGGAGTTCTTCCACCTGACCGGCGCGCAGATCGAGGAAAGCCATTGGGACGCCTTCTGGCTGTTCTATCAGGATACCGGCGCGCGAAAATGGGGCACGCCCTATCTCACGCGACGCTTCTTCTCGCTGCTGGGCGAACGGCTGGGCGACAAGGTTGTGCTGATGCTGGCACTGCGGAACGGACGGCCGATCGCCGGTGCGCTCAATCTGATCGGCCGGGACACGCTCTATGGCCGCTACTGGGGCTGTAGCGAGGACGTACCCTGCCTCCATTTCGAGCTGTGCTATTATCAGGCGATCGATGTGGCGATCGCGCGCGGCCTGAAGACGGTAGAGGCCGGCGCGCAGGGCGAACACAAGCTCGCCCGCGGCTATGAGCCGACGCTGACCTATTCGGCGCACTTCATCCCGAACCCCGGCTTCCGCCGCGCGGTGGAGGATTATCTGGAGCAGGAGCGCGCAGCCGTAGAGCGCAACGTGGAGATGCTCGCGGAAGAAGGCCCGTACAAGAAGGGCTAGGCTGGTGGCGGCCCCTACGCCGCCCGGCGCTCGATCTGCATAACCGTCGCCCGCGCTAGGCGCTGCGCCTCGACGATGGCCTTGCCCTCCATCTCGGCCGCCACTTCCGCCCGCATCGACATCGCCGCGCGATGGCCGCACAGCGCCGCCACGTTCAGCCAGCGATGCGCCTGCACCAGATCCAGCGGCATCCCGTCGCCGCCGCTGGAATAGGCCAGCCCCAGATCGAACGCGGCTTCGCCGCTGGTCTTGCGGACGCCGTCGGCGCCGTTCACGCCCAGAAGATTGCTCATGTCGCTTGCTCCTGCAAACCTGACTACCTTCCTGTTAACGACAACGATCCGTCAGCCTTGAGGGCCGTTGCGGACCTTTTTTTCGGGCCGCGCCGGGCTGCTCGCCGTCGCCCGGCCGCTTCACGCTTTCACTTCGGCTCATCAGGCTCTAGACCGCGCCCGATGTTTCAAGAGGGTCAGAGCGCTTCCGTGCGGGCACATCGTATCGTCTTCGCCAACGAAAAAGGCGGCTCCGGCAAATCCACGAGTGCCGTCCACGTCGCCATCGCGCTGGCGAGTGCGGGGCGCAAGGTCGCCGCGCTGGACATGGATACGCGCCAGCGGACGCTGGGCCGCTATCTCGATAATCGCATGGCGATGGCGAAGAAGCTCGATCGCGAACTGCCGATGGTGCGCTACGAAACCTTCGACGCCGCCAAAAGCGGCCCCGTCGCCGATCGGATCGAGGCGCTGGCCGATGGCATGGACGTCATCGTCATCGATACGCCCGGCAATGATAACGAATCCGTCCGCACCGCCATCGCCTCGGCCGATACGCTCGTCACGCCGATCAACGACAGTTTCGTCGATCTCGATTTGATCGGGCAGGTCCATCCGGAAACGTTCAAGGTCACGCGGCCAAGTTTCTATGCCGAAATCGTGTGGGATGCCCGCAAGGCGCGCGCGAAGCAGGATGGCGCCACCGTCGACTGGATCGTGCTGCGCAACCGGCTCCAGCATCTGGAGGCCCGCAACATGAAGCGCGTGGCCGCCGCTTTGGGCGAGCTGTCGAAGCGCGTCGGCTTCCGCACCATTCCCGGCCTGTCCGAGCGCGTCATCTATCGCGAACTGTTCCCCAAGGGGCTGACGTTGCTGGATCTGGCCGCGATCGGCAACGAAACCGGCATGGCACATATCGCCGCCCGGCAGGAACTGCGTGAGCTGATCGCCGGTCTCCAGCTTCCCGTGCTGGAAACGACGAAGGTCGCCGAACCTGCATGATGGGCCTCGTCCTTCTCGCCGCCGCGGCCTTGGGCTATTGGGCGTGGAAGACGCGGGATCTGAAGGCGCTCCGTTTCGGCGATATCGCCGCCGTCGTCGCCGCGCTGATCGGCCTGCGCCTGTTCAGCCGGGGTGAGACGCTGCCGGCGCTGCTCGCCGTCGGCGGGGCGGGCTGGTGGCTGTGGTCCCGCAAGCGGGGCGGCGGCATGGACACCGCCATGTCCGCCGACCGCGCGCGATCCTTGCTGGACGTGCCGCGAGATGCGACCCGCGAAGAGATACGCGCCGCCCACCGCCGCCTCATCCAGCGCGTTCATCCCGATGTCGGCGGCTCGGCGCACCTCGCCACCGAAATAAATGCGGCGCGCGATGCCTTGCTCGCAACGCATGTGAAACGATAAACGTTATTATTGCTGCACTGCGGCAATTGGCCGCCACAGGAGGATTCATGACCCATCGTTTCGACCCCACTTCTCTGCGGGAATATGACATTCGCGGCGTGGTCGGAAAGACGCTCGGGACCGAGGACGCCTATGCGATCGGCCGTGGCTTCGCGACGCACATCCGCCGCGCCGGCGGCACCCGCGTGGCGGTGGGCTGGGATGGGCGCGTTTCGTCCGAAAGCCTGCGCGACGAACTGATTCGCGGCCTGACGGCAAGCGGCGTCGATGTCGTTCGCACCGGGCTCGGCCCCACGCCGATGCTGTATTATGCGGAGGCTACGCTGGAGGTGGACGGCGGCGTCCAGATCACCGGCAGCCACAATCCGGCCGAATATAACGGCTTCAAGATGGTGATCCAGCACAAGCCCTTCTTCGGGCAGGACATCCAGTCGATCGGCAAGATGGCCGAAGAGGGCGATTGGGACGAAGGCACCGGCGAAGTCACCGATGCCGATATCGAGGATCTCTACGTCGATCGCCTGTTTGCCGGTTATGCGGGCGGCGCGTTCCGCATCGGCTGGGACAATGGCAATGGCTCGGGCGGTCGCGTGCTGGAAAAGCTGGTCGCCAAGCTGCCGGGCGAGCATCACCTGCTGTACACCGAGATCGATGGCAGCTTCCCCAATCATCATCCCGATCCCACCGAGGAAAAGAATCTCGAGGATCTGAAGAAGCTCGTGGCCGAGAAGAACCTCGATTTCGGTATCGCCTTCGATGGCGATGCGGATCGGATCGGCGCGATCGACGGGCGGGGCCGCGTCGTGTGGGGCGATCAGATCCTCTCGATCCTGGCCGAACCGGTGCTGAAGGCGCTGCCGGGCAGCACGATCATCGCCGACGTGAAGGCCAGCCAGATGCTGTATGATCGCGTCGCCGAACTGGGCGGCACCCCGCTCATGTGGAAGACCGGCCACTCCCTCATCAAGGTCAAGATGAAGGAAACGGATAGCCCGTTGGCGGGCGAAATGTCCGGCCACATCTTCTTCCGCCACGAATGGTACGGCTTCGATGACGCGCTGTATGCCGCGATCCGCCTGCTCGGCGCGGTACGCATGTCCGGCAAGTCGCTGACCGAGCTGAAGAGCGCGATGCCGGAGCTGGTCAACACGCCGGAAATGCGTTTCCAGGTGGACGAAAGCCGCAAGTTCGCGGTGGTGGACGAAGTGCTGGATCGGCTGGAAGCGTTGGGCGCCGAGGTCAACCGCACCGATGGTGCGCGCGTCAACACGCCGGACGGCTGGTGGCTGCTCCGCGCTTCGAACACGCAGGACGTCCTCGTCGCGCGCGCCGAAGCCAAGGATCAGACCGGCCTCGATCGTCTGATGGCGCAGATCGACGAACAGCTCCACCTGTCGGGTATCGAGCGCGGCCCCCAAGCCGGGCATTGAGGCTTCGATAGCGGGCACCTCGCAGGCAATCGCGCTAGGGCCTCGCCACAGCAAACCGTACACCCGGGCATCTGGAGTGCGGCTTGCTGTGGACCCCTCTGCCGCCCGATGCGCACTACCATGATGACGGCGCGTTAACCTTCCACGCGTATCCGGGCCTCATCGGGGGCGAGCGTATGCGTGATTTCGGAAAATTCGTGCCGGCAGAAGGTTCGTCGGGTCAGGCGATGCCGCTAGCCGAGGTGCTCGCCGCCTTCAGCTATGCGCTGGACATCACAGAGGGACAGCCCGAGGGCCATTGCGTCCGCGCCAGTTGGATCGCCGCGCATATCGGCCGCGCCATCGGCCTCTCTGGCAAGGATCTGGCAGAGCTGCATTATACGATCCTGCTCAAGGATCTTGGCTGCAGTAGCAATGCGGCGCGGCTGAGCCAGCTGTACCAAACCGACGATCGCGCGTTCAAACGCGAATTCAAGACGATGGGCTCAGGCATGTCCGGGGCGCTCCGCTTCCTGTTCTCGCATGTCGCGCGCGCGGAGCCGATCGGCCGTCGCGTCGGGGCGATCGCGCAGGTGCTGCGCAACGCGGGCAGCATCGCCGATGAAATGATCGTCACGCGCTGCACGCGCGGATCCGATATCGCCCGCCAGCTCCGTTTTTCCGATCGAGTGGCGGATGGCATCTATGCGCTGGACGAACTGTGGGACGGATCAGGCCGCCCATGCGGCCTTGCCGGTGAGGCTATTCCCCTGTTCGCGCGCCTCGCGCTCCTCTCTCAGGTTGCAGAGGTCTTCCACGCACGCGGGGGCGCGATGGCTGCGCGGACCGAGGTTCAGCACCGCAGCGGCCGCTGGTTCGATCCGGCGCTTGTCCGCGCCTTTCTCTCCGTAAGCCGGGACGAAGCATTCTGGGCCGGGCTCACTTCGCCGATGATCGATGCGAAAGTGCTGGCCTTGTCGTTCGATGGCGATGTCGTGTTCGTCGACGAGGATTATATGGACGATATCGCCGCCGCCTTTGGGGAGGTTGTGGATGCCAAGAGCCCCTATACCGGCGGCCATTCGCAGCGTGTCGCCGATTATACGGTTGCAGTCGCCAGCGCGATTGGCTTCCCGGCGGATCGGATGCGCTGGCTGCGGCGCGGCGCTCTCCTTCACGATATCGGCAAGCTCGGCGTCAGCAACGCTATTCTCGACAAGCCGGCGAAGCTGGATGACGAGGAATGGGTGTCGATGCGCAATCACGCGGTCCATACGCAGGCCATTCTGTCGCGTCTCACCGCCTTCCACGATCTCGCGCCCATCGCCGCTGCGCATCACGAACGGCTCGACGGCACCGGCTATCCGCTGCGTTTGTCCGGCGAGGAGATCTGCCTGCCGACGCGGATCATCACGGTCGCGGATTTCTTCGACGCGTTGGTCGCTGATCGCCCCTACCGCGCGGCCATGCCTGCCGTTGATGCGCTGGAGATCATCGGCGCCGAAGTCGGCAAGGCGATCGATCCGGATTGCTTCGCGGCGCTGAGCAGGCTGGCAGCGGATGGGCTGGTGGCGGCGCACTGAGGACCGCATCAAAAAGCGCCACCGCGTCGGATTCACAAACGAGCAGCCCAGCCTTTCCGGCATCGAGAGCGGCCCCAAGCGACCCCGCCGTTATGCCAGCAAAGGCTGGCATCCATGTCTCTCCATGCTTGGGGTGCAACATTTCAAGGAGAGACATACACCCCAGCCTGCGCTGGGGCGACGACAAGTGCTGGCATACGCGCAGCCAACACGCCCATGATTGCCGCCGGGCGGGTTGGGGCACCCACCCGGCGACTTCCGGCGAAAGGGAAGTGGGGGATCCTTCCGCCGAACCTGCAATGAAGGAGCTACCTGCTCACAGTCAGGATGCTATGATCGCGCGTCGGGGATACACGCGGGTTAGGGGCGGGCACTCCTTTGCCCGCCCCTCCTGCGCCAGCCACTCAGATCGATCCAACCGCTAAAATCACTCTCAGATATCGAGCGAGCCGATATCAGCGCGGCGCTGAGGCGCCGATCGCCAGCCCCATCGTCACCGCCGCGAGGCGCGCGGCGACCAACCCGGACAGCTGATGGCGATCGTCGCGCGACGGCACATATTCCACCACCGCAAGTCCGGCGATGCTGGCCTTCGCCGCCACCCCGCGCAGGATCAGGATCATGTCTTCGTAGGTGAGCCCACCCGGTGTCGGCATGTTCACCGCCGGCAGCACGGCGGGGTCGATCCCGTCGCAATCGATCGAGATGAAGACGCGCGCGCCCGGCTCGATCGCGTCCAGCACCGCCGCTATTCCCCGTTCATGCAAGGCGTAGCTGGTGATCAGCGTCGATCCGAAGGCGCGGGCATCGTCATGCTGCCAGCTTTCACCCGAGCCGAGGCCGCGCATCCCCACCTGCACCATCGCCGTCACGGCGGGGCATTCGGCGGCGCGGCGCATCGTCGATCCGTAGCCGTAGGGATTGTCCCGGATGACATCCGCCCAATCGACATGGGCATCGATCTGCAGGACGGTGATCGGGCCGTGGCCCTCATAAGCGGCGATCACCGGGATCGGCACCGAATCGTCGCCGCCCAGGATGATCGGGACGGCGCCCGCCGCCAAAATCTTGGCCACGCTGGCGCGGATGCGATCGCGGTTCGCGTCGCTCTCCCAGGCGCTGGTCGGCACGTCTCCAGCATCCACGCAACCGCGTCTGTCGTCCTTGTCGGCGAAGATCGTCGCATCGATGTCGAAATCATGCTGGACCAGCGATCCGCCGAACTGCGCCGATGCGCGGCGTAGTTCCGCCGGGCCGTCGGCCGAATGGCTGCGCTCGCCGGCCACATAGGGTGACGCTTCCGAAGCGCCCAGAAACACCACGCGCGCGCCCTCCAGCGCATCGATGTCGGCGGAAGGGAGGCCGGCGAAGTTCTTCGCGGCAGGGCGCAGGCCGGGCATGTTCGTCATGGCCCGGAGACGTTCCGCCGCCCCGCCAGGTTCCCTCGATTGTTGGATCAATGTTGGATTTCGCTTGCCAGACGGCGGCGATGATTCCTCTCGACTCAGCAGCGAAGGCGCTCGCTTCGCGCGGCTTTCCCATCCGCTCCTCCGAAGCGGAGGCCTTCTACACGGCCCTGTTCGCCTTTGCGGCGGCGCGGGCGGCCGATGCCGTGTTGCGCGCGATCGGCGCAGCCGGTGCCCGCTATTTCCCGCGCTACGGCATCGATACGCCCGCTCGGCTGGCCGAATTCGTCGCCCAGACGGCGCATGAGACGGGTGGCTATCGTCGCTTCGAGGAGGATCTGCGCTACACGGCCGCAGGGCTCGCGCGGACATGGCCGGGTCGGTTCGCGGTGGATGCCGCTGCCCCCACGAAGCGCCCCAATGCGCTGGCGATCCGGCTCGCCGGCAAGCCCGAGGCGATCGCGAATACGGTGTGTGCCCGTCCGCGCAAGGGCAATGTCCTGCCGGGCGATGGCTGGCGCTATCGGGGGCGCGGCATGTTGCAGCTCACCTTCCGCAACAATTATGCCGCCGCCGCCACGCGGCTGGGCCTCGATCTCGTCGCCCGGCCCGAACTGGCCGCCGATCCGGCGACGTCTTTGCTGATCGCGCTCGATTTTTGGGTGCGGGCCGGGGTCAATGCCTGCTGCGACGCCGGCGACTATCGCGGTGCGCGCGGCCTCACCAACACCGGATCGCGCACACCCAAGGTGGCGCCAATCGGGCTGGAAGATGTGGCGAAGCGGCGGGCGCGGCTGCTGGAGGTGCTGGCGTGACGCATCGCGCGAAAGCCAGGAAAGCCACGAAGGCCACAAGCGCTGTGGCTTTCGGCCTGGCGCCACCCCTCAGTCGTCATCCTCGTCTTCGAAGCCGACCAGATCCAGCGCCTTCGCCTTGATCTGGCGCGTCATGCACCAGTGCACCAGCGCCTCTTCCCGGCCATGGGTCACCCACACTTCGGATGGCGCGATCTCGGTGATCGTCTCGGTCAGTTCGTCCCAATCGGCATGGTCGGACATGACGAGCGGCAGCTCCACATTCTTTTGCACGGCGCGCTGGCGCACCCGCATCCAGCCCGATGCCATCGCCGTGATCGGATCGGGCAGGCGGCGCGACCAGCGATCGTTGAGCGCGGAGGGCGGGCAGACCACCACATGCTCCTTCATCTCGGCCGCCTTGATGCCGGTCGCGGGGCGCAATTCGCCCAGCGCCACGCCGAATTCGCGATACAGATCGCACAGACGCTGCATCGCGCCGTGAATGTAGATCGGCGCATCATGCCCGCGTTCGCGCAATTCCATGATCACCCGCTGCGCCTTGCCCAGCGCATAAGCGCCGACGACGACGCAGCGATCCGGATTGGCATGCAGCGCCGCCAGCAGCCGATCGATCTCGGACGCCGTATCCGGGTGGCGGAAGACGGGCAGGCCGAACGTCGCCTCGGTGATGAAGATGTCGCACGGCACGGGCTGGAACGGCGCGCAGGTGGGATCGGGCCGGCGCTTGTAATCGCCCGAGACGACGATGCGCTCGGCGCCCTTCTCCAGCACGATCTGCGCGGAGCCGAGGACATGGCCGGCGGGCACGAAGCTTACATCCACATCGCCCACCCGGATGCTTTCGCCATAGGCGATCGGCTGGCCGTTCTGCGGGCCGTAGCGGCAGCCCATGATCGCCAGCGTTTCCGGCGTCGCCATCACCGCGCCATGGCCGCCGCGCGCATGATCGGCATGGCCGTGCGTCACCAAGGCGCGCGGCTGCGGCGTGGACGGATCGATCCACACGTCCGCCGACGGCAGATAGATGCCCTGCGGGTGGGGTTCGATCCAGGCGCCGATGCGGGGCATGAAGCGCAAATGGGGGGAGCATGCCTCCGGTTCCATATTTGCCAATGGATACGGAGCGTTGCCGCTTCGTTGACGGGCGGTAACGAGGGAGAACATCAATGGACGGAATCGGCATTACCGCCGCGATCGGCGGGTTCGTCCTGGCGATCGTCCTGCTCTGGGCGGTGTATCGCAACAGCAAGCGCACCGGCGCGGATGTCCGCCGCACCGAAGAGGCGACGCATGCCCTCCACAAGCAGATGGACCGGGAAGACAAGGTCACCGATCCGGATACCGGCAAGTTCTAACGGCGGCGTCGTCGGATGCCGGGACGTGCCCGGCATGACGGCGATGCAAACCGCCATGCGGCGCCTTAACTTGGCGTGGTGATCCTCGATACCACTCCGATCCCGTTCCCCCCGGCGATACAGGGTTGGTTCGAAACGCGCGGCTGGGCACCGCGACGCCACCAGCGCGAGATGCTCGCGGCGGCGCAATCCGGCCGCCACGCCTTGCTGATCGCGCCCACCGGCTCGGGCAAGACGATGGCCGGCTTCCTCCCCAGCCTCGTCGAACTCGCCGAAGCGCCCACCGCCGGGCTCCACACCCTCTACGTCTCGCCCCTCAAGGCGCTGGCGATCGACGTGCAGCGCAATCTGCTCGATCCGATCGGGGAAATGGGCCTCGCTATCCGCGTCGAAACCCGCACCGGCGATACGCCGTCGGATCGCAAGGCGCGGCAGCGCGCCAAGCCGCCGCACATGCTGCTGACGACGCCGGAATCGCTCAGCCTGTTACTCAGCCATCAGGATGCGGCGCTGATGTTCGCCGATCTGAAGACGATCGTCGTCGACGAGGTTCATGCCTTTGCCGGCGGCAAGCGCGGCGATCTGCTGGCGCTGTGCATGGCGCGTTTGCAAAAGTTGTCACCAGACATGCGCCGCGTCGCCCTCTCGGCCACCGTCGCCGATCCCGATCAATATGCGGCCTGGCTCGCGCCGAATGGCGATATCGATGCGGTGACGCAGGTGATCGGCGATCCGGGCGCGGAGCCAAACCTCGCCATTCTATTGCCTGAGGATCGCGTGCCCTGGTCGGGCCATTCGGGGCGTTACGCCGCCGCGCAGGTGATGGCCGAGATCGAGACCCACCGCACTACCATCATCTTCTGCAACACCCGCAGCCTGGCCGAACTGATCTTTCAGGATCTGTGGGCGGTGAACGAGATGAAGCTGCCGATCGGCATCCATCATGGCAGCCTCTCGATCGAGGCGCGGCGCAAGGTGGAGGGCGCGATGGCCGCCGGCCGCCTGCGCGGGCTGGTCGCCACCGCCAGCCTGGATCTGGGTGTCGATTGGGGCGATGTCGATCTCGTCATCCAGATGGGCGCGCCCAAGGGATCGAGCCGCCTGCTCCAGCGCATCGGCCGCGCCAATCACCGGCTGGAGGAAGCGAGCGAGGCGGTGATCGTGCCGGGCAATCGCTTCGAATATCTGGAGGCGCGCGCCGCGCTGGACGCGGTGGAGGCGAACGAACTCGATACCGAGGTATTTCGTGCCGGCGCGCTGGATGTGCTGGCTCAGCATGTGATGAGCTGCGCCTGCGCCGCGCCCTTTGCCGAAGCGGAGATGCTGGCGGAGGTGCAATCGGCGCTGCCCTATAGCGCGCTGGCCCCGGAGATATTCGGCCAGGTGCTGAACTTCATCGCCACCGGCGGCTATGCGCTGAAGGCCTATGACAAGTTCAAGCGGCTCACCCAGGACGAGGATGGGCTCTGGCGGGTCAGCCATCCGCAGTTCGTGGCGCAATATCGGCTGAATGCGGGCATCATCGTCGAGGCGACGATGCTCACCGTCCGCTTCAAGAACGGGCGCGGTCTCGGCAAGGTTGAGGAAAGCTTCGCCGCCACGCTTTCCCCCGGCGATACCTTCTTCTTCGCCGGCCTCAGCCTGGAGGTGGAGCGGATGGACACCGAGGATCTGGTCGTCCGCGCCACCAGCAAGCCCGCGCGCATCCCCACTTATGGCGGCGCGCGCATGCCGATTTCCACCAACCTTGCCGATCGCGTGCGCGGCTATTTCGACGATCCCAGCCAGTGGAGCCGCTTCCCCACCGATGTGCGCGAATGGCTGGAAATGCAGGCGCGCCGATCCCGCCTGCCCAAGCCCGGCGAGTTGCTGATCGAAACCTTCCCGCGCGAAGGGCGGCACTACATGGTCGTCTACAGCTTCGAAGGCTGGAACGCGCACCAGTCGCTCGGCATGCTGATCACGCGGCGAATGGAGACGGCGGGGCTCAAGCCGATCGGCTTCGTCGCCAGCGATTACGCGATCGCCACTTATTCACTGGAGCCGGTGATCGACCCCGCACCCTTGTTCGACCGGGACATATTGGAACATGAATTCGTCGATTGGGTCCAGCAATCCAGCCTGCTGAAGCGTGCCTTTCGCGAAGTGGCGGTGATCGGCGGGCTGGTGGAGCGCCAGCATCCCGGCAAGCGCAAGACCGGCCGGCAGGTTACCTTCTCCACCGATCTGATCTACGATGTCCTGCGCAAATATGAGCCGGACCATCTGCTCCTGCGCGCCGCCTGGGACGATGCCCGCGCCCGGATGACGGACGTTGGCCGTCTGGCCGATCTGCTGGATCGCGCCGCCGGCACGATGCTCCACGTCCAACTCCCGCGTGTCTCCCCGCTGGCCGTGCCGGTGCTGGTGCTGATCGGCCGGGAACGGGTGACGCAGGGCACGACGGATGACGCGTTATTGATCGAAGCCGAAGCGCTGGCGGCAGAGGCGATGGCTGAATGAGCGCTGGACCCACTGTGGAGCCCGCGGCGATTCAGTTGCCCGGCGCAGGAAGCGCCTTGGCGGCGCGGCTCGCCCGGATGATCGGCGGTATCGCCAGCAGGATCACCGCAACCAGCCCGCCGACCGCCAGCAACCCCAACGGCGTAGCCTGCACCTCCGCCTCCGCCACAAATCGATCGCCAACGCGGAAAATCGCACGGGCGGACTGGGGAGTGGCGAGGGCGCGTGGTGTCTCAGGCTTCATGGGGCTGGGCATGGCAGCAACCTTCGAAAAGTTCGACGTGGCGATGCTAGACGGCTGGCGCTCCGCGCAGAAGGCCTTCGGTGCTCAAATCCTCATCGATCTGCGGCCAGTGAATGCCATAGCCGCCGCTTGCGCGCTGCCAGTCCGCGCGCTGTTCCGGTGTGGCATGCAGAAGACGCGGATACCAGGCGAGGGGGGCTGAAATTGTGCGGCCATCCGCAAGATCGACGATCAGGCTGGCGTCGTCGCAGCGCACGTCTGCGACGCGTTCATCCGTCACAATGTGGGCGGTGCCCCGCTCCTCAATCGTGCTCCCGATCGCCGGCGCCCATGTAGAGTTCGCTGCCGGTTTCGCGGAAGACCTTGCTCATCTCCGCCATGCCGGCCTCGGCCTCATCCTCGGCAAGCTGGGGGTTGGCGGCGAGGAAGGTGTCGGCTTCCGAATTCTGCTTCGAGGCGAAATCACGCACTTCCTGGCTGATCTTCATCGAGCAGAATTTGGGACCGCACATCGAGCAGAAATGCGCGGTTTTAGCGCCTTCCGCCGGCAGCGTCTGATCGTGATACAACTCGGCCGTGTCGGGATCGAGCGACAGATGGAACTGGTCCAGCCAGCGGAAATCGAAGCGGGCGCGGGACAAGGCATCGTCGCGCAGCTTCGCCGCGGGATGCCCCTTGGCAAGATCGGCGGCGTGGGCGGCCAGCTTGTAGGTGACGACGCCGACCTTCACGTCGTCGCGATCGGGCAGGCCGAGATGCTCCTTGGGCGTCACGTAGCAAAGCATCGCGCAGCCGAACCAGCCGATCATGGCCGCGCCAATGCCGCTGGTGATGTGATCATAGCCCGGCGCGATATCGGTGGTGAGCGGCCCAAGCGTGTAGAAGGGCGCCTCGCCGCACGCCTCCAACTGCTTCTCCATGTTCACCTTGATCTTGTGCATCGGCACGTGACCGGGGCCCTCGATCATCACCTGCACGTCCTGTGCCCAGGCGCGCTTGGTGAGTTCGCCCAGCGTGGCGAGTTCGCTGAACTGCGCTTCGTCATTGGCGTCGGCGATCGATCCGGGGCGCAGGCCGTCGCCGAGCGAATAGGCGACGTCATAGGCCTTCATGATCTCGGTAATTTCGTCGAAACGCTCGTAGAGGAAGCTTTCCTTGTGGTGGGCGAGGCACCATTTCGCCATGATCGATCCGCCGCGGCTGACGATGCCGGTGACGCGCTTGGCCGTCATGGGGATGTAGGGCAGGCGCACGCCGGCATGGATCGTGAAATAGTCGACGCCCTGTTCGGCTTGCTCGATCAGCGTATCGCGGAACACCTCCCACGTTAGATCCTCGGCGACGCCGCCGACCTTCTCCAGTGCCTGATAGATGGGCACGGTGCCGATCGGCACGGGCGAGTTGCGCAGGATCCATTCGCGCGTGTCGTGGATGTTGCGGCCGGTAGAGAGGTCCATCACCGTGTCCGCGCCCCAGCGGATCGACCAGACCATCTTGTCGACTTCGGCGGCGACATCGCTGGCGACGGCCGAGTTGCCGATATTGGCGTTGATCTTGACGAGGAAGTTGCGCCCGATCGCCATCGGCTCGCTCTCGGGGTGGTTGATGTTGCTCGGGATGATCGCCCGTCCGCGCGCCACTTCGTCGCGCACGAATTCGGGGGTGACGTAATCGGGGATCGACGCGCCGAAATCCTCGCCGTCGCGGATCAGCTTTTCGCGCAGTTCCGCCCGGCCGACATTCTCGCGGATCGCCACATAGTGCATTTCCGGCGTGATGATGCCGCGCCGCGCATAGTGCATCTGGCTGACATTGGCGCCGGCCTTGGCGCGCAGCACACGCTGGCGGACGTGCGGGAAGGGCTGGACGCCGGCCGAACGATCCGGCCCCTTGAGGCCATTATCCTCGGGGCGGACTTCGCGCTGGGTGACTTCCTCGACATCGCCGCGCCCCCGGATCCAGTCGCGGCGGAGTTCCGGCAGGCCGGCCATGATGTCGATGCGGGCAGTCGGGTCCGTATAAGGGCCGGAGCAATCATAGACGCGCAGCGGCGGCTCGTTGGCGGACGCCTCCAGCGCGATTTCGCGCATGGCGACCTGGATGCCGCCCGGCCCCTCGACATGGATCTTGCGCGAACCCCGGATCGGGCCGGTGGTGACGGCGAGTTCGGTACGTGCGGGAATATCGGCCATGTGCGCGTCCTTCCGTAAATCGGACAGAGATCGCGTGCCTTCATGGCCGCCCCTCCCTCCGCCGGCGTTAACCGGATCAGGTTCGACGGGTCGCGAGGAACAGCCTCGCCTCTCAGCCGCCTGACATGCGGCCCCCCGGGGATGCAACAGCCTAGGCGGTCAGGCGCGGGAGAGGAAGCCGTATTTCAGGAGCATCCCGATCGCACGATGAAGTTGTGGCGCGGCGGCATTCGGAGCTGAGGCGGCAAGCTCCGCAATCGAGCAAGGTCCGGCGGCGAGACGATCCAGGATCGTGTCCATGATCTGTGCGGAAGGAAGCGCGCCGGGTGCCAGCAGGGCCAGTTCGGGCCCACCCGGCAGATCGCCGATCCGCGCGAACCCGCCCGGACGGAGGCCCACCCGCATGTCCGGCCGGATCGCCTCGCTTGCATGCGCGGTGAAATTGTCGAATGGATCCAGCCGGGCGGACGGCGGCAGCGGCGCCTTCACCATCGCCAGGGCACCGGCGGCGCGACACTTCGCCAGCTCTTCCAGCAATGCCCGATAGCGGGCGATCACCACCGGCCAGTCGAAGAAAGCCCGCGCGCGCATCTGCGCCGCTTCGCCCATCGATCGCCGCCGCTCCGGATCGCCAGCCAGCGCAGCGAAGGCGTCCACCGCCTGCCCGATGTCGAACGCGGTGGATTGCGCCGCCGCGCCGACCAGGAAATCGTTGGGCGCGAGCCCGAAGGCGTGATGGCGCGCGATGGAGGCGCCGGCGCCCGGCGGCGGCATCGTCGTAGGGATCAGAAAACCCGAAACCTTATGCTCGATCGTATCGCGCAGCCCATCCCAATCCGTCCCGATCACCGGGAGCCCGGCCGCCATCAGCTCCACCGGCGCCAGCCCGAAGCTCTCCTGGATATTGTCCGACATCAGCGTGCCGATGTCAGCGGCGGCGCGCACGCCCGCCAGATCGGCGCGATCGCCATCCACGAAATGCGTCGTCACCGGATCCGCATAGTAGCCGGCCAGCTGGCGGAAGAGCGCCTCGGACGGCGCATTGATGAACTTGCCGGCCAGGATCAGGTGAAGCCGCGCCGGTGTGCGCTCAGCCGCTTCGGCGAGCGCCACATAAAGCGGCAATGGATGCGCCTTCGCATGGAGTGCGAGGCGGCCATATTGGAGGATCGCGACATCCGCATCGCCAATGCCGAGTTCCGCCCGCCAGCGCTGGCGATCCGAAGGCAGCGGAGCGAGCGCGTCGCAGGGCACGCCCAGCGGAATGACGGGCAATTCGGGAAGCGGCGGCGCGATGGCGACACCGAAGCGGCGGTCGAGGATCTCGATCTCGGCCGCCAGCGTGCGTTCCACCGCCGCCTTCACCGGCCGCGAGGTGCACACCAGCGCATCCCACGGCCGAACCGGCGCGGTGACGAGCGCCGCCACCCGATCCATCGCCGCATGGCTGGACATGGTGTGGGTGATGCCGACGATGCTCCACGCGGCATCGCCGGACCAGCTACGATCCTGGGCGTAAGCGGCAAGCGAGGGATCGCCGAGCCACAGCGCGCCCGCCGCCTGCAAGGGAGCGGGCACCGCTATTGAGGCGATCTCGATCGGCCCGGAATGGCCGAGCCGCGCCGCGTGGCTGCGCAGCGCGACGGCATCCTCCTGCGTCTTCACATATGCCGTGAACGGATCGGCGCCCGAATGCGCGATCCATGCGCCGAGGAACGTCTCGCCGGCCATCTGCCGGCCCATCATCTTCAGCCGGGGATCGAAGCCGTCCGGTACATATTGGATCGCGGCGAGACCCGCCATGACGCGCCTCTCAGCTCCGGATCAGCGATATGCGGTGATCGTACCCTTGCGATCCATCGTCACGAGCATGTTGTTCGCCACGATCGGGGCGAGCTGGAAATCGCCGCTGCCCTTGATGGTATCCCGAACCACACCGTCGACGGCCTGCACGCCCAATATCTCACCGCGATCGCTGACCACCCACAGGCGGCCGCCGGCGAGGACCGGGCCGGACCACTGTATCGGATTTTCTTTCTTCTTCTTGTTGCGAAAGCGATCTAGCTGGGTGAGCCAGCGGACCTTGCCGGTCGCGCGGCTGATGCAGAGCAGCTTGGATTCGTCGGTGAGGACGAAGATCCACTCGCCCGCTACCCACGGCGTATCGCCGCCGCCGACGTTCAGCTCCCACATGCGCTGCCCGGCCGCGAGATCCATTGCCACCATCCGGCCGCCCTGGCCGATCGCATAGACGCGATCATTGTCGATCACGGGCGAGGCATCGATATCCGAGATGGACGCGACGGACGTGGTGATCGAGGTGCGGGCTAGTTGATCCTGCCAGACGACGCGGCCGTTTTCATAGCGCAGCGCCGATAGTTCGCCCGAGGAGAAGCCGGCGACGATCGTGCCGCGTCCCAGCGCCGGGGCAGCGACGCCGAACACGCCGGCCGCTTCCAGCGTGGCGCTGTCCGTCCAGGCGGTTTGGCCATTCTCGACCTTCAGCGCGAAGACCTGATTGTCCTGGCTGACGACGTAGACGTTGCCGAGACCCACCGTCGGCGCGCCGCGCAGAGGCCCGCCCGGGCGAACCTTCCACAGCTGCTTGCCGGTAGCGGCATCCAGCGCCACCGCATCGCCCAGGCCGTTGACGGCATAGAGCTTGCCATCGTCGAAGGTGACGCCGCCGCCGAACAGGGCGCTCTTGTCCTTCTTTCCCTCGCCCACGGCCTGCTTCCAGACCTGCGATCCGTTATCGGGGGAGAAAGCGTGGACCACGCCCTGTGCGTCCATCACGTAGAGCCGGCCGCCGGCGATGACCGGCGCGGCGCCATATCGCTCCTTGGGCGTGCTCTTGGGGATATGGGTCGTCCAGGCGCGCGCGGGCGAGAGGCCCAGCGCCAGGTGCCCCATCGATTTGGCGGGATTGCCGCCGGGCTGAGCCCAAGCCTCGTTCACTGTCGGTGCGGGAATCGTGACCTGCGTTTCGGCGAGCGAGGGATCGACCTCCGCATCATTCTGCGTCGCGAGCACGGGGATGCGCTCGCCCAGAACAGCGGTCTTGGGCTTGTTGCCGCCCTTGAAAATGCTGCAGCCGCCGAGGGTGGCAGTCAGCGCGATCAGGCAGATCGCGCGCGATACGTTCCTCATTCTTATCCCTTCGAAATCGTATCGGACGGCTCGATCGTCTCGCCGAGCGTAGTCGCCAGGCCGGCGGCGCGGCCGCGCAGGCTGGCAGGCGCGTTCGTGTCGCGGGCGACCGCGGCAAGCAGCTTCGCCGCATTCTGCTTATGACCAAGCTTCAATTCGGCCAGCGCCGTGAGTTCGGCGGCGCTAGGGAAGAAAGGGTTGCCCGGCACAACGAGCCCCTTCAGCCGGGTGACGATCTCGGCGGGCGGTAGCGCATCGAACCGGACCGCGATCGAGCGCAGCAGCGCCACGTTGCGAACCGGAGACGGTATACCCTCGTCGTTCGCGATCTGCGCGTAGCGATTGGCGGCGCCCGCGGCGTCCCCCTTCATCGCGGCCGTATCGGCCAGCGCGAGCGATCCCAGCGCGCGATAGCCATCACGAGGGCTCTGCGCGACTTCGGCCAGTGCGGCTGCATCGGCGGCTGCGGGCGAATTGCCGGCCTCCAGATTGGCGAGGGCGGGGGCCAGCTTCTCGCTGTCCAATCCGGCTTGGGCGGTGAGGTGGCTCTTCCACCACAGCCATCCGGCCAGCGCGACCAGAGCCAGCACCACCAGAGCGGCGATCACCTTGCCGTAGCGGGTGACGAACTGCATGGCGCGATCGCGACGGACGTCTTCATCCACCTCGCGGAAGAAGGCTTCGTTATTCTGCGGTGTCAGCGCCAATCCATGTCCCCGGGAAGAGAGCGCCCGTCTCTTGGGCGCGCGCCCTCTTAGCGCCGGGTGCGGCTTAACGGAAGCTGAGAGCCGCTACCGATCAGCGGCGACCACGCCAGTCATAATCGCGATCGCGCCCATGACGCCGGAAATGATCCCGACGGCCATGATCGCGCCCGCCGCGATCCCAGCCAGGGCCGCGATACCCGCGATCATAACCGTAGCGATAGGCCGGACGGCCATAGCCGTAAGACGGATAATACGCGTTGGAATAGCCGCCGCCATAATAGCTAGGCCGGCCATAATAGCCGACATTCGTATAGCCGCTGTAGCCGTCGTCGTAGCCGCCGCGATCGGACACGAGTGCTGCGCCCACACCGAGGCCGATGATCCCGGCGGCGATTGCCACACCGGTGTTATCGCGGGCCTGCGCGGGCTGGACCATGCCCAGCGAGACTGTGGCGAACGTCGCGGCGGCAATGCCGGCCTTTATGATGGTACGCATCATACTCTCCTGTCTATCCGGATCTTCGGACGTGAGAAAGGATATGCCCGCCACCTCGTTAATCGGGCTGGAACGGCGGGTGCAGCCGATGTTCATGACCTGACGCGAGGCTTTCGGGCCGGGCGAGCGCCTGCTAGCGGGCCGATCATGGCCGAGCCTCTGGACGATATCCTCGAAGAATATGAGTTCCTCGATGCGGACGATCGCTATCGGCTGCTGATCGAGCTCGGCAAGGCGCTGGAGCCGATGCCCGAAGCGCTGAAGACGGATGCCACGCTGGTGCGCGGCTGTTCGGCATCGGTATGGGTCTATCCGACCAGGCTCGCGGACGGCCGGCTGCACTTCCTCGCCGATTCGAACGCGGCGATTACGAAGGGCATTATAGCGCTCGTGCTGCTGACCGTGCAGGATCGCGGCGCAGCGCAGATCATGGCGATGGATATCGAAGCTGCGCTGGCGCCGTTCGATCTCAAGGCACAGCTCAGTTCGAATCGGACGCAGGGCATTCCCAACATGATCGCGCTGATCCGGGAAACGGCTGCGCGGCAGGGATAGGTCAGCGCAACGCGCGCGCCGTGAGCACCGCGCAGTTCGCGTCGCCCACGGTCGGTGGAGTCTTGCCGGAAATTGCGCGGCCGATCATGCCAAGAACGCCCTTTACGGTCGTGGCGCGGGGCGGGGCGATGATCTCCGGCCGTTTGATGATGCCCTGAACGCGAATCGGCTGATCCAGCTTGAGGCCGCCGCCGAGCTTGGCGTGACCGGAGAGCGAAAGATCCAGCCGCTCCGTCGCGAGATCGACGCTGCCCGATCCGTCCGCTCTTCCCACTCCCGTATCGAGCAGCAGGATTTCGGGACGCGCCACGCCATCGGCGACGCGGAAGCGCGCGACCAGGCAGCGCATTGCGGTCTTGTCTTCACCACCGGCTGTGAGAGCGCGCCCGACGTCGGACCCGGCGACGAGAGCCGCACGGCGATCGATCGCACCGTTGCGCCCGGCAAGCCCGATCATGCCGGTGAAGTGGCCGGCGGCGGCACGCACGGTTTCTCCGCGCCCCTGCAAGCGCGCCCGCCCGGCCAGGGCGCCCGTCGCGGTTCCGGGGTCTGTGAACAATTGCTCCATGCGCGCCCCTGTCATGGTGAGGTCGGCCAGCAAAAGTGGCGCGCCGGTCTGATGGCGCACGATCGCCGAGCCGGTCACCCGGCCGCCGCCGACACTGGCGATCAGCGGCGATATCGTCAGCACGCGATGGGAGAGCGTCGCGGTGCCGGAAACGCTGCGGAAAGCCGAAGGCGTTTTGAAGAGCAGGCGCCGCAGATCGAAGTGGACGTCGCCATCCAGCTGACCGAGTTTTGCCAGATTGATGCGCGTGTTGGGGAACAGACGTGGCCCGACTCGCCGCGCCTTGGCCGCGCTCTCGGCAAGACCCTCGTCCGAGGCGAGATCGTCGAAATCGAAACCGTTCGAGAGTACCTTTCCGGCAATGAACGTGCGGCCGTCATGCTTGTCGATCCTGAGGTCCGCAGCGATATCGGATCGGCCGAGCCGCCCTTTCAGCCCGGATATCTGCCAGTTGGGGTCTTCGTGGATGATCGTGGCGGCGAGCCGATAAGGCTGCGTCTTGAACAGACCCGCCTCGATCACGCGATCCAGATCCTGCAAGCCATGGCCGCTGCTTCTGACGCGGGCCGTGAAGTGGCCAAAATCCAGCGGGGTGGCGGCATGCCCCTCGGCTTTCAGCGACACGGCAGCCGACGTCAGCATGGCCCGGAATGGCCAGTGTCTCTGCCCGGCGACGCCCGCGCCCGTTATCGCCAGCCGGGCCGGCGATCCGGCAATAGTGCCGGAGCCGATCAGCCGGAACGCGGTGGGGTCGATCGCGAATCGCGCTGTCAGGTGTCGATCGCGCTTGGCGTCATCCAGCGCGCCCTGCGCGTCGGACACCACCATGCGCCCGATATCCAGGGACGATCCCCGCGATGACGCGTCGTCTTTCTGTCCGGAGCGCCAGTTGTGCCGGCCCGACGCGTCGGTGACGAGGGCGACCCGCAAGCCACGGATCGCGACCGCTTCTGCTTTCCCACGCCCGCTTACCATATGGGCGAGAGGCAGACGGATGCGAAGTTCGGCGATGCGCAGCATATCGCCTTGCCCGGCCCAGGCCGGTTGCGCGATTGTAAGGTCGTCGAGCCGCAGCAACGGCGTGAACAGCCCCCCGCCGATCCGATGCAAAGCGCCGATCCGCACCGGCCGGTCGATCGAAGCGGCAAGACGACGCTCTGCCAATCCTCGCATCAGCGGCCAGCCAAATGCCAGCAGCAGCGGCGCGAGGATCAGGATCACGCAAAACGCAGCTGCCGAAAATACGGCGACACGGTGCCCTCGACGGACGGGAGAAGGCAGCGCCATGACAGCTAGACGCGCAATTGGCGCCGTCCGTTCCGGCTCCAGAACGGCGCGTCAAAAGTCGATAGCGATGCCAGCCCGTTCCCAATCGCCATAGCGCGTCGGCGCCGGCCTGCGGTCCGGGTCCGGCGCCTCGTCCGATGCGCGGGGCTCAGGCACGGGCGGGCTTTTCGAGAGGTGCGCCGGGGCTTTTACGTGCGGCGGGCGGCGTCCGGGTTGGCGAGCGGCTTCATCGGTCATGGCGCGGCTCCTGCAGCGGCGGCGTTGCGGTCTGCGGCCTTCGCGGCCACATGGCGGCAGATGGCAACTCCTCCCGATCCCGACAAGTCCGCCCCCGCCGGCTTCCCCGCCCGCGTCGCAGCCCTTCGCCTGCTGGATGCGGTGCTTCGACGCGGCCTGCCGCTGGAGGGCGCGCTCGACAACGCGACGCGCGGCCTGGAGCGATCGGAGGATCGCGCGCTGGCCCACGCCATTGCCGGATCGGTCCTGCGTCATCTGGTGGATCTGGATGCCGCGATCGACGGCGCGACCCGCCAACGCCTGCCGGACGATGCGAAGGCGCGCTTCGTGCTGCGGATCGCGCTGGCCCAGGCATTGTCGATGGGCACGCCGCCCCATGCGGCCATCGCCACCGCGCTGCCGCTGGTGGATGGCGGGCCGCGCAAGCTGGTGCATGGCGTGTTCGGGACGCTCTCGCGTGCTGGCATCGTCCTGCCCGATCCGCCAAGCCTGCCCGAAGGCGTAGCCGAGCGTTGGGGCGCGGCGTGGGGCGATGATGTGGTCGCGGCCGCGCAGCGATCGGCCGGCGCGCTGGCCCCGCTCGATCTGACGCTGCGCGCGACGGACGAGACGGCGATGTGGGCGGAGCGTCTTGGCGCTGCGAGCCTTGCGCCGGGCCATCTCCGTTTGCCGGCCGGGACGCGGATCACGGAGCTTGCGGGGTTCGAGGAAGGCGCCTTCTGGGCGCAGGACATCGCCGCCTCGATCCCGGCCCGTCTTTTGGGCGCAGGCAAGGGGAAGACGGTGCTGGATCTGTGCGCGGCGCCGGGGGGCAAGACGATGCAGCTTGCCGCCGCCGGGTGGAAGGTGACGGCCGTCGAACTGGCCGACAATCGCGCGAAGCGGCTCCGTGACAATCTGGCGCGGACGAAGCTGCCGGCGGCGATCCGCATCGGGGATGCCCTGACATGGTCGCCGACCGAGCTGGCCGATGCGGTGCTGCTGGATGCGCCTTGCTCCGCAACCGGCATTTTCCGTCGCCATCCCGACGTGCTTCACCGGGTTCGCCCGCGCGCGATTGAGCAATTGGCGGAACGGCAGCGCGCCATGCTCGCCCGCGCGGCGGGATCGCTGAAGCCCGGCGGTTTGCTGGTCTATGCGGTCTGCTCGCTGGAGCCTGAGGAGGGCGAGCGCACCATCGAAGCGTTTCTGTCGGGCCAAAGCGGCTTCCGGATCGAAGCGCCGGTCGAAGGCGAATTGCCGAACGGTATCCACGCCGCCGCAGGGGGATGGATCCGCGTGCTACCCGGCACGCTGGAGGCTGAGGGCGGCGCCGACGGTTTCTTCATCGCTCGCCTGAGAAAGACGGCGCATCTTTGATGCGGCGGCCGGAGCAACGCCGCTAATTCGTCTCGCGTTAGTGTCGGGATCGGGAAGCCGATCAAGGCAGGAGACGAATATGAAAGCATGGATTGCACTCGCACTGTCGGCCAGCGCCGCCGTCATGACCCTAGCCGGTACTTCGTCAGCGCAGGCGGCGCAGGGCTGCGGCCCTGGGTTTCATCGCGGGCCTGCCGGTCGCTGCCGCCCGAACGCCCGGCCTATCGTCCGCGAGCGCCTGATCATCGGCCACCGTTACGATCGTGGTTATTGGGACGGACGGCGCTACTGGCGGCAGCGTTATCGCGCCCATAATGGCTGGCGCTATCGCTGATCCGTGCGGCATTGACGGGCTCTTGCGGAAGCAGGAGCCCGGGATGCTCCTAGGCATGTCGAAGCGTGACTCTGGCTGCTTCGGACGGTGAAACGAACCTCGCCAATCGTCCCGGCTGAACGCTAAGCTCTTGCCGCCGACATAGGAGGGTTCGTAAGGCGGGGCGATGTTTCGTCCCGCGCTTCCCCCCTCCATCCCGCCAAAGGGCTGGTGGAACAACGGGTGGATCCTCGCGCTGCTGGCCCTTGCGGCCGCTATTCCGCTCGTATGGCCCGGCATCCCGCCGCTGACCGATCTGCCGGGGCATATGGGCCGGTATCGTGTCGAGATCAGCGATCCATCCTCGCCGCTCCGTCAGCTTTATTTCGGCTATGAATGGCGGTTTCTCGCCAATCTGGGCGTGGATATCACCATCTTGCCGATGGCGCGCCTGTTCGGCCTGGAGCTTGGCCTCAAGCTGATCGTCATGGCCATTCCGGTGCTGATGGCGGCGGGCCTGTTATGGTGCGCCCGGGAGGCGCATGGGCGGGTGACCGCGCCCGCCTTGTTCGCGCTGCCGCTCACCTACAGCTTCCCCTTCATCTGGGGCTTCCTGAACTTCAGCTTCTCGATGGCGCTGGCGCTCAACGCCTTCGCCTTGTGGCTGCGACTGGGCCGACAAGGGCGGCTGAAGCTTCGCAACCGGCTGTTCGTGCCGATCGGCCTTTTCTTGACCGTGGTGCATGTGTTCGGCTGGGCAGTGCTCTGCCTGCTCGCTTATGCGGCCGAAATCGTGCGCCAGCGGGATGCGGGGACCAGCTTCTGGCGTTCGCTGTGGAACGGCGGCTGGGCCTGCCTCGCCCTTTCCCCGCCCATCCTGCTGCTGCTTGCCTGGCGGGCGGGCGATCGCGCGTCGGACGGCACCAGCGCAAACGCCGATTTCTTCTTCTGGCGCGCGAAATACATCTACCTTCTATCCTCGCTCCGCAGCCATTGGATGGTGCTGGATATCGCCTGCGTCTATCTGCTCCTGGGCGTGATATCGTTCGGGCTGGGCGGCGTATGGGTCCGCATGAACCGGACGCTCGGCATCGCCTGCCTAATGCTGATGATCGCCTATGTGCTGCTGCCGCGCATCCTGCTCAACAGTGCTTATGCCGATATGCGGCTCGCCCCCTACGTCATCGCGGTCGGCACGATCGCGCTCACGCTCAAGAGCAGCGTGCGCTGGCAATCCGCCGCCGTCGCCGCCGTGGCGGTGCTGATCTATGCCGGGCGCATCGCCGTGCTGACGGTGAGCTTCGCGCATCACGATGCCGCCAATGCGAAGCAATTGGAGGCGCTGGATCATGTGCGCCCCTACAGCCGCGTGTTCGTGCAGGCGTCGCTCCAGTGCCTCAGCCAGTGGGAGACGACGCGGATGGACCATCTGGGATCGATGGCGATCGCGCGGCGTGGCGCCTTCATGAATGGCCAATGGGCCGATCCCGGAGCGCAGTTGCTCGTTCTGAAATATGTGCCGCCGGACGATTACGATAAGGATCCCAGCCAGATCCTGCGGCCTTACCGCTGCCGTCAGGCGGACGCGAAGGCCTATCCCGAAGCCGTCAACGCGCTGCCGCGCGGCGCCTTCGACTATGTCTGGCTGATCAACATGCCCAGGCGGGATTGGCGAAGCTTTCCCGGCCTGATGCCGATTTGGACGGGCGAAAAGCGGGGCATCCTCTACAAGGTGATGCCGGAGCATCGCTATCTGCCGCTGCCGAACCTTCCCAAGGTGAAAAAGAAGAAATCTCGATCGGCCGCGACCGACAAGATCTGAGCATCAACCTATCGGAACACCCACCAGCGGTTGATCGCGAAGATCATGAACGGGGTCACGAACCACACCGGCACCTGCACGGTCCAGTGCGGCCAGTGCAGCGACGTCGCGAACAGCCAGGTCCAGAAGGCGTTGAGGGCGCCGCTGGGCAGCGCGGCCACGAAGAAGCGAATCTGCGCACGTCGCCCCCTTTCGCCCTGGCCGACGAACGTGAAGCGACTGTGCAGATTGTAGCCGACCACGACCGAGACGAGGAAAGCCACAAGATTGCAGAGCTGAATCGGCGCGTGCGTAAGCGTGTCCAGCCCGACATAGATGGCGGTGTAGATCCCCGTCACCACCACGCCGTTCACGCCATAGCGTATCAGCTGGCCCAACAGCTTGCTCTTCCGCCCGGCATCGTCCGCGATTCCAGCCGTCATCTTGCTCCGCCCATGTCTTGCTCTTTCGCTGCGCCCGCCTAGAGGCGGCGGACGGTGATGGAAAGCGGGATGGCGCCTGGGATGAAAGACGAGGCGTCTCACTGGCGGCGCTGGTTCGTGCTGTTCTGGCTCGCCGGCTGCATCTGGCTGATCCACTATAAGTGGAACGCCATCCACTGGTTCGCGCTGTCCGATACCGACGACAATCTGCGCTACGCCCAGGTTCGCGCGTGGATGGACGGTCAGGCGTGGTACGATCTGCGCCAGCATCGCATCGATCCCCCGCAGGGCATATCGGTCCACTGGTCCCGCATCGTCGATCTGCCGATCGCGGGGCTGATCCTTGCGCTCCGCCCGGTGCTGGGTGGCGAGCTGGCGGCGCGCTGGGCCTGTGCGATCGCGCCGCTGCTGGCGATGGGGGCGGGGCTGTACGGCACGATGCTGACGGTGCGCCGACTGGTCGCGCCGAACGCCTATGTGCTGGCGGCCGGCATCCTCGCCTGCGCGCAGGCGACGATCAACATGTGGATGCCGCTGCGCATCGATCATCATGGCTGGCAATTGGCGACGCTCATCTTCGCCATAGCCGGCATCGCCGATCCGAAGCGCATCCGGGGCGGCGTCACCACCGGCATCGCCACGGCGGTGAGCCTGACGATCGGGCTGGAACTGATGCCCTATCTCGCCACCGCCGGCGCGCTGATCGCCTTGTGGTGGGTGTTGGACGGGGAAGAGCGCGATCGGCTGCGCGCCTATGGCGCCAGCCTCGCCGCAGGCGCGGCGGTCGGCTATGCGGCCTTCGCCTCCTACGACAATGCCCAGCCGCTGTGCGATGCGTTGACGCCGGTCTATCTTTCCACCCTGCTGGAGGCTGGGGCGGCTCTGGTCGCGCTATCTTTCCTGCCGGTGCAGACCTTGCCGCTGCGGGCGGTGTTGGCAGTCGTCGCGGGCGCGCTGATCGCCGGCATCTTCGCTTATGCCTGGCCGCAATGTCTGGGTCGGCCGGAGCACATCTCACCCGAGCTGGATCGGATGTGGTTCAGCCATATCCGGGAGGCCAAGCCGCTCTACAAGCACAGCTGGCGCGTCGCCGTGCCGATCATGGCCATATCGGCGATCGGCTTTGCGGGCAGTCTGTTCGCGCGCTGGCGGGCGCGGGGTACGCCGCTGGCGATACCGTGGACGGTGGTGACCTTGTTCTCGCTCTTCTCGATGCTGCTGTTGCTCTGGCAGACGCGCGCCGGGCCCGCCTCGCAGTTCATGGGCGTGATCGGCGCGACGGCGCTGGGCCAGCCGATCATCAGCTGGACGCTCTCGCATCGGGCGATGGCGGTGCGCGTGCTGGGATCGGTGGCGGCGTTCATCGTCGTATCCGGCGTGTTTGCCGGGACGATCATCCAGTGGATCCCGGAGAAGAAGACCGCCTATCGCCGCGTCGTCGACAATGCGAACCGGCGTTGCCCGACCTTGCCAGCCCTGAAGCCGATCGCGCAGCTGCCGCCGGCGACGATCCTGACCTTCACGGATCTCGGCCCCCGCCTGATCGCGGTGACGCATCACAGCGCCATCGCCGGCCCCTACCATCGCGCCGGTGACGATATTCTGGATGTGCAGCACAGCTTTCGCGCCGAAGATCCCGAAGTCGCGCATGAAGTGATGCGGCGGCATGGCGCTACGCTGTTGCTGCTCTGCCCGGGCATGAGCGAATCCACCGTCTATGCGTCCGAAAGCAAGAAGGGCTTCTACATTCAGCTGAACCGGGGGACGGTGCCCAACTGGCTGGAGCGGGTGGAATTACCCAAGAATTCCCCGTTCAAGCTGTGGCGGCTGGTGGGATAATCTCCGCTGGCAACGGACGACGGACGCCTAGCCGAAGCTGGCCTTGAGCCCGTCCACCACGAACTGCGTGGCGAGCGCGGCGAGGATGACGCCCAGCATCCGGGTGATCACCGCCTCGATCCGCGCGCCCAGCACGCGCATGATCGGGCCGGCCGCCAGCAAGGCCAGGATCATCAGGATCATCACGGCCAACAGCGCGCCGAGAACCGTGAGTAAAGCCAGCCCGTGATTGTGCGAGGCGAAGAGCATGACGGTAGCGATCGATCCGGGGCCGGCGATCATCGGGATCGCCATCGGGAAAACCGAAATATCCTCGATCTCGCGATGCTCGGCTTCCGCCTGGCGGGCGATTTCCTCCGCACGGCCTTCCCGACGCTCCGTCCTTTTCTCGAACACCATCTCCAGCGCGATCAGGAACAGCATGATGCCGCCAGCGACGCGGAACGCATCGAGGCTGATGCCCAGCGCGCGGAGCAGCGGTTCACCCACGATCGCGAAGACGAGCAGGATCGTGCCGGCGATGAGTGTAGCGCGGATCGCCATCGATCGGCGCTGCGCAGGCCCGGCGCCGCGCGAGAGACCCGCATAGATTGGCGCGCAGCCAAGCGGATCGATGACGAGGAAGAAGGTCACGAAGGCCGAAATGAAGAGCGTGATCATGGTCCCACGATCCTATCGGCAATGACCTCCTCTGCGCCAGAGGCGGACGCGATGACGCGCATCCGCCAGGCGGAGCCGTCCTTCGTCAAGCTCCAGCGCAGCGATCCGTCCCCGGACGCGCCGCCGGCAAGCGTCTCCGGCGTTTTCGGCAAGGGCGGCAGAGCACGATGTGCCGTCCGAGTGGCCTGAACTTTGTCCGTAGCAGGGCTGCCGCCCGGATCGTCCGCTCCACCGCCGTCGTAGAGCCATTTCCAGGCCCCATCCGGCTGCCGCTGCCAGATGGTGAGGAAGCGGCCATGCCTCTTGGCGGAGCGCCATGGACCGGTGGAGAAAGCGAGGCTGCCATCGTAGGAGGTCACGGTCCGCGCCGGCCACCACATGATCGCGATCGGCGGATCCTTGAGCGGCGCAAGAAACTTAGCGGCGTCGGTAGGCCCGTCGCTCAGGATCAGAGCGCCTGGTGCCATGAAGCGGCGAAACGCGGTCCACTGGCCCTTTGTCTGCGCGGTCGCGGCAAAGGCACGTTCCGCCTCCTCCACCGGCCGCTGGCCCGCCAACGCGGCTGCGGCCAGCAGTGCTATCATAATGTGGTCTCGTCCAGAGCGATGCCGGCATTGCGGTGCGCGGCGACGAGCGTGTTGCGCAGCAGGACGGCGATCGTCATCGGGCCGACCCCGCCGGGCACGGGCGTGATCGCTCCTGCCACGTCCAGCGCTTCGTCATAGGCGACATCGCCGATCAGCCTGGTGGTGCCGTCCGGATTGGTCACGCGATTGATGCCGACATCGATGATGGTGGCGCCGGGCTTGATCCATTCGCCGCGGATCAGCTCGGGCACGCCGACGGCGGCGATGACGATATCGGAGCGGCGCACGGCGGCGAACAGATCGCGCGTGCGGCTGTGCGCCACAGTGACGGTGCAGCTTTCGGCCAGCAGCAGCTGCGCCATCGGCTTGCCGACGATGTTCGATCGGCCGACGACGACCGCCTCCAGCCCGGCGAGATGTTCGTGAACATCCTTGAGCAGCATGAGCGAGCCCAGGGGCGTGCAGGGGACGAAGCCGGGCAGTCCGCTGGCGAGGCGACCGGCATTGATCGGGTGAAAGCCGTCCACATCCTTGTCGGGATCGATGGCGGCGATGATGGCGTGCGAATCGATGTGCGGCGGCAGCGGCAATTGAACGAGAATGCCGTCCACGCCGGCATCGGCATTTAGCGCGCCGACCAGCGCCAGCAATTCGTCCTGCGTCGTAGTGACGGACAGGCGGTGGACGGCGCCACCGATATTGGCGGCGGCGGAGGCGCGCTCCTTAGCACGGACATAGACCGAACTGGCCGGATCTTCGCCCACGAGTACGACGGCCAGTCCGGCGGGCCGGCCCGCCGCCTTCGCGAAATCGCCGGCGATCGCGCCCACGCGCGTCCGCAGGTCCGCGGCGAAGGCCTTGCCGTCGATGATCCGTGCGCTCATCGGCTCAGCCCAGGCCAGCCGCCGACAGGGCGAGGCGCGGGATCACGATGTTGCGCAGGATCTGGATGATCAGCAGTATCACCAGCGGCGAAAAATCGAGCGCGCCGAAATCGGGCATGATCCGGCGGATCGGCCGATAGAAAGGTTCGGTCATGCGGCTGAGCGCGGTGAGCACCTGGCGAACCATCTCGTTCGACGTGTTCACGACATTGAAGGCGACCAGCCAGGAAAGCACCGCCTGGATGATGATGATCCACATCAGCACCGAGAGCAGCAGATCGAGGATCTGGAGTATCATGATCATGGTCGGTCAGGGTCCGGCATTTGAGTGAGGTGTCTTAGCAGGCTATAACATCGGGACGGGCGGTCGCGAAGTCCAGAGCGCGGCGGTCAGCCCTGCCGGACGAGCGTACCGGCGCCCTGCCGGGTAAAGATCTCGATCAGCATCGCATGCGGCACGCGCCCATCCAGGATGACGGCGGCGTCCACCCCGCCCTCTACGGCATCGATGCAGGTCTCCAGCTTGGGGATCATCCCGCCCGTGATCGTGCCATCTTCGCGCAGCTTGGTGATCTCACGCGGCGTGAGATCGGACAGGAGCTTCTTGTCCTTGTCGAGGACGCCGGCAACATCCGTCAGCAGGAACAGGCGTTCCGCCCCGGTGGCAATAGCCAGCGCGCCGGCCATCGTGTCCGCATTGATATTGTAGGTCTCGCCATCCGGGCCGACGCCGATCGGCGCAACGACCGGGATCATCCCCGCCTTTGAAATCGTATCGAGAACGCGGGTATCGACATCGTCGGGCTCACCGACGAAGCCGAGATCGTCGGTCGGATGCTGGATTTTCTCGACGGTGACGAGCCGTCCATCCTTGCCGGAAATCCCTACCGCGCGGCCGCCGGCCTTGGTGATCCAGGTCACGATCTCCTTGTTGATCGCGCCGGAGAGGACCATCTCGGCCGTCTTCATCGTGGCGGCATCGGTGACGCGCAGGCCATCGACGAAGCGGCTCTCGATTCCCTGCGCCTTCAGCATCGCGCCGATCTGCGGTCCGCCCCCGTGGACGACGATCGGATTGATGCCGACTGCCTTCAGCAGCACGATATCCTCGGCAAAATCGGTCGCGGCTTCCGCATCGCCCATGGCGTGGCCGCCATATTTCACGACGAAGGTCTGCCCGGCATAGCGCTGCATGTAGGGCAGCGCCTCGGCGAGGGTCTCGGCCTTGGCGAGGAGGGCGGGAGTCGGCGCGTGATCGGTCATGCGCCGCGCCTTAGCGGCAGGATGTCTGGCGTTAAACCCTGCCGTCCGTCATGCCGGTGCGATGACGCGCCTAGTGCGCCGCATTCTTCCGCCGCGTCTCCCAGCCCTTACGCGCGGCAGCGGAGCGTTGCTCGGCTGAACCGGATTTGTGGGCGCGGCCACCACGAGAGGATGCGACATGCGTATCCTTCTTGCCGCGTCCGCTGCCGGATTTGTTGCCGCCGCCGGATTCCTTGTTCACCGTCGCCCAGGCGCGGGCCTCGGCGGTCTTCTTCGGCGTTCCGCGCTCCTCGTAGCTTTCCTCGATATGCTCGGCCTTGCGCTTCTGCTTGTCGGTATATGCGCTCTTATCGCCCTGGGGCATGGCTCTCGCTCCTTCACAAGATCAGGTGAGAACGCATTTGCCTGGTGCGCGTATCCCGCGATCGGTTGACGAAGGCGCGTCGATTGCCACAAGCGCGAAGCCATGCGCTTCTTCTCGGACAATGCCGCTCCCGTCCATCCGGCCGTCTTCGCCGCCATGCAGGCAGCGGACACGGTCGACACCGCTTATGATGGCGATGCGCTGAGCCGGCGCCTGGATGCGCACTTCTCCGATCTGTTCGGGTGCGATGTCGCGGCCTTGTGGGTGCCGACGGGAACCGCCGCGAACGCGCTGGCCCTGGCGGCGCTCTGCCCGCCCTTCGGCGGCGTGTTGTGTCACCGGGACGCGCATATCCAAAATGACGAGTGCGGCGCGCCCGAATTCTTCACGCATGGGGCCAAGCTGCTGCTGTGCGACGGGCCCGGCGCGAAGGTGACGCCGGATACGGTGCGGGCGACGGCGGACGCAATCGCGAACGATGTCCACCGGATCCAGCCGCGCGCGCTCTCGATCACCAACGCCAGCGAATATGGCTGCGTCTATGCGCCGGACGAAGTCGCCGCGCTCGGCGCGCTTGCCAGTGAGCGTGGCTGGCGCTTCCACATGGATGGGGCGCGCTTCGCCAACGCCGTCGTCCATCTCGGCTGCACGCCAGCGGCGCTGACATGGCAGGCCGGCGTAGAGGTGCTCAGCTTCGGCTTCGTCAAGAATGGCGGGCTTTCGGCTGAGGCCCTGATCTTTTTTGATCGCGCTCTGGCCGACGATACGAAGCGGCGGCGCAAGCGGGCGGGGCACCTGCTCTCCAAGGGCCGCTATCTGGCTGCGCAGATTCACGCGATGCTGGAGGGCGGCGTCTGGCTGGAAACGGCACGCGCCGCCAACGCCGCCGCTACGACGCTGGCGGAGGCAGCGGGCGCGCGGCTGCTCCATCCCGTTCAGGCTAATGAGTTGTTCCTGCGGGTAACGGCGGACGAGGCGGCGGCGCTGCGGGCCAAGGGGTTCGACTTCTACGATTGGGCCGAGGGTGAAATTCGGCTCGTTACCCATTGGGCGAGCGACCGGGACGAGGTGGCGGCACTGGCCGCTGCGATCGCCGCGCTGTGAAGACCGCCCCGCCCCTCAGCGAGGCGGCGAAGAGCCGTGAGGCAATCCCGTTCGCGATCGTCACGCTGTTGTGGGGATCGACATGGTTCGTGATTCGCGGCCAGCTGGGCGAGGTACCGGTCAGCTGGTCGGTCTGCTATCGCTTCCTGACGGCGGCGCTGACGATGTTCGGGGTCGCCTTCGTGACGCGGACACGCCTGCGCATCAGCGCGCGGGAGCATGGCCTGCTGGTGTTGATGGGCGTCAGCATCTTCTGCCTCAACTTCAATTTCGTCTATCAGGCGGAGGCGCATGTCACCTCGGGCATCGTCGCGGTCGTGTTCGCGCTGCTGCTCGTCTACAATGCGGTGGCCGGCTGGGTGTTTCTCGGCCAGCCGTTGTCGCGCCCCTTCCTCGTCGGATCCGGCGTGGCGATGGCGGGGATCGGGCTGCTGTTCGAACATGAGCTGCGGGGCTCCACCCGCTCGCCGCACGAA
>Ga0247734_1000060_pt1 | contig 100847 bp, 76 predicted proteins | sample UWRJL103311B2_FD_180933 | JGI IMG/M metagenome (GOLD analysis project Ga0247734, IMG submission 180933) | Plant litter microbial communities from Arlington Agricultural Research Station in Wisconsin, United States - UWRJ-L103-311B-2 | ecosystem: Environmental > Terrestrial > Plant litter >... | reverse complement strand
AGAAGTGCATGACGCAAGTCACGGTGAAACAACTGGCCGATGAGGTCAAAACACCGGTAGAGCGCCTGTTGCAGCAGATGCGTGAGGCAGGTCTGCCGCACACCGCCGCCGAGCAAGATGTGACTGATATTGAGAAACAAGCCCTTTTGATTCATTTGAAAAGCGGTCACAAGGCGAAAGTGGAAGAACCGCGCAAGATCACTTTGCAGCGCAAAACCACTAGCACACTGCGTGTTGCTGGCAGCAAGAGCATCAGTGTTGAAGTACGTAAAAAGAAAGTTTTCGTTCAACGCAGCCCGGAAGAAATCGAAGCCGAGCGCAAGCGTGAGCTGGACGAACGTCGTGCTGTAGAAAATGCCGCACGTCAAAAGGCTGAAGAAGAAGCCCGTGCACGCGCCGAAGAAGAAGCGCGTCGCCAGCCTGCTGGTGCGCAAACCTCTTCTGATGCTGCCGCTGCTGTCGCCGCACCTGCGCCGGAGCCGACGCCAGTCGCTGCTGCTGCGCCTGTTCGCGAAACGCCTGCTGCTGCGCCGACGCCGACTCTCGACGTTCGCAAGCGTGAAGAACAGCGTCGTCCTGACAAACCTCGTGCCGATGACAACAGTCGTCGTGGCGGCGGTGGTGATGGCGAGCGTAAAAACGCTCCTCATCGTGCATCGGTCAAAGAAAAAGCGCCTGCTCCACGTGTTGCGCCACGCACTACCGACGAAGAAAGCGATGGCTTCCGTCGTGGTGGTCGCGGCAAGGCCAAGCTGAAGAAACGCAACGCCCACGGTTTCCAGAGCCCAACCGGCCCTGTTGTGCGCGAAGTGAAGATCGGCGAGACCATCACTGTTGGCGATCTCGCTCAGCAGATGTCGGTCAAGGCAGCTGAAATCATCAAGTTCATGTTCAAGCTGGGCACTCCAGCCACCATCAACCAGGTACTGGATCAGGAAACTGCCCAGCTGGTCGCCGAAGAACTGGGCCACAAGGTGACTCTGGTCAGCGACACCGCACTGGAAGATTCCCTGGCTGAGTCGTTGAAGTTCGAAGGTGAGACGTTCTCCCGTGCCCCGGTCGTGACCGTAATGGGCCACGTTGACCACGGTAAAACCTCGCTGCTCGACTACATCCGTCGTGCCAAGGTTGCTGCTGGCGAAGCCGGTGGTATTACCCAGCATATCGGTGCGTATCACGTCGAAACCGAGCGTGGCATGGTGACTTTCCTCGACACCCCTGGTCACGCCGCGTTTACCGCAATGCGTGCTCGTGGTGCCAAGGCAACCGATATCGTGATCCTCGTCGTTGCTGCTGACGACGGTGTGATGCCGCAGACCATCGAAGCCGTGCAACATGCCAAGGCCGCTGGTGTTCCGCTGGTCGTTGCAGTTAACAAGATCGACAAGCCAGGCGCAGACCTTGATCGCATCCGCAGTGAGCTTTCGGTTCACGGCGTGACGTCTGAAGAGTGGGGCGGTGATACGCCGTTCGTTTCGGTCTCCGCGAAAATGGGTACTGGCGTCGATGCATTGCTCGAAGCCGTTCTGTTGCAGGCCGAGGTTCTGGAACTGACCGCTACGCCGTCGGCCCCAGGTCGTGGTGTTGTAGTTGAATCGCGCCTTGATAAAGGCCGTGGTCCGGTTGCTACTGTTCTGGTTCAGGACGGTACGCTGCGTCAGGGCGACATGGTGCTGGTTGGTTCGAACTATGGCCGCGTTCGCGCCATGCTCGACGAGAACGGCAAGCCTATCAAGGAAGCAGGTCCATCCATTCCGGTCGAGATTCTTGGCCTGGACGGTACCCCGGATGCTGGCGACGAGATGAGCGTTGTTGCTGACGAGAAGAAAGCCCGTGAAGTGGCTTTGTTCCGTCAAGGCAAGTTCCGCGAAGTGAAACTGGCGCGCGCTCACGCAGGCAAGCTGGAAAACATCTTCGAAAACATGGGCCAGGAAGAGAAGAAGACGCTCAACATCGTCCTCAAATCCGACGTCCGTGGATCGCTGGAAGCCTTGAATGGCGCCTTGAATGGCCTGGGCAACGACGAAGTGCAAGTGCGCGTGGTCGGCGGCGGTGTCGGTGGTATCACCGAGAGCGACGCTAACCTGGCACTGGCTTCGAACGCGGTACTGTTCGGCTTCAACGTGCGTGCCGATGCTGGCGCTCGCAAGATCGTCGAGCAGGAAGGTCTGGATATGCGTTACTACAACGTGATCTACGACATCATCGAAGACGTCAAGAAAGCCCTGACCGGTATGCTTGGCAGCGACGTCCGGGAGAACATCCTGGGTATTGCCGAAGTTCGCGATGTGTTCCGTTCGCCGAAGTTTGGCGCGATCGCTGGTTGTATGGTTGTCGAAGGTGTTGTTCACCGTAACCGTCCAATCCGCGTACTGCGCGAAGACATCGTTATCTTCGAAGGCGAGCTGGAATCCCTGCGCCGCTTCAAGGATGACGCTTCGGAAGTTCGTGCCGGCATGGAATGCGGTATCGGCGTCAAGAGCTACAACGACGTCAAGGTCGGTGACAAGATCGAAGTCTTCGAGAAGGTCCAAGTGGCTCGCAGCCTTTAATTTGCGAGCTTCAGGAGCGATGGTGAGCGCCGCTTGCATATGCTCGGCGCCCGTCATGGGCTCTAAACGCAACGCCCGGTCCGGCTTCCGCCAGGCCGGGCGTTTGCCGCTTTCAGACCGCATGGCTTTTGCCATGGGTCAGTGACAGGTAACAAGACATGGCAAAAGAATACAGCCGTACCCAGCGTATCGGCGATCAGATGCAGCGTGAGCTGGCCCAGCTGATCCGTCGTGAAATCAAGGACCCCCGCGTAGGGCTGGTCACCATCACCGCCGTTGATGTCAGTCGCGATGTGGGACACGCCAAGATTTTCATGACCGTCATGGGTCAGGACAGCGCGGAAGAAATCGCCCAGACGATCAAAGTGCTGAATGCGGCAGCAGGTTTCCTGCGCATGCAGCTGGCTCGTGAAATGAAGCTGCGCAGCGTGCCTCAGCTGCACTTCCACTATGACGAAAGCGTCGTGCGTGGTGCGCATCTTTCTGCATTGATCGAGCGTGCGGTGGCCGAAGACGGTCAACATCCGCAGGGCGAAAAGCCAGACGGTTCCGGGGAGTAAGGCGTGGCTCAGGTCAAGCGTATTCGCCGCAATGTCAGCGGGATCATCCTGCTCGATAAACCGCTGGGTTTCACCTCAAACGCAGCGTTGCAAAAAGTGCGCTGGTTGCTCAACGCCGAAAAGGCAGGGCACACCGGCAGTCTCGATCCTCTGGCCACCGGCGTGCTGCCGTTGTGCTTTGGCGAGGCGACCAAGTTTTCGCAATATCTGCTGGATTCGGACAAGGGTTACGAAACCCTGATGCAACTGGGCAAAACCACTACCACGGCAGACGCTGAAGGTGAGGTTTTACAGACGCGTCCGGTAACCGTTGGTCGTGCCGAAATCGAAGCGGCATTGCCGGGTTTTCGTGGACAAATCAGTCAGATACCACCGATGTACTCAGCCCTCAAGCGTGATGGCCAGCCGTTGTACAAACTGGCGCGTGCGGGGGAAGTGGTGGAGCGCGAGGCGCGTTCTGTTACTATTGCGCGCCTGGAATTACTGGCGTGTGAAGGCGAAACTGCACGGCTGTCGGTTGACTGCACCAAGGGCACCTATATTCGTACCCTGGTTGAAGACATCGGCGAGCGACTGGGTTGTGGTGCTTACGTCGCAGAGTTGCGCCGCACGCAGGCAGGGCCTTTCGATCTTTCCCAGACTGTAACCCTGGAAGAGCTCGAGGCAGTTCACGCCGGAGGCGGGAATGAAGCAGTTGATCGCTTCCTGATGCCGTCGGACAGCGGGCTGTTGCACTGGCCGCTGCTGCAGTTTTCCGAGCACAGTTCGTTTTACTGGCTGCATGGTCAGCCAGTCAGAGCACCGGACGCGCCGCAGTCAGGCATGGTTCGGGTGCAGGATCATGAAGGACGCTTCATCGGGATCGGTGAAGTGAGCGAAGACGGGCGAATCGCGCCGCGTCGATTGATTCGGTCAGAATGACCGGACCCACCGAGTCAGGGTTTCCTGGCTCAGTGGTAATGAGGGTGGCTGTTAACAGGCATGGTCATCCCTCACTTTTTAATACGAGAGTCTGCTCTCGGCCTGTTGAAGTCGTTTCTCTGAAACGATTTCCTGATAAAAGGATTGCCCACATGGCACTCAGCGTTGAAGAAAAAGCTCAGATCGTAACCGACTACCAGCAAGCTGTTGGTGACACTGGTTCGCCAGAAGTGCAAGTTGCACTGCTGACCGCCAACATCAACAAACTGCAAGGTCACTTCAAGGCCAACGGTAAAGATCACCACTCCCGTCGTGGTCTGATCCGTATGGTAAACCAGCGTCGCAAGCTGCTGGATTACCTGAAAGGCAAAGAAGTTAGCCGTTACAGCGCCCTGATCGCGCGTCTGGGTCTGCGTCGCTAATAACGACTCAGGTAGAGGTTGGTTGTCTGTCGCAGGCTCATCGGTTGTTTCGGTGTGCCGGGCAGGCTCCCAGCCTCAAGTTTTATCTGGACTGCCGACGGGTCCGATTCCCGCCGCTGCCCAAGAATTCGCAAGAAACCAGTTCCCCCAAGAGCCACAAAGAAGGTAGGAAACCGTGAACCCGGTAATCAAGAAGTTTCAATTCGGTCAATCGACCGTAACCCTCGAGACAGGCCGCATTGCCCGTCAAGCTTCTGGTGCAGTATTGGTCACCGTTGACGACGACGTCACCGTGCTCGTGACTGTGGTCGGCGCCAAGCATGCAGACGCCAGCAAAGGCTTCTTCCCCCTTTCCGTGCACTACCAAGAAAAAACCTACGCTGCAGGCAAGATCCCCGGCGGTTTCTTCAAGCGTGAAGGCCGTCCTTCCGAAAAAGAAACCCTGACCTCGCGTTTGATCGACCGTCCGATCCGCCCCCTCTTCCCTGAAGGCTTCATGAACGAAGTGCAGGTTGTCTGCACCGTCGTTTCCACCAGCAAAAAAACCGATCCGGACATCGCTGCGATGATCGGTACTTCGGCTGCGCTGGCGATCTCCGGCATTCCGTTCGACGGCCCTATCGGCGCCGCGCGCGTTGCTTTCCACGAAAGCACCGGCTATCTGCTGAACCCGACTTACGAGCAACTGAAAGCATCGAGCCTGGACATGGTCGTTGCCGGTACGTCCGAAGCGGTATTGATGGTTGAATCGGAAGCCAAAGAGCTGACCGAAGACCAGATGCTGGGCGCTGTGCTGTTTGCTCATGACGAATTCCAGTCGGTCATCAAAGCAGTCACCGAACTGGCTGCCGAAGCTGCCAAGCCTACCTGGGCCTGGGCACCCAAGCCTGAAGCCACTGCATTGCTGGATGCTATCCGTTCCGAATTCGGCGACGCGATTTCCCAGGCTTACACCATCACCGTCAAGGCTGACCGCTATGCACGTCTGGGCGAGCTGAAAGATCAGATCGTCGCCAAGCTTGCTGTGGAAGAAGGCAGCCCGTCTGCCAGCGAAGTGAAAGCGGCTTTCGGCGAAATCGAATACCGCACCGTTCGCGAAAACATCGTAAACGGCAAGCCACGTATCGACGGTCGCGACACCAAGACCGTACGTCCGCTGAACATCGAAGTCGGTGTTCTGCCCAAGACTCACGGTTCGGCACTGTTTACCCGTGGTGAAACTCAGGCGCTGGTTGTAGCGACCCTGGGTACTGCCCGTGACGCACAGTTGCTCGACACCCTTGAAGGCGAACGCAAAGACCCGTTCATGCTGCACTACAACTTCCCCCCGTTCTCGGTGGGCGAGTGTGGCCGTATGGGTGGCGCAGGTCGTCGTGAAATCGGTCACGGCCGTCTGGCTCGCCGTTCGGTCCAGGCGATGCTGCCTGCTGCCGATGTGTTCCCGTACACCATTCGTGTGGTGTCGGAAATCACCGAGTCCAACGGTTCGAGCTCCATGGCTTCGGTCTGCGGCGCTTCCCTGGCCCTGATGGACGCCGGCGTTCCGATGAAGGCACCTGTTGCCGGTATCGCCATGGGTCTGGTTAAAGAAGGCGAGAAATTCGCCATCCTGACCGACATCCTGGGTGACGAAGACCACCTCGGCGACATGGACTTCAAAGTAGCGGGTACTGCCAAAGGCGTTACCGCGCTGCAGATGGACATCAAAATCAAAGGCATCACCGAAGAAATCATGGAGATCGCTCTGGGCCAAGCCCTGGAAGCGCGCCTGAATATCCTTGGTCAGATGAACCAGATCATCGGCACATCGCGGACCGAGCTGTCGGAAAATGCTCCGACCATGATCGCGATGAAGATCGACACCGACAAAATCCGTGATGTCATCGGTAAGGGCGGCGCGACCATCCGTGCGATCTGTGAAGAGACTAAAGCTTCGATCGATATCGAAGACGACGGCTCGATCAAGATCTTTGGCGAAACCAAGGAAGCCGCTGAAGCAGCACGTCAGCGCGTTCTGGGTATCACCGCAGAGGCAGAGATCGGCAAGATCTACGTGGGTAAGGTTGAGCGCATCGTCGACTTCGGCGCATTCGTCAACATCCTGCCTGGCAAAGACGGTCTGGTGCACATCTCGATGCTGAGCGATGCTCGGGTTGAGAAGGTGACCGACGTGCTGCAAGAAGGCCAGGAAGTTGAAGTACTGGTCCTGGACGTGGACAACCGCGGCCGTATCAAGCTGTCGATCAAAGACGTAGCAGCGGCGAAAGCATCGGGCATCTAATCGCTCCCAGCTTGCTCTGTTGTTGAAAAGGACCCTTAGGGGTCCTTTTTTTATGAGCGCTTTTAAGGGGTTACGTGAATAACGGCCAGATTCGCGCGGGTCAGAACATGCAACTTGCAATCGGAACTTTATGTAAACGGGCAATCTGCACGACCAATCGTTCCGGTGAAAAATATAACTTATTGATTTTTATAGGTTTTAAATGCCTGATTGGTTTGGCACACCGCTTGCGATGTATACCGTAACCCTGCAGCGATACGCTTGCTGCAGATTCTGAGAAAAACAGGAGTTACTCGTATGAAGAAGTTCGCTATCGCTGCTGCCACCGCTGCTCTGACTCTGACCATGGCCAACGTTGCCCTGGCCGAGACCTCCACTAAAGCGCCGATGGTAGTTGCTGCAAACGAAGTCGCCAAAACCAAAGAAGCTACTTCCGACACTTGGATCACCACCAAGGTCAAATCTGATCTGCTGACCGAAAAAGGCATTCCAGGCTCCGACATCAAGGTAGAAACCAACAAAGGCGTGGTTTCCCTGTCGTCGACCGTTGCTATCACAGAAGCTCAGAAAACTACTGCTGTAGCCATCACCAAGAAAATCAAAGGCGTCAAAGCTGTTTCGGCTGACGGCCTGAAAGCTGAGTAATCAGCCATAGACAGGAAATGACCATGGAAAACGATCAGTCGGCATTCATGATGAGCGCTGACTGAACGATTAAAGGTTCATGCGAAAGACCACAAGGACGTGGTCATTACAGGCCTCGGCGATTACGTTGGGGCCTGTTCTATTGTGGGCACGCAAAACCCTGTAGCAGCGAACGTGTTCGCGAGAAAAGGTCCTGACCCTCGACCGCTTCAAGAAAAAGTTCGCTTCCATAGTTAGAGCATCAACCCCTACGGGGCGAGGATCACTTACCGCGCTTGCTGTCGATCAACACCAGCCGGCCGCCCTCGAATCGCAGGTACTGATACATGCCGTTGTTAGGCCCGTATATCCATTCCTGCACCTGAACCTGATCCACCTGACGGAAGTGATTAACCGTCTCCTTATAGCCGATCACGTCCTGGCTCACCGGCTGGCCGCATTTCTGCTGCACCTCGAACATTCGGTCACCCACGCTGATCAGCTGGCTGCCGCAACGCAGCGTCCCAGCCTGAGCCAGTGCCGACATCATCGATAACCCAAGTCCAACCCAAAACGCTGCTCGTACGTTCTTCAAATGCCGTTACTCGCTGTCCAGATGCAGTGGGCTGATGACGCGCCCGTCTTTTTCCGCCTGACCCAGGCTTGAGTCGACGAAATACACGCGATCATCCGCCAGTTGACCCTTGTCGACCAGATAGTCCTTGATGCTGCTGGCGCGCGCTTGACCCAGCTGACGCAGCAGCAGCGCGCTTGAACTCCAGGATTTAAGCACCGCTTCACGCATCTTGCCCTGGCGCTCTTCCTTGCCCAGATCAACCCATTCGGCGGGCGGCTGCTGTTTGAGGCGTGTGCGATAGATGCCTTCGAGCATCGGTGGTTTTTCGCTCTCAGGCACCTGCAGATCGCTCGCTTGAGCCGGGACTTTATCGCCCCGGCGCTGGAGGATCTTGTAATACGTGCTTTGGTATTCGCGCTCCAGACGTTGCTGAGCAATCAAAGGTCCGTCGCTGGATTCGGCGCTAGTGCCCTCGATTTCCAGGCGCAGTGCCGGACGCTCCTTGAGGGCCGCCGATAGCTTGTCCAGGGACGCTTGGGCTTCACCGCTCAATTCATCCGAACCGGCTGCGAACGATACCGTGCCCAAGTCTTGCGAGCCGCCGCCACTGACCAGCCCACCGATGAACTTGAACGGCGCGGTGGCTGCACGTACCACCAGATTGCGCAGGGTCTGCCAGACAATTGGCATCACGCTGAACTGCGGATTGTTCAGGTCTCCCGAGACCGGCAGTTCGATGGAAATCTTGCCGTCGGAATCCTTGAGCAATGCGATGGCGAGCTTGAGCGGCAAACTGACAGCGTCTGGGCTGTCAACCTTCTCACCCAACTGCAGCTGTTCGAGCACCACCTTGTTCTCGGCTTTGAGCTGGCCTTTGGTGATCAGGTAATGCAGATCAAGATTCAGCCGGCCCTTGCGGATGCGATAGCCCGCGAACTTTCCGGAGTAGGGCGTCAGGTTGGTCAGCTCGACGCGCTTGAAGCTGGTGGCGATGTCTAGGCTTGCCAGCGGATCGAAGGGGTTGAGCGCACCCTTGATGGTCACCGGCGCGTAACGGTCGACCTTGCCGTTGATATTCACGCTGGCAGGTTTGTTCTGACGGTTGTCCAGAGTGCCGATCTTGCCATTGAGCTGCTGAACGGCGGTGGCGAAATTGGGCGTCAGGCTGAAGTCAGCGAAGTTGGCCGAGCCGTTGTTGATGTTCACTTCACCGATATGGATGCCCATAGGCTTTTCGTTACTGGCCGCCTTGGTTTTTGCCGCGGCAGCGTTGGAGCTGCTGTCCGCAGGCTGGGGCACCAAGAGGTCGTTAATGTTGGTGGTGCGATCGTCGGCGATGATGAAGCGCGCGTAAGGCTGCTCAAGATTGACCTGCGCGATGGTCAGGCTGTCACCGAGCTGGAAATTCAGGCCTTCGAGATTCAGCTGCTGCCAGCGCACGAAGTCCCGGGATTTCAGGGTATCCAGCGTGTGCAGTTGATTGACCTGGACCTTGCCGGTCACGCCCAATGCCAAGGGGGCGGTGCTTTTCAGGTCCACGGCAAGATCGGAATTGAGCATGCCGCTGCGTACTTCGAGCCGGATGAACGGCGTTACGTAGGCTTGCGCGACCCGCAGATCGATATCTCGAGTGATGACGTTGAGCTTGGCGCGAACCGGGGCCAGATTCACCTCACCCTCGGCGGTCAGCTTGCCCTGCTTGCCCAGCCCGGTGTCGAGCTTGAGGTTGAAGGGCGATTTATTGAGGCTGTCGAAATTGCGAACATCCAGATTCATTGGCCCAAGGTCGATCTCGACCGGCTCCTTCGGAACGCGGTCAGCCAGATGCACCTTGTAGTCGCGCAGTTGAACATCGCGCAGCAGGACCTGCCAGGGTTTGCTCGGTGCAGCAGCAATTTCCGCTTTCTTGGTTTCCGTACCCGATGCGGCAGCGGGCTCTTTCTTTGCCGCTTCACTGGCCTTGGCGGGCTGACTGGCGAAAAGCTTTTGCCAATCGAGCTGACCATCGGATTCTCGCGCCGCCCAGGTCTCCAGTCCATTGCTGCGGATCTTGCCGACCGTGACCAACTGTTTGGCCAGGTCGATAGAAGTTTCGCTCACCTCCAGCTTCTTCAAGCGCACCAGTGGACGGCCATCGGGCGCGTTAATCCCGAACGGTGCGACGCTAAGGGAGGTGTTATCCAGCAGCAACTCGGTTTCTTTGGCCAGGCTGAGCTTGTAGTGGGTGTTCAGGTTGAGAATGCCGTCTTGCAGGGCCAGCGGTAACGCATCACGCACGTAAGGCCACCAGACTTTCATCTGGCCATCGGTGACTTTGAGTGTGCCTTCGGAAGTGATCGGTACCAGACTGATGCGCCCGACCCAGTCGATCTGCCCGCCCGCAGGGCCCGCTGCGACCAAGGTCATGTCGGCGTTGTCTTCAGGCAATGTGCTGAGGTTTTTCAGCTCGAAATCCAGGGCGTCGTACAGGAATTCGATTGGTTCGCTTGGGCGCAAGTCCCGGAAATGCACATAACCGCTGGCCAGTTTGATTTCGCCGATGCGCAAGGGAAACGGTTTGCTCGGCGGCTCGTCAGGTTTGGCAGGTTCGCTTGGCGGCAGTTTGAACAACTGCGCCAGATTGAGCGTGCCGTCCTTGGCGAACAGCAACTCGGTCTTGGGCTTGTCCAGCTCCACTGCCTTGAGGTGCAGGGCGCGGGTCCATAGGCTGTCGATCTGCAGGTTGGCGTAAAGCCGCTCGAAGCCCACGTCTTCCTTGCCGGGAGCGCCGATATTCAAGCCCCACAACGTCACTTCAAGGCTATACGGATTGAGTTCCAGTCGGTCTAGTTTTGCCGGGACAGTTGAGTAGTTCGTCAACTGTTGGTTGATCACCCGCAATGCAATGCCGGGCAGAATCAAAAACCCCAGCAAACTGTAGAGTGCGAAAACGGCCAGCAAGGCGCCAATAGCGCGTTTCAATCCTTTGGGCATGTGGGGTGTCGACTCTCTTTATAGGAGGTCCTTGGAGTATGGCACGCCAATCTGGTTCCGAAATCGGTCGTTACACGCCCTGTAGGAAGTTTCCCAAATACAGCCGGAATGTCAGAACTGCAGGATCAGTGTCTTCAACGGCGGCTGCTGATCCATGGACGGAAAGTCTGCGCCAGGGGTTAATACCTGGGATTCACGCACGGGGCGGCCAATTTTGGTGGCACAACGCAGCACCTGATCGCGCCAGTCTTCCAGGTTGACCTTCGCCAGGTTGTTGCAGCAGATCAGAACGCCGTTTTCGGCGGTGGTCAAAATGGCCGGCTTGAGCAGGCTCTGGTAATCGCGCAGCAAATCAACAGTGCCAAAAGCGCTCTTGGCCCACGCAGGCGGGTCGAGCAGCACCAGATCGTATTGGCGCTGTTCCAGGCGAGGATAATCCGGCAATTTGTGACCGCGACGTGCGGCAATCGGAAGGCCTGCCAGTTGGCGAATCGCTGGAAAGTAGTCCGATTGAATGAATTGCATGGCCTGCAGTTGCGGGTTCAGCAGGCCGTTTTCGCGTCCGACGGCCAGATTGCCCTCGGCAAAATCCAGATTGCACACCTCACTGGCGCCGCCCGCCGCTGCGCTCAAGCCAACGCCGCAGGTGTAGGCGAACAGATTGAGCACGCTTTTGCCGGCGCTGTGATCCTTGACCCAACCCCGGGCATTGCGCAGGTCCAGAAACAGCAGCGGATCTTGCCCGGCATGTCGCCCGCGCACCCGATAGTTCAAGCCCCATTCGTGGCCGATCATGTCTTGCAGCGCTGTGTCATCGGCCTTGTAAACCGAGTCGTTGCGATCGATGCGCGAATTGCCCTGGGAGCGGTCGTTATAGACCAGCAATGTGTCCAGGCCCAGTTGACTGTTCACCTGTGCGTGCGCTGCCAGCAGGGATTCGCGATCAAGGCTGTTATGGAAGCTCTGGATCAGCAACTGCGGGCCGTAGCGATCGATGGTCAGGCCGCTGGCGCCTTCCTGGCTGCCGTGGAACAGGCGATAGCAATCGGTGCCCTGAGCGTGCAGTTCAGCCAGCAGCGATTGGCGATTATCGAGGGCGACGCGAAGCGCCTGATTCAGCGAAGACATGCACGGCGCCTTGGTATCGGAATGAGGCGCGGGAGTTTAGCAGTTTGGCAAATTGAGGTCTTGTGACGCTCGATCATCGCTCTGTAGGAGCCAACTCGTTGGCGAGGCTTTTCAAGCGTTAAATCAGTTATTGCCTCGCGAACAAGTTCGCGCCTACAGAGGCGCGATGCTGGATTCCTGAACGCTCCCTGAAGACTTTTCCGATACCCCGTCTGGGCGCTTTCCTACGGTTTACTCTCCATAAATCCGGGCGTAATCTTCGCCCGTTTTCAACCAACGCGGAGACCCTCAGTGGGTACTAGTTCGAGCGACAGACGTCAGCCGGTATTGATCACCGGCCAATCCTCGGCACGCTAGCGCGCATTCTTTGTGCTGCCGCCAGCTCGCCGACTACGCGAGAGGCGGCAGCTGGCAGGTTCTGTTCTGATCCTGCTCCTGTCCTTTCTGATGACGCTGACCAAATGCCTGATGGCTGGCTTTCGAGTCGCTACCAGCGCAACGGACGCGCACGTCTTTTTTGCCGTGCGGGCCCACCTGTCATGCCTCCGATTCCGGGGGGATCAGAGGTCGGCCGTGCCTGCTTAAGGTTCCAGCAGCAACCTTCAGCCCAGGGCCATAGCCATGAAAACCACCCTCCTGAAAGAGTTCTTCGCAGGCTTTCTGCAAAATCGCCACATTGCCCGGCATTTCCGTCGTCTGGCGATGCTCGACAGCTTGACCGACACCACCGTCAGCCGCGAAGTGCCGCCGACGCTGGCGCAAACCCTCACTCGCGGGGCCAGCAGCGACGCTCAATCTTTGCTCGACCAATTGGGCAGCCACAACGACGGCCTGACCGATGCCGAGGCGGTATCCCTGCGTCAGCGCCACGGCCTCAACGAAGTCGAGCACGAACAACCGCTGCCGTGGTGGGTGCATCTGTGGCACTGCTACAAAAACCCGTTCAACCTGCTGCTGACCCTTCTGGCGTTCATCTCGTGGCTGACCGAGGACATGAAAGCGGCCACGGTGATTTTCTCGATGGTGGTGCTGTCGACCCTGCTTCGGTTCTGGCAGGAGGCGCGTTCCAATCAGGCGGCCGATGCGCTCAAGGCCATGGTCAGCAACACCGCAACGGTACTTCGTCGTGCTGACGACGATGCTGATTTTGCTCAGACAACCAGCCGATCCCGGCGCATCGAGCTGCCAATCAAACAGTTGGTCCCAGGCGATGTGATCGTCCTGTCCGCCGGCGACATGATCCCGGCCGATTGCCGCGTGCTCAGCGCCAAGGATCTGTTTGTCAGCCAGGCTGCGATGACGGGCGAGTCTATGCCTGTGGAGAAGTTCTCCCGCCGTCAGGGCACTCATCCGGACACTCCGCTGGATCTGGAAAACATCCTGTTCATGGGCACTAACGTGGTGTCAGGAGCGGCAGCCGGGGTGATTCTCACCACCGGCAATCACACCTATTTCGGGGCGTTGGCCCAGCGTGTCAGCGCCACCGACCGCGCGCCGACTGCGTTTCAGTCCGGGGTCAATAAAGTCAGCTGGCTGTTGATTCGTTTCATGTTCGTGATGGCGCCGCTGGTGCTTTTCATCAACGGCTTCACCAAGGGCGACTGGATGCAGGCGTTGCTGTTCGCGCTGTCCATCGCAGTCGGCCTGACCCCGGAAATGCTGCCGATGATCGTCACCTCCACCTTGGCCAAAGGGGCGGTGTTCCTGTCGCGCAAAAAGGTCATCGTCAAGCGGCTCGATGCCATTCAGAACTTCGGCGCTATGGACGTGCTGTGTACGGACAAGACCGGCACGTTGACCCAGGACAAGATTTTTCTCGCGCGTCATGTCGATGTCTGGGGCGATGAATCCGACGATGTGCTGGAAATGGCCTACCTCAACAGCTACTACCAGACCGGCTTGAAAAACCTGTTGGACGTGGCGGTTCTGGAGCATGTTGAGGTCCACCGCGAGCTGCAGGTCGGCACGGCGTTTCGCAAGATCGATGAAGTCCCGTTCGACTTCAATCGACGCCGGATGTCGGTCGTGGTGGCTGAACAAGGACAGCCGCACCTGCTGGTGTGCAAGGGTGCGCTGGAAGAGGTACTGAGCGTTTGTACGCGGGTGCGCCATGGCGAGGCCGAAGAGGTACTGAGTGACGCGTTGCTGGCACGCATTCTGGAGGTCACGGCCGCTTTCAACGAAGAAGGCCTGCGGGTTGTGGCCGTGGCTGCGCGCTCGATGGACGCCGGCCGTGAAACCTATGGCCTGGCCGATGAAAGCGACATGACGCTGATTGGTTACGTGGCGTTTCTTGATCCACCCAAAGAGAGCACCGCGCCTGCGCTCAAGGCGTTGGCCGAGCATGGCATTGCGGTGAAGGTGCTGACCGGCGACAACGAGCGCGTGACCGCGAAGATCTGCCGGGAAGTGGGCCTGGAGCGGCAAGGGCTGCTGCTGGGCGGCGACATCGAGCGCATGAGTGATGCAGAACTGGCGGTTGCGGTGGAAACCACCAACGTCTTCGCCAAACTCACGCCGTCTCACAAAGAACGCATCGTGCGTTTGCTAAAGGCCAATGGGCATGTGGTGGGTTTCATGGGCGACGGCATCAACGACGCCCCGGCACTGCGCACGGCGGACATCGGGATTTCGGTGGACAGCGCGGTGGACATCGCCAAAGAGGCTGCGGACATCATTCTGCTGGAGAAAAGCCTGATGGTGCTGGAGGAGGGCGTGCTGGAAGGGCGCAGGACATTCGCCAACATGCTCAAGTACATCAAGATGACCGCCAGCTCCAACTTCGGCAACGTGTTCTCGGTGCTGGTGGCCAGTGCGTTCATCCCGTTTCTGCCGATGCTGCCGATGCACCTGCTGGTGCAAAACCTGCTGTACGACATCTCGCAGATCGCCATCCCGTTCGATAACGTCGACGACGAACTGCTGAAAAAACCACAGCGCTGGCAGCCTTCGGAAGTGGGGCGTTTCATGCTGTTTTTCGGTCCGATCAGTTCGATCTTCGACATCACCACGTTTGCGGTCATGTGGTACGTGTTTGGCGCGAACACGCCTGAGCATCAGACGCTGTTTCAGTCGGGCTGGTTTGTGGTGGGGCTGCTGACGCAAACGCTGGTGGTGCACATGATCCGTACGCCCAAGATCCCGTTCCTGCAAAGCCGCGCGGCAATGCCGTTGATAGTGATGACCGGGACGATCATGGCGGTGGGGGTTTTCCTGCCGATGGGGCCGTTTGCGCACTACTTCAAATTGCAGGTGCTGCCACCGCTGTATTTCGTGATTTTGCCGGTAATTTTGCTGGGGTATGTCGCGCTGACGCAGGCGGTGAAGGGGTTTTATGTGCGGCGGTTTGGGTGGCAGTAGGATAGCGAGCTGGCCTGCTTTTGATTCTGGCCGGAGGCCGTAGGAGTTCAGCTTGCTGACGATCTGCCGGGCACCGGCAGCAAGATCAGGCACATTAGCGTGTCAGACACACCGCATTGGCCGGTTTGCTGCCGGTGCCCGGCAGATCGCTGGCAAGCCAAGCTCCTACCCCCTATGGGCAGAAGCGGTTTACCGCGCCAGCGCCAACGCCACACCCTGACCACCACCAATGCACAGCGTTGCCAGGCCTTTTTTGGCGTCGCGCTTGAGCATTTCATGCAGCAGGGTCACCAGCACGCGGCAGCCCGACGCACCGATCGGGTGGCCGATGGCGATAGCGCCGCCGTTGACGTTGACCTTGTTCATGTCCCAACCCAGCTCTTTGCCCACCGACAGCGATTGCGCGGCGAAGGCTTCGTTGGCTTCGATCAGGTCCAGTTCTTCCAGCGACCAGCCGGCCTTGTCCAGGCAACGACGCGTCGCGCTCACCGGGCCGATGCCCATGATGGCCGGATCGACGCCGGCGTTGGCGTAAGCCGCGATGCGCGCCAGAACCGGCAAGCCCAATTCTTCTGCTTTTGCAGCGCTCATGAGGATCACTGCCGCCGCGCCATCGTTGAGCGAGGAGGCATTGCCGGCCGTCACGGTGCCGTCTTTCTTGAACGCTGGTTTGAGCTTGGCGAGCGATTCGGTTGTGGTGCCGGCGCGAGGTTGTTCATCGGTGGCGAACGACAGCGGGTCGCCCTTGCGCTGAGGAATCAGGATCGGGGTGATTTCATCGACGAAACGCCCCGCTTCGATGGCAGCGGTGGCTTTCTGCTGCGAGGACGCTGCAAACGCGTCTTGCGCTTCACGGCTGATGTCGTACTTTTGCGACAGGTTCTCGGCGGTGATGCCCATGTGGTAATCGTTGAACGCATCCCACAAACCGTCGCTGATCATCGTGTCGATCATGGTCGCGTGGCCCATGCGCAGGCCGGTACGTGCGCCGGGCATGACGTAGTTGGACAGGCTCATGTTTTCCTGGCCGCCCGCGATGATGATGTCGGCGTCACCGCAGCGAATTGCCTGAGTGGCCAGATGCAACGCCTTGAGGCCTGAGCCGCAGACTTTGTTCAGGGTCATGGCCGGGACGGCAAAAGGCAGGCCGGCCTTGATCGATGCCTGGCGCGCGGGGTTTTGCCCGGCGCCTGCGGTCAGCACCTGACCCATGATCACTTCGTCGACAAGCGAGCCGTCGAGACCGGTCTGGGCCAGCAATTGGCGGATGACGGCAGCACCCAGATCAACCGCAGGAATATTAGCCAGCGAGCCTTGGAAACTGCCGACCGCGGTGCGCGTGGCGGCAACGATAACGACGTCTTGCATGGTACGAATCCTCACTGTTATTGGTTTCGCGCCGAGGCCGTCGTGGCTGCATAAAAACGAGCAGCGGGCCTGGCGCCGTAATCAAGGGCGCACATGGTGGCATGAATGGACGGGGAAACTTAAACCCTTTGTCGCCTGCTCAGCGGGCGCCATTCTCCAGTTCGCCCACGATCACCACTTTGCTTTTGGGCAAGGCCCGATCCTGAATCCGCTCCAGCAACATGCGCACTGCACTGCTGCCAGCCAGTGACGCATCGTGGGCGATGCAGGCGATGGGGATACCGAAGATGTCACCGAAGGGCAGCCGATCGATCCCGCAAATGGTGACGTCCTCGTGGCTGATCTTCTGATCGCGCAGGGCTTTCATTGCGCCGAGGGTAATCAGCTGATTGAAACCGAAAATCGCATCGGGCCGGGGTTGTTCGTGCAGATAGCTCAGCGTGCTGCGGTAGGACGGTTCCAGCGTGTAGTCCCCGGCAAACACATGCAGTTGCACCGCTTTACCGGTTTGGGCCAAGGCTGCTTTTACGCCCTTGAGGCGCTCCTCGGAGATGCGCGAATGCGCAGGGCCGGTGAGTACCAGCAGGCGCTGCATGTGCGGATTTTGCGCCAACAGGTAGCGCGCGCCCTTCAAACCGCTGTGGTAGTTATCCAGCACCACATGGCTGAACGGGCTGTCATGCAGCGCCCGGTCAAGCTGCACAACCGGTATGTCGCCATTGCTCAAGCGCGAGAGATACCCCGGTTGATAGTCAGGCTCATCCGATACCGGTGAAAGCACGATACCGGCGACGCGATAACTGAGCAGGGTATCGACCGCCTTGCTTTCCAGCTCTTCGGAGCCGTCGGTGTCCACCAGCATGATGGTGTAGCCATGCTTTTTCGCTTCCCGGGAAATAGCCTTGATCATCTCGCTGTAGAACGGGTTATCCACAGACGCTGTGATCACGCCGATGATCATGCTTTCACTGCGCTTGAGGCTGCGGGCGAAGGCGTTAGGGACGTAATCGAGTTCCTGGGCCACCTCGAGAATGCGCGCCAGGGTGGCAGGTTTTACCAGATCGGGCTTGTTCAGCGCTCGCGAAACGGTGACAGGCGTCATGTTCACGCGGCGGGCGATGTCAGTGATGGTGACGGGGGTTTTTTTGCTCATGGGCGGCTGGCTGCCTGAAATCGAAATAACATGCGGGGCAGGCACTTTCGTTATGTTGTTGCGCAAGGCTAGCACGCTGGCGGGATGTACGGCTTCGCTGCCCGCTGAAATGTCATCGTTCACATCAGGCTCGGACAGGCTCTTGTTGGAGCGAGGCTTGCCCGCGAAGCTGTCCACTCAGATGTCAGAAGAATGTCCAAGCCTCTTCGCGGTCAGGTTTCGCCACAAAATAGGTCTGCATGTGGTTGTGTAAATTTATTTCCGGATTCGCGCCGCCATCCGTTGATAATAGCCGGTCTTATTCAACTGCTCAGGGAGACCCCATGACCCAGGCCGCTTCATCCTCAACGCGCGATTTCATTCTGGTGGCGTGCGCGCTGTTGATCGCCATGGTGGGCACGACGCTGCCGACGCCGCTGTATGCCATTTACCAGCAACGCCTGGGCTTTGATGCGAGTTGGGTGACGATCATTTTCTCCATCTATGCCGCCGGCGTTATTGCGGCGCTGCTGGCCGTGGGGAGCTGGTCGGATCAGTTGGGGCGCAAACCGTTGCTGTGCGCGGGTTTGTTGATGGGAGCAATCAGTGCGGTGGTGTTCCTGTGCTCCGACTCTATCGCCGGCCTGTTGATCGGTCGGCTGTTTTCCGGGTTTTCTGCCGGGATCATGACCGGCACTGCCACTGTTGCCGTGATTGAACTTGCGCCCAAGCGCTGGGGCAAAAGCGCCACGCTGATCGCCACCGCCGCAAACATGTTTGGACTGGGGCTTGGCCCGCTGCTGGCCGGGATCACTTCGCAGTACCTGCCAGACCCGCTGCATCTTATTTTCTACATACACCTGGCGTTTTTGTTGCTGGCAGCGATCGGCGTCCTGTCGGCTCGTGAAACCGTGACTCGGCCCAAGACCCTGCACCTGAGCATCCAGAAACCTTCGATTCCGGCTTCGGTACGCAGCGTGTTCATCCCTGCGTCGATTGCCGGGCTGGCAGGCTTCAGTGTTGCGGGCCTGTTCACCAGCATGGTGCCGTCGGTGATGATCCAGCTGATGGGGCAAACCGGCGGGCTGCTGATTGGCGCAGTCATCGGGCTGTTCTTCGTGGCATCGGTGGTAGGGCAGGCATCGCTGCAATGGGTGCCGGCGCAACGGCACATGACACTGGGTTGCCTGGCGTTGATCGTCGGGATGATCTGCCTGGGGCTAAGCATTCTGACGACCCAGGTGCTGTTGCTGGTGCTGGCGGGTTTTATTGCCGGGATGGGGCAGGGCATGATCTTTCGCGCGGGCATGGGCGCGGTGAGCGCGAAAAGTCCGCCGGATCAGAAAGCGGCCGTGACCTCGGCTTACTTCGTGGTGATGTACATCTCGATTTCTATCCCGGTCATTGCTGTGGGCTTCAGTGTTCATACGTTTGGCTTGCGCCACGTGGGCGAGTTCTTCGCCTCGCTCGTTGCTGTCATCGCATTGCTGGCGATGATCAGCATGAAGCGTGTGCAGGCGCGACAGAACGCCGCTTCGGCTCAGGGGTAATCGAACAGCATGAAAATCGGCCTGATTTCAGACACTCACGGCTTGTTGCGCCCGCAAGCGCTTGACGCGTTGCAGGGTTGTGACCAGATCATCCACGGCGGCGACATCGGCAAGCCGGAGATTCTCGACGCGTTGCGTGCCATCGCGCCGCTGACCGTGGTGCGCGGCAACAACGACACCGACGATGCCTGGGCCAGTGACGTGCCTTATGAGGCGACGCTGCAGGTGGGCGGGGTGGCGATTTACGTCACGCACATACTGGCCGATGTGCCGGAAAGTCTGCCGGCCGATGTGCGAGTGGTGGTCACCGGGCATTCGCATAAACCACTGCAGCAACAGCGCCATGGGGTGTTGTTCATCAACCCTGGCAGCGCCGGGCCGCGGCGCTTCAAATTGCCGATTACGGTGGGGATGTTGCACGTCGAGGGTGAAGAGGTGCGCGGCGAGTTGATCGAGTTGGTGCTGGATTAACTCACCCAGGTTGGCCTGGCCCCTCGTCCAATTGCCGAGATGGTGTGTTGGACGCCAATCCCGTGGGAGCGGACTCGTCCGCGAAGGCTATACGTCAGGCGCAACAAATGCGGTGAATGTACTGGCCTCTTCGCGGACGAGTCCGCTCCCACAGTTATCGGCCTATTTCGTTAAATCAGTGATAGACCTGCTGCTTCGCACGCCGCACGGGTTTTACTTCGCGATCGGGTCCAGACCACTGGTCTTGACTGCCGAAGCCGCTGCGCTCGACCCCAGGTAATCCACCAGCGCCTCTTGCCGATTACGGTGGGGATGTTGCACGTCGAGGGTGAAGAGGTGCGCGGCGAGTTGATCGAGTTGGTGCTGGATTAACTCACCCAGGTTGGCCTGGCCCCTCGTCCAATTGCCGCGATGGTGTGTTGGACGCCAATCCCGTGGGAGCGGACTCGTCCGCGAAGGCTATACGTCAGGCGCAACAAATGCGGTGAATGTACTGGCTCTTCGCGGACGAGTCCGCTCCCACAGTTATCGGCTTATTCCGTTAAATCAGTGATCGACCTGCTGCTTCGCACGCCGCACGGGTTTTACTTCGCGATCGGGTCCAGACCACTGGTCTTGACTGCCGAAGCCGCTGCGCTCGACCCCAGGTAATCCACCAGCGCCTCTTGCCGATTACGGTGGGGATGTTGCACGTCGAGGGTGAAGAGGTGCGCGGCGAGTTGATCGAGTTGGTGCTGGATTAACTCACCCAGGTTGGCCTGGCCCCTCGTCCAATTGCCGCGATGGTGTGTTGGACGCCAATCCCGTGGGAGCGGACTCGTCCGCGAAGGCTATACGTCAGGCGCAACAAATGCGGTGAATGTACTGGCCTCTTCGCGGACGAGTCCGCTCCCACGGTTATCGGCTTATTCCGTTAAATCAGTGATCGACCTGCTGCTTCGCACGCCGCACGGGTTTTACTTCGCGATAGGGTCCAGACCACTGGTCTTGACTGCCGCCGCCGCTGCGCTCGACCCCAGGTAATCCACCAGCGCCTTTTGCCGATTACGGTGGGGATGTTGCACGTCGAGGGTGAAGAGGTGCGCGGCGAGTTGATCGAGTTGGTGCTGGATTAACTCACCCAGGTTGGCCTGGCCCCTCGTCCAATTGCCGTGATGGCGTGTTGGACGCCAATCCCGTGGGAGCGGACTCGTCCGCGAAGGCTATACGTCAGGCGCAACAAATGCGCTGAATGTACAGGCCTCTTCGCGGACGAGTCCGCTCCCACAGTTATCGGCTTATTCCGTTAAATCAGCGATCGACCTGCTGCTTCGCACGCCGCACGGGTTTTACTTCGCGATCGGGTCCAGACCACTGGTCTTGACTGCCGCCGCCGCTGCGCTCGATCCCAGGTAATCCACCAGCGCTTTGGCTTGTTCCGGGTGCTTGCTCTGGCTGACGACGCCTGCCGAATACAGGGTCATCTGCTGCGCTTGATCAGGGATCAGGCCGATGATGTCGATACCTTCCACAGGCTTGAGTTCGCTCAATTGTTGAAAGCCAATGTCTGCGTCGCCACGGGCAACCACCGCGCCCACCGGCTCTGCGGGGATCATGTGGCTCTTGTCTTTGATGCGGTCAGCGATGTGCATCTGATTGAACAGAACACGTGACAGGTAAACACCGCTGGCGCTGTCGGAATAAGCGATGCTTTTGGCGTTCAGCAAGGTCTCCTTGAACGCTTCCATAGTGCTGATATCCGGTTTCGGCGCGCCGTGTCGCACGGCCATGGCGATGTAGGATTTGCCGATATCGACACGGGTTTTCGGATCGACCTGGCCGTCCTTGATCAATTTGTCCAGCGCCGAGCCCACCATCAGCACCACGTCAGCAGGCTCACGACGGGCCAGACGGTTGGGAATCGCCTGAGGTGTGGCACCCATCGACGGTGCCACTTCCGGGATCAACTTCACGCCGACCCGCTGCTCGTACTCAGGGCTGATGGCTTGAAAAGCACCCATGATCCCGCCGGAGCTGAGCACGATCAGCTGAACAGGCGCAGGTGCGGTGGCGGCATGAACGAAGGCGGCAGGAACGAAAGAAACAGCAGCAGACAGCAGATAGGGCAAGACTTTTTTCATGAATATGAACCCGGCAATGATGACGATAATTCTGAATAAGAAGATGAAAACAGCGCGGGCAGTATGTGGGAAAAGGACGCCGAGTAAATCCCTTTCTTCGTCTGCCTAGTGTCACGGGCAGCCATCAGTGACGGTCGGGATGAGGACGATTTGAGAGCGAGAGCAAAAGAAATGCGCCCTCAACGCGGCTATCGCGCAGGTTGAGGAGCAAGAAAGAATCTGGACGCGGCGAGAGAGCTTGTGCGGCACTCATTGAGAGTGCCGCAGGCTGCGAAGATCAAACTTTGAAATGACTCACCAGCATTTGCAGCTGATTACCCAGACGAGCGAGTTCGACACTGGAGGCGGCGGTTTCTTCGCTCGCGGCGGCGGTCTGCTCGGAGACGTCGCGCACATTGAGGATGCTGCGGCTGATCTCTTCGGCCACCGAGCTTTGCTGTTCGGCAGCGGCGGCGATTTGCTGGTTCATCGCCTGGATGTTGGAAACGGTCTGCGTGATGCTGTTGAGCGACGTACCGGCCTTGCGGGTCAGGGCCACGCTGCTATCGGTGAGAGTGCGACTGCTCAGCATGATGTCGGACACCTGCCGCGTGCCATTCTGCAGACCCGCCACCAGCCCTTCGATTTCTTCGGTGGACTGCTGAGTGCGCTGGGCCAAACCACGAACTTCGTCGGCGACCACCGCAAAACCACGACCGGCTTCACCGGCACGCGCCGCTTCGATGGCGGCGTTCAGCGCCAGCAGGTTGGTTTGTTGCGCGACGGCCTTGATCACGTCCATGACTTTGCCGATCTTGTCGCTCTCCTGCTCCAGCACGGTCATCGCTTCGGTAGAGCGCCCGACCTCATCGGCCAGCCTCTCGATCTGGGCGATAGCTTCGCCCACCACTTTATCGCCGTCACGAGCCTGCTGATCAGCAGCAGATGCCGCAACCGAAGCCTGCTCGGCATTGCGCGCGACTTCCTGCACGGTGGCCGACATTTCGTGCATGGCGGTTGCCACCTGATCGGTCTCGACCTTCTGGCTGTTGACGCCGGCACTGGTCTGCTCGGTCACCGCCGACAACTCTTCGGCGGCGCTGGCGATTTGCGTAACGCTGTCGCGAATGCCGCCGATCAGGTCACGCAGGGTGGCGCCCATGCGCTGAATGCCTTGCTGCAGCACGCCGATTTCATCGCGGCGGGTGACTACCAGCGTCTGCGATAGATCACCAGACGCGATGCGATCAACCACGGCCAGGGTCTGCTGCAGGGGACGGGTAATCTGGCGCGTAATGATGAGCGCCGCCAAGGTGCCGAATATCAACGCGAGCAGAGTGGTGCCGATCTGCAGGTTGCGGGCGCTCTGGCTGTCCTGATCACGCAGGCTTTGCTGAAGGTCGTGCAGCTCGCCGTTGAGTTTGACGATGGCCGCGCCTTCATCGGTCATTTCTGTGCGTGCAGTGACGATCTGGCTGTTGGCGGCCTGGAACCCCTGCACCGAGGTGCGATAGTTCAACAGCGCGGCTTCCAGTTGCTTGAGACGATCGGCCTGGGTATCGGCGAATGCAGCTTTGAGCGGGGCCATCCCGCTGATCGCGGTCTCCAGCTGACGCAACGCGGTCTCTTCTGTCTTGGCATTCGGGCTGGCGGTGAAGCCACGCACCTCGTAACGCACCAGCATCAGGTCTTCCTTGGCCTTGATGATGGCCTGGTATTGGCTAAACCTTCGATCGTCAGTCGCATCCAGACGCATGACGTCGTCGCTGATGGCGTTGATCAACTCGGCACCTTTGATGGCATTCACACCCATTTCGGCGCGAACGCTGGTACTGGTGCGATAGCCATCGCGCATCTTGTCCAGCGACTTCTGATAGGCATCCGTCTGTTCAGCCAACGCTTTGAGGGGCTTGAGATTCATCGGATTGGTAAAGCGAACCAGCAGCGATTGCTGCAGGGTTTTGTAACCGTCCATCGCGTTCTGTACCGCCTGGGCTGCGGTGTCATCGCCGTTGGCGATCATGTATTGCAGGCGGGTCACACGGAGTTTGGTCAGTTGATCGCTGAGATCGGAGATGTCGTTCATCCGCTCACTGCGTTCGATCAGGCTGCCCAGGCTGGTCCAGCCAGTCACCGCAAGCAGGGCAGTAAAAAACAATACGACGCCAAAGCCGAGCGCCAATTTCATGTTGACGCTGATATTTGCAAACCAGCTATTCATCCAAACCTCCAGAATTTCAATTTTCTAATCAAGCGGCTGGAAGGTTGTTTTTGTTCAAGCCAGCAGAGTGTTCACGTCGAAATGGCTATCGGCTGACTTTTAGATATCTGAATGCGTGCCGTCAGAAAATAGCGCGTCAAATTTTAAGGTGCGGGCTTGAACGCGGTAATGAATAGGCATGACCGGGGTCGCGACCCTTTTATGACCTGACTTGTATGGCAAGCGCCTGGCTGGGGGAGCGTTTATTCATTGCGAGCATGGCCCACCCTTTATCGCGTTGATGACTGCAGGCGGTAAGCGGCAAATACTGGCGTCAACATTCCAGTGGCGAATGTATCGGGGATGAAATAATTCAACTGTTTGCCTATCGCTGAACGAAATAACGTGTGCACTGGCCGCACTTTCCAAGCCTTATCGATCAAGATTCCACGGACCAGCAAGGATGTCGCGTTATGAAACCTGCTCAGCGATTTACGACACTTGATAGCTTCAGGGGCGTCTGTGCTCTGCTCGTGGTTTTTTATCATTTGCACGTAGTGGGTTCGTTCATTGAACTCCCATTTTTTCGCCACGCCGAAGTGCTGCTCAATTTCTTCTTTGTACTGAGCGGGTTCGTACTCGCGCACACCTACGGCATGAAGCCCCATCTGACGTTCAAGTCGTTTTTCATCTCTCGAGTGTTCCGTCTTTATCCGCTGCACCTGGTGATGCTGGTGGTGTTCATCACCTTTGAGCTGGTGCGCTGGACGGCCTACAAAAAGGGTTTTTATTTCAATAACGTCCCGTTCACCGGGCTGTTCGCACCGTCGGAAATCCTGCCGAACCTGCTGCTGGTCCAGGCCTGGACCACATTGACCGAAACCATGTCGTTCAACTATCCGTCGTGGACCATCAGCATCGAGTTCTACATTTACATGCTGTTCGGCGGGCTGTGCATGTTCGCAATGAAGACGCGATTCGCATTGTTCGCCTGTGTTTCGTTTGTCGCTTTTGCGTTGATATTCAGCGGCAGCGACTTGATGGTTGAACGGGCGCTGCAAGGGCTTTCGTGCTTCTTTGCGGGCAACGTGACGTACGTGGCTTATCTTCAGGTTCGCGACAAGCTTGTACCGACGTTGTGGCTGATGACCCTTCTGGAATGCGTGTTGATGTACGCCACCTACCTGATCGTCATGACTGATTTTGAATACCGCTCTCCCATTGGCGGCCTGTTCTTCTGCGGGCTGGTGCTGCTGTTCGCCTTTGAAGGCGGGCTGGTGTCGACGTTTTTAAAAACCCGCTTCTTTGTGCTGCTGGGCAAACTGTCCTATTCGATCTACATGACCCACGCAGCGTTACTGTTCTGCCTGTCGACGGTGTTCATCGTGGCGCAAAAACTGCTGGGCCGGGAACTTGCCCCGATGATCAACGGGCAACGCTTCATGGACACAGGATCGTTGTGGGCCAATAACCTGATGGTGATCGCCGTGGTGATTGCAGCTATTGGCCTTGCCGCACTCGCGCACAAATACATCGAAATGAAAGGTTATGAACTGGGCAAACGGATCACTGGCGCCAGTGCGGCGAAGGCCAAGGCCAAGGCTGCGCAGATCCACCCGGAGGCCACGGCCATCAAGCAGCGGCTGGATGGCACAGTCTGACTGATTGAGCGCCTGCACTTGGTTCACCCGCGCCGCAGCCACTCCAGCATGCCCAGGCCGGCAGCTCGCCCACTGGCAAAACAGCCGGTCAGCAAATAGCCGCCCGTTGGCGCTTCCCAATCGAGCATTTCACCGGCGCAGAATATCCCGGGCAGCGCGGTCAGCATCAGGCGTTGATCCAGCACTTCAAATGGCACGCCGCCCGCCGTGCTGATGGCTTCGTCCAGGGGGCGGGGGGTTTTCAGGGTCAGCGGCAGTGCTTTCACGGCCTGGGCCAGCAAGGCTGGATCTGCGAACGCACTGGAGGGTGCCAGTTCTCGCAGCAGGGCCGCTTTGACGCCGTCGAGATTGAGCTGACTGTGCAAATGCCTGGACATCGAGCGCGAGCCCCGCGGTTTGCGCAGGGCTTTTTCGACATCGCCCAGCGCTTTGCCGGGCAGCAGATCGATTTCAACGGTGGCCGAGCCTTGTTGATTGATCGCCTCACGTATCTGCGCAGACAAGGCGTAAATCAGGCTGCCCTCCACACCGGTGTCGGTGAGCACGCATTCGCCCAATCGCAGGGAGTGGCCTTGCAGGCCGATGGCGATGTTTTTCAGCGGCGCGCCGGCAAACTTGCTGCGCAGCAATTCGCTCCAGGCCCCGACGTCAAAACCGCAGTTAGCCGGTTGCAGCGGCGCAAGCGGTATGCCCCGCGCTTTGAGCAGTTCAACCCAGGCACCATCGGAACCCAACCGCGACCAACTGGCGCCGCCCAATGCGAGCAATGTGGCGGCAGGGGCAATGGACAATTGCCCGTCTGGATGGGCAATCCGCAGGCTACCGTCCTGATTCCAGCCCAGCCAGCGATGGCGGGTGTGGATAACTACGCCGCCGTCACGCAGGCGCTTGAGCCAGGCGCGCAGCAGTGGGGCGGCTTTCATGTCGGTGGGGAAGACCCGGCCGGAACTGCCGACGAACGTCTCGATCCCCAGCCCGTGAATCCATTGACACAGCGCCTCGGCGCCGAAGCCTCGAAGCAATGGCGCAATCATCGGCGCGCGTTCGGCGTAACGCGACAAAAAAGCCGGGTACGCCTCGGAATGGGTGATGTTCATGCCGCCGACACCTGCCAGCAGGAACTTGCGACCCACCGATGGCATGCCGTCGTAGACATCCACTTTGATACCTGCCTGGCTCAGCACTTCGGCGGCCATCAGACCGGCTGGGCCACCGCCAATGATGGCAACCGATTGAGAGGAGAAGGGGACTGTCGGGGTCATGGCGCGCTGCGGACTGGCAAAGAAGGTCGCGCATTCTACCCGACGCCCGGGGCAAACGAGCGAGCTGTGGACAACTATTGAGCAAAAAACGTACAGCCTCCGCCAGACCACGCTCCTACAGGGGCGCGACGCGTTGCACTCAGGTTATCCACAGGCCGCTCCACAGCGGATGTGGGTAACTACCAGTGATGCTGTGGGAAGCTGCCGACCACCGCGAGGCTGCGATTCAGGTGTGCCATGAGAATCCAGTCGCAGCTTCGTGGCTCGCCAGTGCCTACCGTGGGCATTGGAGGTTACAACCCCTCCGACTCCCACACCCGCTGGGCGCTGTGGTGCAGGATGCCGTGTCGGCGCGCCAGTGCTTCCCGGTCCTTGCTGTAGCCGCCGCCTATCACGCCCATCACCGGGATGTTGCGGCCAATGCAATGGCGCAATACCGCCTCGTCGCGGCGGGCGACGCCTTGGTCAGTCAGCTGCAAATAACCCAGCGCGTCATCCTTGTGCACATCGACGCCCGCGTCGTACAGCACCAGGTCCGGTTGATAGAACGCCAGCAGGTAATTGAGCGTGTCATCAACGACTTTCAGGTACTCATCGTCGCCCATGCCCATGGGCAGCGGGATGTCCCAGTCGCTTTGTGCCTTGCGTGCGGGGAAGTTCTTTTCGCAGTGCAGCGATACTGTGATCGCCTCTTCGGTATCGGCCAAGATTCGCGCGGTCCCGTCGCCCTGATGCACATCGCAGTCGAAGATCAGCACCCGATCCACCCGACCGCTCTGCAGCAGGTATTGGCTGATCACAGCCAGGTCATTGAAAATGCAGAATCCGGCGGGGTAGTCGTAATGGGCGTGGTGGGTGCCGCCCGCCAGATGACAGGCCAGCCCATGTTGCAGTGCTTTTTCAGCGGTGAGTAACGATCCTCCCACTGCGCGCACTGTCCGGCGTGCCAGGTCTTCACTCCAGGGCAAGCCGAGACGGCGCTGGTCTTCGCGAGAAAGCTCACCTTCCATGTACCGGCGAATGTAGGAAGGGTCATGTGCCAAGGCCAGAATGTCTCGCGGGCAAACCTCCGGGCGAAACAATTGAGCATCCGTGGTCAAGCCGCTGTCGATAAGGTGGTCGTGGAGCAAACGGAACTTGTCCATCGGGAAACGATGATCCGCCGGAAAGGCCGGGCTGTAGTCTTCGTGATAGATGAGCGGCAGCGACATGATGTTTACGAGTGCGGATTGAAGGGCGATCTTGCCAGTATTGCCCGGCGCCGCACAGCCTTTAACGCCGTGGCTCGCAGTGCGCTGGCGAGTCGATCACTGGCTGGGGATGGGAGATGCCGATGGAGCCGATACTTGAGCTCAACAGCGCACGCTTGTTGATGCGTCAGTGGCGTGATGATGATTTGCCGGCCTTTGCGCAGATGTGCGCCGACCCGCAGGTGATGAAGTTTTTTCCGAAAGCCATGAGTCGCCTCGACAGCGCAAAGCTCATCGGGCGCATTCGCGGGCATTTCGCTGAGTACGGCTTCGGGCTGTGGGCCCTCGAGCGCAAGGATACGGGTGAGTTCATCGGCTTCACCGGCTTGTGCGTCGTAGGGTTCGACAGCCATTTCACGCCGGCGGTGGAAATCGGCTGGCGCCTGGCCCGGGAGCATTGGGGGCTGGGCTTTGCCAGTGAAGCGGCCTGGACCGCCATGGGCTGCGGATTCGAGCATCTGGACCTGGACGAGATCGTGTCGTTCACGGCGGTCAGCAATCAGCCGTCGCAGAAGGTCATGCAGGCCATTGGCATGCACAACAATCCGGATGACGACTTCGGGCATCCGAACCTGCCAGACGGCCATCCTCTGAAACCGCACGTGCTGTATCGGATCAATCGTCAGCAATGGCTTGCCACGCTGTAGCCACGATCGATCCCACCCACGCTACGCGGGAATCGGACTACAAACCCCTGTATCATTTCGCTCAATCCGTCCTGCAAACGACGCGGATCGCCGCCACCTGATGTGCGCGGCGTTGTTTTATGCGGGACATTTTCTTGTGTGAGGAACCCCCAATGAGCCAAGTGCTGGATGATCTGGTGTCACTGCTGAGCCTGGAGCCGATCGAAGAAAATCTCTTCCGTGGGCGCAGCCAGGACCTTGGTTTTCGCCAGCTGTTCGGCGGTCAGGTATTGGGTCAGTCACTGTCGGCGGCCAGCCAGACGGTTGAAGAGGCGCGGCACGTTCATTCGTTGCACGGCTACTTTTTGCGCCCTGGCGACGCGTTGTTGCCGGTGGTGTATCAGGTCGATCGCGTGCGAGACGGCGGCAGCTTCAGCACCCGCCGTGTGACGGCCATTCAGAAGGGGCATCCGATTTTCACCTGCAGCGCTTCGTTTCAATACGACGAAGCGGGGTTTGAGCATCAGAGCCGGATGCCTGACGTTGTGGGGCCGGAGAACCTGCCCTCAGAACTTGAGCTGATGCGCCAGCGCGAGCACCTGATTCCCGAGCACATGAAAGACAAATTGCTCTGCCCCAAGCCCATCGAATTTCGGCCGGTGACCAAAAAAGATCCTTACAACCCGGTCCCGGGCGATCCTGTGCAGTACATCTGGTTTCGCGCCGATGGGACGCTGCCGGACATCCCCGCGCTGCACAAATATCTGCTGGCTTACGCTTCGGACTTCAACCTGTTGACTACCTCGCTTGGTCCCCACGGCAAAACGGTCTGGCAAAAAGACATGCAGATCGCCAGCCTCGACCACTCGCTTTGGTTTCACGGTGATCTGCGCGCGGACGAGTGGCTGCTCTACGCAATGGACAGCCCCTGGGCCGGCAATTCACGGGGCTTTTCCCGTGGCAGCGTTTACAACCGAGCGGGGCAACTGGTGGCGTCGGTCAGCCAGGAAGGTCTGATTCGCCACCGCAAGGACTGGGCATGAGCCTTCGCGAGTCAAGCCATTGGGTGTTCGACATGGACGGCACGCTGACCATTGCCGTACATGACTTTCCGGCGATCAAGCGCGCGCTGGACATCCCCCTTGAAGACGACATCCTGACTCATCTTGCGGCCTTGCCTGCGGACATTGGCGCTGCCAAGCACGCGTGGTTGCTCGAGCACGAACGTGAGCTGGCGCTGGGTTCGCAGCCCGCTGTCGGCGCTGTGGAGTTGGTACGTGAACTGGCAGCCCGTGGCGTGCGTCTGGGCATTCTGACCCGCAATGCACGCGAGCTTGCGCATGTGACGCTTGAGGCGATTGGTCTGGCCGATTGCTTTGCGGTCGAAGACGTACTGGGTCGCGACGAGGCACCGCCCAAGCCGGACCCTGGCGGCTTATTGAAGTTGGCGCACGCCTGGAATGTGCAGCCGTCGCAGATGGTGATGGTCGGTGACTATCGATTCGACCTGGCCTGCGGACGGGCGGCGGGCACCCAGACCGTGCTGGTCAACCTGCCGAACAATCCGTGGCCGGAACTGACGGATTGGCATGCCCAGGATTGCCTGGCGCTCAGATCCTTGATCAACGCATGACCTGTAGCGCTTCCACGGTTGATTCGCGTATCGCCTGTAGGAGCTGACGAGCAGCGCGAGGCTGCGATCGCGGTGTGTCAGACAGATTACATCGCAGCCTTCGGCAGCTCCTGCATAGGTGCTAAGGCTTGAGTCAAAACGGTTTGAACAACGCTGCCTGCCCCTCAGACGAGGTAAAGATCTCGTCGCCGTTATGCCCCACGTTGGGCACCTCGACCAGACGCTGATTCAGCCCCTCGGGATGACGCTTGCTCAGGTACTCAAAGTAGTTTTTGCCCCGCGCCAGGCGGAACGGCCCTTGAGCCTCGGCCCCGCAATCCTTGTCCAGCGCCGGGTGATTGGGATCGATGTCCTTCTCGCCGAGCAGATAGGTGATGTCGCGCTTCACGTAGGCCGCTTCGATTTCAGCTGGCGTGTCTTTCTCCGCGTAGGCCGGCAACTTGTTCAGGCCGTACTTCCAGGTGTCGAACGTCGGGCAGCTTGCCGCGTCCACAGGGTGAGGGCGTTGCGCGTCGAAGTAAGCGTAGGAGGAGGGGTTGGCGATCACATAGCGCAGCTTGATGCCTTCTTTCTTGAGCAGCGCGTCTTCCTTGCCGCCAATCATGGCGTAGCGCTGAACCACTTGCGCGCCGCCGGAATGGCCGGCGATCACGATTTCTTTCAGGTTCGGGAACAGCTTGCTGTCGCTCAGGCGCTTGAGGATATGGTCGATGACCACAAACGAACTGACCGGCTTGGCGCCTTCGGATTTATCACCTGCCATCCAGTCGTTACCGTGCCAGCGCAGCACGGTGTCGGGCAGGTGGTGAGCGGTGATGTCTTTCTCATCGAGAAACTGCGGCGCAATCAGCAGCGTTTTCGAGCGCTGCCGCGACTGATTCGCGGCGCGCTCGACACTGCGCAGGTACGTCTGGGCATTGCGCAGCCGACCGTGGAACACAATCACCACCCGCTGGATCTGCGGGCTGGGCCGGGTCCAGCTCTGACTCAGGCCCAGCGTCGCCTGACTGGTGCCGTTGATTAACAGCCGGTCGGGGCTGATGGATTTGACCGCCTGATCCGCAGCGTGAGCCGTCATGCTCAGCAGGGTGCCCAACAACAGGATCGAAAGCGGTTTCATCATGTGATCAGAGGCTCTTGGCGGCGAATGTATCGCATTGGTTGATTTGGCCCTGAGCGAAGCCGGTCTTGAACCAGCGAACACGTTGGGCGGACGACCCGTGAGTAAATGAGTCCGGCACGACACGGCCTTGGCTTTGTTGCTGCAAACGGTCATCGCCAATGGCGTTGGCCGCGTTCAGCGCCTCTTCAATATCGCCGGGTTCGAGCCAGTTCAAACGCTTTTGCGCATTGAAGGCCCAGACGCCAGCGAGGCAGTCAGCCTGCAACTCCTGACGCACCAGCAAGCCGTTGTCGCCTTCCATGCGTTGGCCACGCTGACGCGCTGCCTGCACTTTATCCGAAACACCTAGTAACGTCTGTACATGGTGGCCGACTTCATGCGCGATCACGTAAGCCTGAGCGAAATCCCCGGCGGCCTTGAAGCGTTGCGACATTTCACGGAAGAATTCCATGTCCAGGTACACGCGCTGATCCGCCGGGCAGTAGAACGGCCCACTGGCCGACGATGCAAAGCCACAGGCCGATTGCACTTGCCCGCGAAACAGAATCAAGGTTGGGTTTTTGTACTGGCGTCCGGCTTGCTGGAAGACTTGACCCCACGTGTCTTCGGTGTCTCCCAGGATGGCCCGCACAAAGTCTGCTTGCTCATCGTTGGCAGGCGGCGCTTGTTTGGTCTGCGGGCTGACCGCTGTGGTCTGGCCGGATTGCCCGGTGATCTCACTGAGGATCTGCATCGGGTCCTGGCCGGTCAACAAGCCAAACGCAACGATGATCACAATCCCGCCAATGCCCAGCCCCTTGCCACCAATGCGCATCCCACCGCCGCCGCCACCTGAGTCATCGCGAGCATCGACGACGTTGTCACTGCGACGTCCTTTTTTCCATAGCATGTGGGAATCCTCTTCTTCTGATGTAAGGAGTGTCGCTGTAGACAGCGGACGCTGCCAGACCAGTCGTCCGGCTGAACGGTGGGTAGGGCACTGGGACGTAAGAGGAGAGCGAGGCAGGATGGTTCGTTTTTTTCTTGGGGGCGATAGGCAATCGTTGCCTGGCCAGAATGCCGCTCGGCACAAAACACAACCGGTGCCTACGGGTGACATTGGAATTCTAGTTGAACAAACATCCGTGGGAGAGGCTGCCATTGGGCTTCTGGATGGAGCCAACATCCGTGGGAGAGGCTGACATTAGAATTTTGATTGAAACAAACATCCGTGGGAGAGGCTGGCATTGGAATTGTGATTGAAACAAATATCCGTGGGAGCGGACTCGTCCGCGAAAGCTGAGTGTCATGCGCCGGAAATGTATCAGCTGTACCGGCGCTTTCGCGGACAAGTCCGCTCCCACAGGTCTACGGCTGACGTTCTGGATGAGCCAACACCCGTGGGAGCGGACTCGTCCGCGAAAGCTGAGTGTCGTGCGCCGGAAATGCATCAGCTGTACCGGCGCTTTCGCGGACAAGTCCGCTCCCACAGGTCTACGGCTGACGTTGGGCTTGTGGGTGGAGCCAACATCCGTGGGAGAGGCTGACATTGGAATTCTGATTGAAACAAATATCCGTGGGAGCGGACTCGTCCGCGAAAGCTAAGTGTCATGCGCTGGAAATGCATCAGCTGTATCGGCCCTTTCGCGGACAAGTCCGCTCCCACAGGTCTACGGCTGACGTTGGCATTCTGGATGGAGCCAATACCCGTGGGAGAGGCTGACATTGGAATTGTGACTGAAACAAATATCCGTGGGAGCGGACTCGTCCGCGAAAGCTGAGTGTCATGCGCCGGAAATGCATCAGCTGTACTGGCCCTTTCGCGGACAAGTCCGCTCCCACAGGTCTACGGCTGACGTTGGGCGTTCTGGATGGAGCCAATACCCTTGGGAGCGGGTGACATTGGAATTCTGGTTGAACAAACATCCGTGGGGAGAGGCTGACCTTGGAATTGTGATTGAAACAAACATCCGTGGGAGCGGACTCGTCCGCGAAAGCTGAGTGTCATGCGCCGGAAATGTACCAGCTGTACCGGCCCTTTCGCGGACAAGTCCGCTCCCACAGGTCTACGGCCGACATTGGAGTTCTGGTTGAAACCAACATCCGTGGGAGAGGCTGCCATTGGAATTGTGATTGAAACAAACATCCGTGGGAGCGGACTCGTCCGCGAAAGCTGAGTGTCATGCGCTGGAAATGCATCAGCTGTACCGGCCCTTTCGCGGACAAGTCCGCTCCCACAGGTCTACGGCTGACGTTGGCGTTCTGGTTGAAACCAACATCCGTGGGAAAGGCTGCCATTGGAATTCTGATTGAAACAAATATCCGTGGGAGCGGACTCGTCCGCGAAAGCTGAGTGTCATGCGCCGGAAATGCATCAGCTGTATCGGCCCTTTCGCGGACAAGTCCGCTCCCACAGGTCTACGGGGGACGTTGGCAATCTGGATGGAGCAAACATCCGTGGGAGAGGCTGCCATTGGAATTGTGATTGAAACAAGCATCCGTGGGAGCGGACTCGTCCGCGAAAGCTGAGTGTCGTGCGCCGGAAATGCATCAGCAGTACCGGCCCTTTCGCGGACAAGTCCGCTCCCACAGGTATACGGCTGACGTTGGGCTTCTGGATGGAGCCAATACCCGTGGGAGCGGCTGACATTGGAATTATGGTTGAACAAACATCCGTGGGAGAGGCTGACATTGGAATTGTGACTGAAACAAATATCCGTGGGAGCGGACTCGTCCGCGAAAGCTGAGTGTCATGCGCCGGAAATGTATCAGCTGTACCGGCGCTTTCGCGGACAAGTCCGCTCCCACAGGTCTACGGCTGACGTTGGGCTTGTGGATGGAGCCAACATCCGTGGGAGAGGCTGACATTGGAATTGTGATTGAAACAAACATCCGTGGGAGCGGACTCGTCCGCGAAAGCTGAGTGTCATGCGCCGGAAATGCATCAGCTGTACCGGCGCTTTCGCGGACAAGTCCGCTCCCACAGGTCTACGGCCGACATTGGAATTATGGTTGAACAAACATCCGTGGGAGAGGCTGACATTGGAATTGTGACTGAAACAAATATCCGTGGGAGAGGTAAAGAAGGTGCTCGTTGGGAATGGCTATCGACGATTCAAACCCAGACTGCATCCCATAGAGAGTAATCAGCAACGCGTTGAACCAAACCCGCTCGTACCGGGTTATTGATTGTGTAACGGGCAAATTTGACTAAGTCGTCTTCTGCTCTGAGTGCCTTATCGTGATATCCCTGCTGCCATACGGGTTCACTGCGTGCTCGGTGCCGATTGATCGCGATTGAACTACGCGCCTTTATCTGTTGAAGCAGCCTTTGGAGCGTCCCGGTCTTTAATTCAAACAACCAGTGCAGATGATCCGGCATGACTACCCATGCCAGCGATGTCACCAATCCTTGCTCTTCAGCCCGCTTCAATTCTTGAACAAGAAGTCGGCCTAATTTTAAATCCTGAAAGATGGGTGCCCGTTGGCGGGTATTGGTGGTAACCAGATAAATCTGGCCAAGACAAGAAAACCGTCCGATACGTAACTGATGCGATGCCGCCTGATCAGACATCCCTGTCCCCATGGTTTGCGTTCAGTGACGACGTTACACAATTAGGGATGTGGATGCAGTTGCGAACGGCTTCAGTAAATGTCCAACCAGTTTATTTCTGTGGTCAACCAATAACGCTTTGGCGGACAAGTCCGCTCCCACACAACGGCGGTGTGCGAAGCGCCCCCGGTACACACTCACCCCGGCTGCGCCGCCTTCACCGAATTGATAAACGCCTGCATCGCCGAGGACTGTATCCGGTGGCGGCGGGTGATCAGGCCGTAGGGCGGCAGGCGGGCTTCGAAGCTGATCGGCAGGACCGTGAGCAGGTCGCGGCCTGGATAGTCTTCGACCACTGAAACCGGCGTTACACCGAGCATGTCGGTCTGCTGCACCAGCGATAGCAAGGTCATGATCGAGGTGGTTTCGACGATGCTGTTGGGGATGTCGACCCGGGCGTTGTGGAACACCTGATTGATGATCGCGCGCATGGGGCTGGGGTGTTGCTGCAACACCCAGGTTTCGTTTTGCAGCGTGGCCCAGCTCAGGTCGGAGGACTTGGCCAGCGGGTTTTGCGCCCCTGCGATCACGCACAGCGCCTCTTCGCCCAGGCTGTCGAACAACAACTCTTCGGCCCGCGCGCCACCGGGAATACGTCCCAGCACAACGTCCAATTGATCCTGCAACAAGGCTTGCACCAGCACATCGCTGGTATCGACCTGGATGCTCATGGACAGGCGCGGATGGCTCTTTTTCAGCGTGGCGATGGTGCGCGTCAACAGTCCCGAGGCCAACGCAGGAATGGCTCCGACCGCCACCCGCCCAAGATTGCCGGACTCTAGCGCCACCAGCTCTTCGCGCATGCCGCTCAATTCTGCGAAGACCATGCGCGCGTAATAAATGACGGTTTCACCAAAGGGCGTAGCGCGCATGCCGCGCGGCAGGCGCTCGAACAGCTCCACGCCGAGCAGGTCCTCGGCTTCGTGGAGCATTTTGGTGGCGGCCGGTTGGGTCATGCCGATGTTGTCGGCGGCGCGGCGCAACGAGCCGAACTCCTGCAGCGCCAGCATCAGGCGCAATTGGCGCAAACGCAGGCGGCTGTGAATCACGTTGGCGGCAGGGATTCGGGTCATGGGGCTCGCTCGCAGTAAAGTCTGCGGCGAGCCTGACAAGAAATCCCGGACGTTGCCAGCCCCGCGTGTGATCACAGCGTTTTAGGCTTGGACGCGTGACGACTGCGCCAGCCGAACAGGGCACCGATACCGCCAGAGATCAGCGGCCAGAACAGCATCAACAGCGCAGCAGTGGTCAGGCTACCCACCAGCGGGTTGGACCAGAAGATGCCCAATTGCCCGTCGGAAAACAGCATCGACTGGCGAAAGGCGTCTTCGGCCTTGTCCCCCAGCACGGCGGCCAGCACCAGCGGCGCAATGGGATAACCGAGCTTCTTGAACAGATAACCCAGCGCGCCGAAGCCCAGCATCAACAGAACGTCGAACATCGAGTTGTGCACCGAGTACGCACCGATGGCACAGACCATGATGATGATCGGCGCGATGATCGAGAACGGAATGCGCAGGATCGAGGCGAACAGCGGCACGGTTGCCAGCACCACGATCAGACTGACCACATTGCCCAGGTACATGCTGGCGATCAGGCCCCAGACAAAATCATGCTGCTCGACGAACAGCGTCGGGCCAGGGTGCAAACCCCAGATCATCAGGCCGCCGAGCATCACTGCTGCGGTGGCCGATCCTGGAATTCCCAGCGTCAGCATCGGTAGCAAGGCGCTGGTGCCTGCGGCGTGGTCGGCGGTTTCCGGAGCGATCACACCTTCCAGTTCGCCCTTGCCAAAGTTGTCGCGATTCTTCGAGAAACGGCGCGCGATGCTGTAGCTCATGAATGATGCTGCCGTAGGACCGCCCGGCGTCACCCCCATCCAGCAGCCGACAATGGTGCTGCGCAAAATCGTGAACCAGTAACGAGGCAGCTTCGCCCAGGTGCGCAGAATCACCATCGGCGTAATGCGAGCGTGTTCGCCGCGAAATACCAGGCCTTCCTCGACGGTGCAGAGAATCTCGCCGATACCGAACAGGCCGATCACCGCCACTTCAAAACTGATGCCGGTCATCAACACCGGTTGGTCGAAGGTCAGGCGCAGGTTGCCGGACACCGTGTCCATGCCGACAGCGGCCATGGCGAAGCCGATCATCATCGCGACCACGGTTTTGAGCGGCGGGTTTTTGCTCATGCCGATGAAAGTGCAGAACGCCAACAGGTACACCGCGAAAAACTCGGGTGAGCTGAAGGTCATGGCAAACGCGGCGATGCGCGTGGACAGGAAGGTCAGCAGCAACACGCCGGCCAGCGCGCCGATCAAGGCCGAACTGAACGCGGCGGTCAGGGCCTCGGCAGCGCGGCCTTCGCGGGCCATGGGGTAGCCGTCGAAGGTGGTCGCCACCGATGACGGTTCGCCGGGAATATTGAACAGAATCGAGGTGATCGAGCCACCAAACAGCGCACCCCAATACATGCACGACAGCAGAATGATCGCCGACACCGGCGACATGGTGAACGTCAGCGGCAGCAGCAGCGCCACACCGTTCGGCGCGCCCAGACCTGGCAGCACGCCGACCAGAATGCCCAGCAACACGCCAATCACCATCAAGCCGATGTGACCGGGCGTGAGGATCAGGTTCATGCCTTGGAGCAGGGAATCGAACTCGCTCATCGCATCGATCTCCCGGCCATGGCGATCAAATCACCCATGGGGCCTGCGTCCAGCGGCACCTTGAACCACAACGCGAAAATCAGGTAGCTGGCCAGCACCGCGCCGCCTGAAACGCTGCCGATCATCCATTTGCCGTAGGGCTTGGCGCGCACTTTGTCACGCCACATGAACCAGGCGATGAACACCGCTGAAGCGATGTAGATGCCAGTGAAGGGCATGGCACAGACGAACAGCGCAATCGGGATGAATACCGACAGCACCTGTTTGAACTGTTCGCGGCTGACAAAACTCACGCTTAACGGTTTCCAGCGCACGAGCGTCAACACGCCATTGGCCAGGCTTGCCAGGCTCAGTAGCAAGCCGATGTAGAACGGGAAATAGCCAGGCTCCGGGCCTGAATCGCCCCAGCCGATGCCTTGTTCCAGACTGCCGAACATCACCACCGCGCCGATGGCGAGGGTGAACACCGACAGGCCAAGCTCGATGCCGCGGGTGCTGACCAGCGATGTCGATTGAGAAGATTGAGACATGATTCACCTCCGAAGATGGCGGCCGCCGCCCTTGTTGCAGGCGGGCGGCGGCAAGGTCGATCAGTTACGCAGCCAGCCGGCTTCTTTGAACACCGGGGTCACGCGGGCGGTGTCCTGCTCAATGTAGGCCGTCAGCTGATCGCCTTCGAGGAAAGTGGGCACCAATGCGTTTTGCGTGACGTACGCCTTGAACTCCGGTGTCTGACTGACCTTGCGCATCAGGTCAGTGTAGAAGGCGCGTTGTTCGGCACTGACATCGCCCGGCATGAACACGGTGCGTGGGAATCGGTACTGATCCACGCCCAATCCTTCTTCTTTGCACGTCGGAACATCACCCCAGGATTTGTCGCCTGCGACCTTGTCCGTGTAGCCCATGCGTTCTTTACTGAACACGCATAGCGGTTGTACCTGGTCGCCGCGCCATTGGCTGATGCTTTCGCTGGGGTTGTTGACGTTGGCGGCGATGTGTTTACCGGCCAGTTGGGTCGCCGCTTCGCTGCCGCTCTTGAACGGGATGTACACCAGCTTGCTGCCGGTGGTCTGGTTCAGCAGCAGGGTGAGGGTCTGGTCGACATCTTTGGACTGGCTGCCACCCATGCGCATTTTCGAGGGGTCGGCTTTGACCGCATCGTAAAAGCCCTTGGCGTCTTTCCACGGCGCGTCTTTGTAGGTCCAGAGGATGAAGTCGTCTTCAGCCACGGCGGCGACGGGCGTCAGCTCTTTCCACTCGTACCCGAGCTTGGAGACCAGTGGCAGCAGGTAGATATTGTTGGTGCCGATCACCAGTTTGTCGGCATCGCCTTTGGACATTTTCAAATCCAGGAAGGCTTCGGCGCCATTGCCGCCGCCCTTGTTGAGGACGATGGTGTTCACGTCGAGGAGTTTATGGGTGCTGATGATCGACTGGATCAACCGGCCCAATTGATCGGTGCCACCACCGGGGCCGCCTGCGACGATGATTTCGACGTTTTTGTCGGGTGTCCAGGCGAGGGCGAGAGTGGGGAGAGCGCTGGCGCAGAGCAGCGTGCAGCCGAGCAGCAAACGGGACGCGCGGCGAAAGGATGCGATGGGCATGGTGGTCCTCTTTCTTGTATTTGTTATGAGTGATTCGTCCGCAATCAGTGGCGGCAAACCTTGTACCGAGTGTGTGAAAGAGCGACCGCGGCGTCTAGTCAAAACATCACATACACCGATAGCCTGGGGTTATAGCAAAACGACCGGTTGTCTCTGACGACCTATTATTCTGGCCGCAAGATTACGGGAACGGCCTTTGATTCTGGCCGCAAGATTATGGGAACGGCTTTTGATTCTGGCCGCAGGCCGTAGGAGTCCGGCTTGCCGACGATGGGTTGCGCAGCAGCCCTAAAATCAGGGACGGGGTGTGTCAGGCATATGGCATTCGACGGTTTTGCTGCCGCTGCGCGCCAGATCGTCGGCAAGCCAGACTCCTACGCCTTCGGCAGAAGCGGTGGATTGGTTCAGCTCCGCGCCTTCGGCAGAGGCGGGGGATCGGTTCAGTTCCGCGCCTTCGGCAGAGGCGGGGGATCGGTCAATTCCGCGCCTCCGGCAGAGGCGGGGGGATCGGCACCGTCCCGCTTTTGATTCTGGCCGAAGGCCGTAGGAGTCCGGCTTGCCGACGATGGGTTGCGCAGCAGCCCTAAATCGGGTGGCGGGGTGTGTCAGGCCAATTGCGTTCGACAGTTTTGCTGCCGCTGCGCGCCAGATCGTCGGCAAGCCAGACTCCTACGCCTTCGGCAGAAGCGGGGGATTGGTTCAGTTCCGCGCCTTCTGCCGAGGCGGGGGGATCGGTTCAATTCCGCGCCTCCGGCAGAGGTGAGGGGATCGGCACCGTCCCGCTTTTGATTCTGGCCGCAGGCCGTAGGAGTCCGGCTTGCCGACGATGGGTTGCGCAGCAGCCCTAAATCGGGTGGCGGGGTGTGTCAGGCCAATTGCGTTCGACGGTTTTGCTGCCGCTGCGCGCCAGATCGTCGGCAAGCCAGACTCCTACGCCTCCGGCAGAGGCCGGGGATTGGTTCAGTTCCGCGCCTTCGGCAGAAGCGGGGGATCGGTTCAATTCCGCGCCTTCTGCCGAGGCGGGGGGATCGGCACCGTCCCGCTTTTGATTCTGGCCGAAGGCCGTAGGAGTCCGGCTTGCCGACGATGGGTTGCGCAGCAGCCCTAAATCGGGTGGCGGGGTGTGTCAGGCCAATTGCGTTCGACAGTTTTGCTGCCGCTGCGCGCCAGATCGTCGGCAAGCCAGACTCCTACGCCTTCGGCAGAAGCGGGGGATTGGTTCAGTTCCGCGCCTTCTGCCGAGGCGGGGGATCGGTTCAATTCCGCGCCTTCGGCAGAAGCGGGGGATCGGCACCGTCCTGCTTTTGATTCTGGCCGCAGGCCGTAGGAGTCCGGCTTGCCGACGATGGGTTGCGCAGCAGCCCTAAATCGGGTGGCGGGGTGTGTCAGGCCGATTGCGTTCGACGGTTTTGCTGCCGCTGCGCGCCAGATCGTCGGCAAGCCAGACTCCTACGCCTTCGGCAGAAGCGGGGGATCGGTTCAATTCCGCGCCTTCGGCAGAGGCAGGGGATCGGTTCAGTTCCGCGCCTTCGGCAGAGGCCGGGGATCGGTTCGATTCCGCGCCTTCGGCAGAGGCGGGGGATCGGTCAATTCCGCGCCTTCGGCAGAGGCGGGGGGATCGGCACCGTCCCGCTTTTGATTCTGGCCGAAGGCCGTAGGAGTCCGGCTTGCCGACGATGGGTTGCGCAGCGGCCCCAAAATCAGTTGGCGGGCAAACGCGCTAACGTGCGATCACCCTTTCAATCCTGAGGTATATCCTCCGGCTATCGCCCTATTTCCAGTTTTGATTAGACGGTTATCGGTAAGGCTTTGATAGTGGGGCTACCGCGTAGCCAGGTTGTTGCGCACAAACGGCGATCCTTCGATGATCGTCGACTCATAAAAACAAGAAATTCGAGGTACGCACCATGGCTCGCAGCAGCGCCGACGTGCACCTGTCCGCAACAGGTGAGACCTTCGCTAAATCCCCCGCCGGTGTCGCCGTGGCCAAGGCCAGTACGGTTCGCTGGCGCATCTTCGCCATCATCTTTGTGCTGACCATGGTCAACCTGATCGACCGCGTTTCGTTGTCCATCGCCATGCCGACCATCGCCAAGGAATTCTCCCTCACGCCCGCCATGCAGGGCCTGATCCTCAGTAGCTTCTTCTGGGCGTACGCGCTGTTGCAGATCCCCGGCGGCTGGATGATCGACCGCTTCGGCCCGCGCCGCGTGATCACCTGGTCCACTGGCCTGTGGGGCACCTTTCAAGTGTTGGCGGGCTTCGCCACCGGCGGCGCGTCGTTGTTGTTCGCGCGGATGTTTTTAGGTGCTGCCGAAGCACCGTTATTTCCCTCGGGCGGAAAGCTGATTTCCCTGTGGCTGGCGCCCAGCGAGCGCAGCCGTGGCGCGGTGATGATGGACAGCGGCAGCCCACTTGGCGTGGCGTTGGGCGGTCTGATCATCGCCTACCTGATCGTCTCGCTGGACTCCTGGCGCATGGCCTTCGTCATCGCCGGTGTCGCCACCCTCGCACTGGGGCTGGTGTCCTGGCGCTACCTGCGTGACGACCCCTCCGTTCACCCGCAAGTCAACGCAGCTGAGCTGGAAAAGATCAACGCCGGCCGCGAAACCCCGGCCGCCGAAGCCGCGCGGGCTAAAGTCAAAGGCCTGGGCATTGCCGCCCGTTCGCTGACCGGCTTGCTGGTCGGTCGCTCCAGCTGGGCGATGGTGTATTTCGGCCTGCTGACCTGGGGCCCAAGCTACCTGGCGCAAGCGCGGGGCTTCGACATCAAGGGCATCGGTTTTGCCACGTTCGTGATCTTCATCTGCGGCTCGCTGGGTTCCTTGACCGGCGGATTCCTGTGCGACGGCCTGATCCGCAAAGGCGTGCGCCGTGGCCTGGCGGTCAAAGGGCTGCTGACCTTCTCCGGCGTGATCGCGCTCGGCGCGCTGCTGCTCTTGCCACGTTTGACCGACCCGTTTGCCGCCGTAGCAGTGTTGGCGATGACCGCGTTTTTCCTGATGTGGGGCAGCTTGTACTGGAGCTTCCCGGCTTTGTTGGCAGCGCCAGCGCGAGTGGGTTTGATCGGCGGCGTGATGAACCTGGCGGGCAGCGTCGGTGGCATCTTCGTACCGATTCTGGTGGGCGTGATCCTGCAGTTCTTTGGCGGATTTGGCGCGGTGCTGGCGTTCTTTGCGATCTGCGCGGCGCTGTTCGTACTGGCCACATTGCTGATCAGCCTGGATGGCCCGCAGGAGGCCGGCAATGTCTGAGTCGAGCATTTGGAACGGCCCGATTGTCGACGCCCATCATCATTTCTGGGACCCGCAGGTGAACCATCACCCGTGGCTCGCGGAGGGCGTGAGCATCCCGTTTCGCTACGGCGACTACTCAGCGATCAAGCGCCGCTACCTGCCGCCGGAATACTTTCAAGACGCTGGCGAGCATCGAGTGGTGCAGACCGTTTACGTCGAAACCGAATGGGACCCGACCGACCCGATTGGCGAAACCCGCTTCATTGAAACCATCGCCGCCCGATATGGCGTGCCCAACGCCGTGGTGGCCCAGGCCTGGCTCGATCACCCGGACGCCATCGCGCTGCTGACCGAACAAGCTGGGTTCAAGAGCGTGCGCAGCGTCCGTCACAAGCCGGGCGGTCCGACATCTGCTGAGCACGTAGGCCCACAACGCACCTTGATGAGCGACGAACATTGGCGCCGCAGCTACGCCGCGCTGCACGACCTCGGCCTGCACTTCGACCTGCAAACGCCCTGGTGGAACCTGCATGAAGCCCAGCGGCTGGCGCAGGACTTTCCGACGACGACGTTGATTCTGAACCATGCCGGGCTGCCGTCTGATCGCAGCGAACAGGGCCTGGCCGGCTGGCATGCAGCGATGTCACGTTTGGCCGAACAGCCCAACGTGGTGGTGAAGATTTCCGGGCTGGGGCAGGGCGGCACACCTTGGCGGGCCGAGGACAACGCCTGGATCGTGCGGGAAATCATCGCCATGTTCGGCGCCGAGCGCGCGATGTTCGCCAGCAACTTTCCGGTGGACAGCCTGTGCGGTTCGTTCGACGACATTTACAGCGGATTCAAACACATCGTTCGTGATCTGCCGCGCGCCGATCAGGAGCGTCTTTTCTACAGCAACGCGCGACGTATTTACCGTTGCGAGCCGAGCGCCAGCGCCCAGTCGCGGCCAGAACAGGTGAGGAGTGAAGCATGAGCAAGACACGTATTGCGATGGTGTTGGGTGATCCTGCCGGCATTGGCCCTGAGTTGATTGCACGGCTGCTGTCCAGCGCCGAGGTGCGCAGCCAGGCCGAGGTGATTCTGATCGCCGACGAAGCCGAGATGCGACGGGGCATGGACATCGCCGGTCTGGAGTTTCCGTATCGGCCAATCGATTCGCTGGACAACCTGGTGTTCAGCGATGACACGCCGTTGTTCTACAACTTCCGGGGCGATGCCGTGGGCGAGTTTCCACGTAGCCAGGCCAGTGCCATTGGGGGCCGCTACTGCCTGGACACGCTGAAAATCGCTGTGGAATTGACCGCTGCGAAAACCACCAACGCCGTGTTGTTCGGGCCTTTGAACAAAACTTCGCTGCACATGGCGGGCATGGCGCACAACGACGAATTGCACTGGTTTGCCGAGCTGTTGGGTTTCAACGGGCCGTTCTGCGAATTCAACGTGCTGGATAATCTGTGGACCTCCCGCGTGACCTCCCATGTGGCACTGTCGGCGGTGCCGGGGATGCTCAGTCAGCCGCGAGTGATCGAAGCCATTCGCCTGATTGACGACGCGCTCAAGCGCAACGGGCTCAAGGCGCCGCGCATCGGCGTCTGTGGCCTGAACCCGCACAACGGCGACAACGGCTCGTTCGGACGCGAGGAAATCGACATCATCGGGCCAGCTGTGAAGACTGCTCAGGGACTGGGCATCAACGCCGATGGCCCATATCCGGGGGACACGATTTTCCTGAAGGTGCAGGGCGATGCCAAAGCCTTCGATGCGGTGGTGACCATGTATCACGACCAGGGGCAGATCGCGATCAAACTGATGGGTTTCTCGCGAGGGGTTACGGTGCAAGGCGGGCTGCCGATCCCGATCACCACACCGGCCCACGGCACAGCGTTCGACATTGCCGGCAAGGGCAGCGCGAACGTCGGCGCCATCGCCCAGGCGTTCCAGATTGCTTGTCGGATGGGGCAGAGCAACGTCTGATCCATACGTTTCAAATCGACCACGTTTTTGCCGCAGGACGCTTTTGCAGTGCGTTCTGCGGTTTTTTTTTGCCTGGATCATTCGCCGGTGATTTGCTTCTGCCGAAGGCGTAGGAGCGTAGCTTGCTCGCGATCTGCTGCGAAGCGGCAGCAAATCCAGTTTGCAGGGTGAGTCTGACGCAACTCGGGTGAATGGTTTCACGACCGGTTCCCGGCCGATCGCGAGCAAGCTACGCTCCTACGCCCTCCGGGCAGAAGCAACGGTGTCTCCGATAACCCGCCCGCCAGATAACCCTTCAAGCCGATCACCTGTAGCTATCACTGGATACGCATAAGTGATTAGCGGCATGCCCATCAGCGCTGGCAAAGTCGTTCCATCGATTCGCGCAGCACGGCTCTACGCCGAACACGCGAGGCGAATAAACAACTACAAAAAGCCAGTCCCGCACCGCGCAGGATTCACTGGCAATCAAGGAACCTGTCTTCATGAAAATCAAAGCAATCCGTACCCGAGTTTTTGAGTGGAAAGGCAAAGTCGTTCCACCTCAGGCGCACTTCTGCACCAACGCCAGCGACATCCTGTTCGAGCGCGGCGACGCCATGGGCTCGTTTCGCTTTCACGGCTGGCTGGTCGTCGAAGTCGAAACCGACAACGGCATTGTCGGCATCGGTAACTGCGCACTGGCGCCACGGGTGGCCAAGGAAATCATCGACACGTATCTCGCGCCCATTGCCATCGGCGAAGACCCGTTCGACAACGAATACATCTGGCAGAAAATGTATCGCCAGAGCCACGCCTGGGGCCGAAAAGGCATCGGCATGGCCGCCATTTCAGCGATCGATATCGCCATCTGGGACATCATGGGCAAGGCCGTGAACAAGCCGGTCTTCAAATTGCTCGGTGGGCGCACCAAGGAAAAAATCTGGACCTACGCCTCCAAACTCTACGCCAACGACAATCTGGATCTGTTCCTCGAGGAAGCGCAGGGCTATCTCAGCCAGGGTTTCACCGCGATGAAAATGCGCTTCGGCTACGGCCCGAAAGACGGCCCGGCGGGCATGCGCAAGAACATCGAGCAGGTCCGCGCGCTGCGTGATCTGGCAGGCCCCGACATCGACATCATGCTCGAGTGCTACATGGGCTGGACCCTGGAATACGCCCGCCGCATGTTGCCCAAACTGGCCGAATTCGAGCCGCGCTGGCTGGAAGAGCCGGTGATCGCCGACGACCTGGAAGGCTACGTTGAGCTGAAGAAGATGGGCATCATGCCGATCTCCGGCGGCGAGCATGAGTTCACCTCGTATGGCTTCAAAGACATGCTCGAACGCCGCGCTGTCGATGTGATCCAGTACGACACCAACCGCGTCGGCGGCATCACTGCAGCGCGCAAGATCAACGCCATGGCCGAAGCCTGGTCAGTGCCGGTCATCCCTCACGCCGGGCAGATGCACAACTACCACCTGACCATGTCCACCACGGCCTCGCCGATGGCTGAGTTCTTCCCGGTGTTCGATGTCGAAGTCGGCAACGAGCTGTTCTACTACGTGTTCAAGGGCGAGCCGCAGCCGGTCAACGGCTACATCCAGCTGGATGACAACCTGCCGGGGCTTGGCCTGGAAATCTCGGATGAGTACTTGAGCGAGTTCAATATCATCGAGTGATGGTGTTTACCCGCTCCAAACGAAACGCGATTTGTGGGAGGGAGCTTGCTCGCGAGACGACGGCTGCCGCGATGATTATGGGGGGGATGTACCGACCTCTTCGCGAGCAAGCTCCCTCCCACCAGATTTTTATCGCCCCTCAGTGAGCAGCACATCCAATAATGGAGATCCGGCCCATGCGCCTGATTCAATTTGAAAACACCCACGGTCAGCGTCAGGTCGGCGTCGTCGATGGCTCGCAGGTCCAAATCGTTCGTGAAACCGCGAGTACCCGCGAACTCGCGCTGTCTGCCATCCGCGCGCAACACAGCCTGCAAGAAGAAGTCGCCCAACGCGGCACCGAAGCCGGCCCGGATTACGCCGCACTGCTCAACAGCGGACACATCCTGCCGCCACTGGACCACCAAGACCCGGCCCATTGCCTGATCAGCGGCACCGGCCTGACTCACCTGGGCAGCGCCGCCGCACGGGACAAGATGCACCAGCACGACGGCGAAGTGGAAGCCGGCATGACCGACACCATGAAGATCTTCAAATGGGGCATCGACGGCGGTAAACCTGCTTCGGGCCAGGTCGGCGCGCAACCGGAATGGTTCTACAAAGGCGATGGCAGCATCGTCGTGCGTCCGGGCGGTGACTTCCCGGTGCCGGCCTTCGCTGAAGACGCTGGCGAAGAACCTGAATTGACCGGACTGTACGTGATTGGCGATGACGGCCAGCCCTATCGCCTGGGTTACGCGCTGGGCAACGAGTTTTCCGACCATGTGATGGAGCGCCGCAATTACCTGTACCTGGCGCATTCAAAGTTGCGTTTCTGCGCTTACGGCCCGGAACTGCGAGTGGGGGAGTTGCCACGTCATCTCGCGGGCATGAGCCGTATCAAGCGCAATGGCGAGGTGATCTGGGAGAAGGAATTTCTCAGCGGCGAAGACAACATGTGCCACAGCCTGGCCAATCTTGAATTTCATCACTTCAAATACGCGCAATTCCTGCGACCTGGCGACGTGCACATTCACTACTTTGGCACGGCCACGTTGTCGTTTGCCGACGGCATAAAAACCCAGCCGGGGGATCGCTTTCAGATCAGCCTGGATGAGTTCGGCGCGCCGCTTGAAAACGGGATTGGAGAGGGTGTGCCTGCGCTGGGGATCGGGCAAATCAAAGCGCTGTGATTGTTGGAGCGAGGCTTGCCCGCGAAGCTAACGACACAGGTCGCCTGGCACTGCGCCCCGTAATCTTGCCCTCGTTCTGAGTGGCTACGCTCTACATTTTCGCGAGCAAGCTCCCTCCCACAGGATGGGTATGATTCACGTGGGAGGGAGCTTGCTCGCGATGAGCTTGTCAGCAGCAGTACTAAACCCGCGCCGTCTGCTTTTCGGTCACATCGGTGGGCGAGGCATCGGCGAAGTGATTCACTTGCCGCAGCGCCTTGAACCCGACCATCCACGCGCCGACAACACCCAACGTACAGACCCCGCCAATGATCGCCGCCGGCACCGCACCCCACAGTGCGGCGCTGCTGCCGGCGCGGAATTCACCCAGTTCGTTGGATGAGCCAATGAACAGCATATTCACCGCGTTCACCCGACCGCGCATGTTGTCGGGGGTGGAAAACTGCACCAGCGTCGAGCGGATATAAACGCTGACCATATCGGCCGCGCCCGCAATCATCAGCGCAACCAGCGACAGCCAGAACAACGTCGACAGCGCGAATACCAGATTGGCGACACCAAATATCGCCACGGCGATGAACATCGTCATGCCGACATTGCGGTCCAGCGGCCGCATGCTCAGGTACAGACCGGTGCTGACTTCGCCCAGGCTCATGGCGCTGCGCAACGCGCCCAGTCCTTGGGGCCCCAGATGCAGCACTTCATGGGCATAGACCGGAAGCAAAGCCACCACGCCGCCGAGCAATACGGCAAACAGATCCAGGGAAATGGTGCCGAGAATGATCGGACGCGAACGAATAAAGAGGATGCCCGCTGTAAAGCGTTTCCAGGCGGTGGATTCCAGGGCGATCTTCTTCTCGGCGAAGATCACCGGCACGCGGGTCAGCAAAAAAGCACCGCTGACGAAGCTCGCCATGCACACGCTATACGTCAGGCCGCCACCGCCCAGCGCATAAAGACCACCGCCCACCAACGGCCCGGCGATGGTGGCGATGCGCATGATCATGCTGTTGGTCGCAATCGCCGAGGCCAATTGTTCACGCGGCACCACTTGCGGCAAAAGGCTCTGCAGCGCAGGCCCCGTGAACGCCCGCGCGCAACCGAACACGGCCAGTGTGGCGTAAATCAGGCGGGTGTCGTGGTGTTCGGTAATGGAAAACAGCATCAACCCCAGGCTGCAACAGCCCTGCACCAGCCAGCTACAGGTCAGGATCAGTTTGCGGTCGTAGCGGTCGATCAAATCCCCGGCGGGCATCAGCAACAGCAGCATGGGGATGAACTGCGCCAGCCCCACATACGCCAGCGACATCGGATCGCGGGTCATGTCGTAGACCTGCCAGGCAACCACCACGGCTTGAATCTGCATGGCGAAAACGGCAGCGAGTCGAGCACTCAGGAATGCCAGAAAACCTGGCTGACGCAGCGCACTGCCGGTGGAGGGCTTGGCAGCGGAGGGGGAAGATTCGGAACTCAAGACAAGACATCCATCGGGGCGAAAGACGGCCGAAGGTTATACCTCAACCTGCGCCCAAATGCCGCAGCTGTCAGAAATTTCATGATGGGTGGTGGAGGAAAACGCTGATTTCTGTAGCAGCCAACGTGTTGGCGAAGCAGACGGTGCGGTGTGTCTGGAAAACCGCCTCGCGAACAAGTTCGCTCCTACAGAGGGGAGTGCGAGCGTCAACGGCGAACCAACAAAACCCCCGACTCCATGTGGTGCGTATACGGGAACTGATCAAACAGCGCACAACGCTCCACCCGGTGGGTGTCATGCAGCTGCGCGATGTTGGCCGCCAGGGTTTCCGGGTTGCAGGAGATATAAAGGATGCGCTCGAAACGCCGGGTCAGCTCGCAGGTGTCCGGGTCCATCCCTGCGCGGGGCGGATCGACGAACACGCTGCCGAAGTCGTAGCTCTTGAGGTCCACGCCCGCCAGACGTCGAAACGGACGCACGTCATTCAGCGCTTCGGTCAACTCTTCTGCCGACAACCGCACCAACGACACGTTATCCACAGCGTTGTCCGCCAGATTGCTCAGCGCTGCATTCACCGATGTCTTGCTGATCTCGGTCGCCAGCACTTTGCGCACCCGGGTCGCCAGCGGCAGGGTGAAGTTGCCGTTACCGCAATACAGCTCCAGCAAGTCGTCGTCGCGCTCGCCCAAGGCGTCGTACGCCCAGCTCAGCATCTTCTGGTTCACGCTGCCGTTGGGCTGGGTGAACGCGCCCTCGGGCTGGCGATAGCTGAACGTGCGTCCGGCCACCTCCAGTCGTTCCGTCACGTAATCGCGCCCGATCACCAGACGCTGGCCTTTGGAGCGGCCGATCACGCTTACCTTCAGGTCAGCCGCCAGTTGCTCAGCCTCCAGTTGCCACGCCTCATCCAGCGGCCGGTGGTAGCACAGGGTGATCATGCCGTCGCCGGACAGGGTGGTCAGGAAATCCACCTGAAACAGCTTGTGGTTCAGGGTTTTACTGGCCTCCCAACGCTCGCGCAACACGGGCATCAGGGTGTTGATCTGCTGGCTGGCGATGGGGAATTCGTTGATCAGGATCGGCGTGTGTTTATCGCCCGGCGCGAACATCGCGTAGTGGCGTTGACCGTCGTCGCGCCACAGGCGGAATTCGGCGCGCAAGCGGTAGTGCGAGGTGGGCGAATCAAACACCTGCGGTGCCGGCGCGTCGAACGGCGCCAGCAACTCGCGCAGGCGCTGGGCTTTTTCATCGAGCTGCAGGCTGTAGCTCGCGGGGTCGAAAACAGAACTCATGGATAAAAGCCCAACTTGATCACGAACAGGATCGACAGGATGACCAGCGCCGAATTCAGCTCACGGCCGCGACCCGACAACAGCTTGATCGCCGTCCAGGCAATGAAACCAAAGGCGATGCCGTTGGCGATGGAATAGGTGAACGGCATCGCCAGCGCAGTGATCACCACAGGGGCGGCTTCGGTGATGTCGTCCCAGTTGATTTCAGCAAGCCCGGAGGTCATCAGCACGGCGACGAACAACAGCGCAGGGGCGGTGGCGAAAGCCGGAACGCTGCCCGCCAACGGTGCGAAAAACAGCGCCAGCAAGAACAGCACCGCGACCACAATAGCGGTCAGACCGGTGCGGCCTCCGGCGCTGACACCTGCAGCGGATTCGATGTAGCTGGTGGTGGTCGAGGTGCCCAGCAGGGAACCTGCCATTGCCGCGGTGCTGTCAGCTATCAGCGCGCGGCCCATTTTCGGCATGTGGCCGTCCTTGCCCATCAGGCCTGCGCGCTTGGCGACGCCGATCAGCGTCCCTGAGTTGTCAAAGAGATCAACAAAGAGAAACGAGAAGATCACGCTCACCAGACCAATGTTCAGCGCGCCGGCAATGTCCAGCTGCATGAAGGTCGGCGCCAGCGAGGGCGGCATCGACATCACGCCACCAAACGGGGTGAAGCCGAACAGGATCGAGACAATCGTGACCGCCAGAATGCCGATCAGCACGGCGCCGCGCACTTTCAGGGCTTCCAGCGCCACGATCAGGAAAAAGCCCAGCGTGGCCAGGATCGGTGCAGGTTTGGCCAGATCGCCCAGGCCGACCATGGTAGCCGGGTTGCTGACCACGATTTGCGCGTTGTGCAGCGCGATCAAGGCCAGGAACAGTCCGATGCCCGCTGCAATTGCCGAGCGCAGGGGAAGGGGAATGCTGTTGATGATCCATTCCCGGATGCGAAAGATCGACAGCAGAAAGAACATCACCGCCGAAATGAACACCGCGCCCAATGCCACTTGCCAGGTGTGGCCCATGTGCAAAACGACGGTGTAGGTGAAGAAGGCGTTCAGGCCCATGCCCGGCGCGAGGGCAATCGGGTAGTTGGCGATCAGCCCCATGACCGTGGAGCCAATGGCAGCGGCGAGGCAGGTGGCGACGAAGATCGCGCCCTTGTCCATGCCGGTCTCGCCGAGAATGCTCGGGTTGACGAACAGGATGTAGGCCATGGCCAGAAAGGTCGTGATCCCGGCCAGGATTTCGGTGCGCACATTGGTGTTATGTGCCTTGAGTTGAAACAGCCGCTCCAGCATGTGTGGCTCCCCGTGACGCAATCGCGCCATTAATGAAATCGACTGAAACAGCAAAGCACAGAACGGGCCGGTGTTCGCTGCGGGTCGCAAAAAGCCGCGCATCATACCAGCAGCGATTTAACAAACGACACTGTTGGCGCCAGGCTGCCCGCGAAGTTGTCACCACGGTTTAGCCTGACCCTCCGCGTTTTGGACTTCGCGGGCAAGCCTCGCTCCAATGAATACGCCTTGCTGCGCACCCACAGGGGTAGGCGGCGCGCGCCTACGCCCATCACAAACCCTGAACGTTTCCGAAAACTCACGAGTCGTACCCCTTAAGACGCAGATCAACTGCGCATTCCAATACCTACCGTGAGGCTTTCATGAGCGCGACCCCACAACCGGACTTCGCTGGCCACGCGATTTCTTTGACTCTAAACGGCGAAATCCGACAGCTGACCGTACAACCCTGGACCACCTTGCTGGACCTGTTGCGTGAGCAACTGGATCTGGTAGGCACCAAAAAAGGCTGCGACCACGGTCAATGCGGCGCGTGTACGGTGTTGCGCGACGGCAAACGGATCAACGCCTGTCTGACCCTGGCGATCATGTGTGATGGCGCGAAGCTGACCACGATCGAAGGGCTGGCGCAGGAAGGGCAATTGCATCCGATGCAGCAAGCCTTCATCAAGCACGACGCCTTTCAGTGCGGTTACTGCACGCCGGGGCAGATTTGTTCTGCCGTGGGCCTGGCCAACGAAGGCCGCGCCACCACCGACGACGAAATCAAAGAACTGATGAGCGGCAACCTCTGCCGTTGCGGTGCGTACAGCAATATCCGTGCGGCAGTGCAGGAAGTCATCCCGCTGCTCGATGCTGCCCCTAACCAGGGAGGGCGCCGACCATGAATCCGTTCAGCTATAGCAAACCCACCGACGTCAGCCAGGCGGTGAACCTTGCCGGGCCCGCGACGCGTTTCATCGCAGGCGGCACCAACCTGCTCGACCTGATGAAAGAGAACATCGCCCGCCCTGAGCATCTGATTGATATCACCGGCTTGCCGCTGACCGATATTCAAGAAACGGCGAGCGGCGGTCTGATGATCGGCGCACTGGTCAGCAATGCCGATCTGGCGTGGCACCCGTTGATCGAAAGCCGCTATCCGCTGCTGTCCCAAGCGGTATTGGCGGGGGCTTCCCCACAGTTGCGCAACATGGCGAGCACCGGCGGCAACCTGCTGCAGCGTACCCGTTGCTACTACTTCTATGACTCCACTGTGCCCTGCAACAAGCGCGAACCGGGGACTGGGTGCCCGGCCAAAGACGGCCTGAATCGGATTCACGCGATTCTGGGCGCCAGCGAAGACTGCGTCGCGACCCACCCGTCGGACATGTGCGTAGCTTTGGCCGCGCTGGAAGCGGTGGTGCATGTACAAGGCCGCGCCGGTAAGCGGCAGATCGAGTTCGCTGATTTCCATCGCCTGCCGGGTAATACCCCGGAGCGCGACAACCAGTTGGCCGAGGACGAGCTCATCACGGCCGTTGAATTGCCAGCTGCCGGTTTTGCCGCTCACAGTCATTACTTGAAGATCCGTGATCGCGCCTCCTATGCCTTTGCCCTGATCTCGGTCGCTGCCGCGCTTGAACTGGACGGCGAGATCATTCGTGACGTGCGCTTGACCCTGGGCGGTGTTGCGCACAAGCCCTGGCGCGACAAGGCAGTGGAAACGTCGCTCAAAGGTCAGGCCGTTTCCCGCGAAGCATTTGTCGGCGCCGCTGATGCCATGCTGCGTGACGCGCAACCGCTTGAGCACAACGCTTTCAAAATCAAACTGGCTCGCCGCGCGATTGTGCGTGCGTTGAGTGACGCTGCAACCGGAGGTACCCGCCCATGAACGCGACGAATTCGCCACTCGGCAAACCGCTTGATCGCGTAGACGGCATGCTCAAAGTTACGGGGCAAGCCCGGTACGCCGGTGAGTTTCCCGAACAAGGTCTTCTGCATGGCAGCGTGGTCTCCAGCACCATCGCCCGTGGTCGCGTGCTGCGCATTGACACCAGCAAAGCCCTCGCAGTGCCAGGCGTGGTGGCTGTGATCGACCACACCAATCGCCCGCCCATTGCCAGCTATGACAAAGACTACGAGGACGCCGATTCGGCCGAAGGTTCGCCGTTTCGCCCGCTCTACAACGACCGCGTGCTGTACAGCGGTCAACCGCTGGCGCTGGTCGTGGCCGATACCCTGGAGCTGGCGCGCTACGCCGGTTCTCTGGTGCGTATCGAGTATGAGGTGGATAGTCACCAGACCGATCTGCAGTCGGTAAAAGACGAAGCCCACACCGCACCCGCCGAAACCCCTAAACCGCGCGGGAATTTTCAGGCTGAATATGTCGGCGCCGCGGTCAGCGTCGATGCGCAATACAGCACGCCCAACGAGCATCACAACCCGATGGAGCCTCATGCCTCGACGGTGATGTATCAGGAAGACGGCAGCCTGGAGATCCATGACAAAACCCAGGGGCCGCAGAACTGCCAGGATTATCTGCACAACGTCTTTGGTCTGGAAAAAGAAAAAATCCGCGTTCTTGCGGCGTTTGTAGGCGGTGCATTCGGCTCGGGATTGCGTCCGCAGTACCAACTGCCCCTGGCTGTGATGGCCGCTTTGAAACTCAAGCGTTCGGTGCGTCTGACCCTGACCCGCCAGCAGATGTTCACGTTCGGCTATCGCCCGAGCACCCAGCAGCGTCTGCGGCTCGGCGCTGCGGCCAACGGCAAACTCTTGGCTATCGGCCACGATGTCATCGGTCAGACCTCGCGGTTTGAAGACTTCACCGAACACGTCGTGGAGTGGAGCGGCATGTTGTATCAGTGCGACAACGTGCAGTTGGATTACAAGCTGGGGCCGCTGGACGTTTACACGCCGCTGGACATGCGCGCGCCGGGTGCGACGTCGGGCATGGTCGGGCTTGAATGCGCGATGGATGAGCTGGCGATTGCACTGAACATGGACCCGGTCCAGTTGCGCGTCGTTAACTTCGCCGAGCGCAACGGCAACGAGGACAAGCCGTATTCCAGCAAGGAATTGAAAGCCTGTTACGAGCAGGGCGCTGAGCGTTTTGGTTGGAGCAAACGCAACCCTGAGCCGCGCAGCATGCGTGCTGGCCGTCAATTGATTGGATGGGGCATGGCGGGCGGTGTGTGGGAAGCGATGCAAATGCCGGCCAGTGCCAAGGCCAGCATGGACGCCAACGGCAAGCTGACGGTCAGTAGTGCAACCACGGACATCGGCACCGGGACCTACACGGTGATGACGCAAATCGCCGCCGATGCTGCAGGCGTCACGCCTGATGATGTGACGTTTGTGCTGGGCGATTCTTCGCTGCCCACTGCGCCATTGCAGGGCGGATCGTTCACCGTGTCCTCGGTCGGCACAGCAGTGCAGCAGGCGTGCAAGGCTTTGCGCGCCAAATTGCTGGATGCCGTGCGCATGGCTCACCCTGAATACGCTGTGGTGGACATGGAGGAAGTCGGCTTCGGTGATGGCTACCTGCATATTCGTGATCAGCGTTTTGCGTTGGGCGATATCGTTCGAGATTCTTCTCATGACGTGCTGGAAGTGCAGATCGACGCCAAACCGGACGAGAAACGCGAAGCCTACGCCACCGCCACGCATTCGGCGGTGTTCGTTGAGGTGCAGGTGGACGAAGACCTGGGCAACATTCGCGTGAGCCGCGTGGTGAGCGCCATTGCCGGCGGACGTGTGGTCAACCCGAAGACGGCTGGCAGCCAGATTCTCGGCGGTGTGGTCTGGGGTATCAGTCAGGCGTTACAGGAAGAATCACACACCGACCACCATCTGGGTCGAGTGATGAACCACAGCCTGGCCGAATACCACATCCCGGTAAACGCGGACATTGGCGAGATCGATGTGATTTTCGTTGAAGAGAACGACAGCATCGTCAATGACCTTGGCTCCAAGGGTGTGGGCGAGATCGGCATCGTCGGCGTGGCATCGGCCATCGCTAACGCGGTGTATCACGCCACCGGCAAGCGGGTTCGCGAGTTCCCGATTACCCTCGATAAAGTCCTGTAACGGCTGACCCCTGTAGGAGCTGCCGCAGGCTGCGATTTGCGTTGTGTCAGGCACACCGCATCGCAGCCTCGCGGTGCTCGGCAGCTCCTACATAGGGAAGCTGCGTTCCATACCTCCCTTTCTCAATGTCGCATCAGTGCAACCACAGGTCGCGCTGGTGCGTTTCATGCAGGGTGCTGCTGCGTAATTTGCATCAACGCGGCAGCACTCGTATTGCCGTGGGTCTTGAAGCCTTAGAAAGCTGCCGAAAAAGCGCTAAAAAAATAACGAGCCGACCCGAGGAGCACGCATGAACAGATTTATCCGTCATATCAGCTGCGGTGTGATGATGCTGACCAGTACCGCGTTGCTGGCGGCCGAGCCCGCCAAGTGTCAGAACGTGCGCATGGGCGTAGTCAACTGGACCGATGTGATCGCCACCAGCGCGGTGGCTGAAGTGCTGCTGCAAAACATGGGCTATGAGGTCAAGCAGACCAGCGCCGCCCAGCAAATCGTTTTCGGCGGCTTGCGTGATGACCGCCTCGACGTGTTTCTGGGGTACTGGAAGCCGGCGATGGACAAGAACATCGCGCCTTTCATCGCCGCCAATCAAGTCAAAGTCCTCGACAAGCCGAGCATGAGTGATGCCCAGGCGACCCTGGCCGTGCCCGACTACGTAGCCAGCGGCGGCCTGAAAACCTTCGCGGACATCGCCAAATTCAAAGACAAACTCGGCGGCAAGATCTACGGCATCGAGCCTGGCACCGGCGCCAACGCCAACATCAAGGGCATGATCGAGAAGAATCAGTTCGGCCTGGGTGGCTTCCAACTGGTCGAGTCGGGCGAAGCCGGGATGCTTGCCGCCGTGCAGCGTGCGGTCAAGCGCAATGAGTGGGTGGTGTTCGTCGGCTGGACCCCGCACCCGATGAACATCAACATGAAGCTCGCCTACCTGACCGGCAGCGAAGACGTGTTTGGCCCACAGGAAGGCGCCGCCACAGTGTCGGTGGTCACTGCCCCGGATTACGCCACTCGCTGCCCGAATGTCAGCAAACTGATGAGCAATCTTCAGTTCACCGCAGCTCAAGAGTCGCAAATGATGGTGCCGATCATGGACCGCAAAGCGCCGGCCGATGTAGCCAAGGCGTGGCTCAAGGCTCACCCCGAAGACGTGCAACGCTGGCTGGCCGGCGTGACCACCTTTGATGGCAAAGACGCGGCCACCGCCGTGCAGCTTGCGGTCAATAAGTAAGCGCGCCCGTCTGGTAAACATTGCCCGGCCCCTCCACGGTGTGGGGCGGGCCGGAGTCGCCGATGACCGTGACGTATCCGCTGTCGCCTGAAATGGCCCGTTTCGTCGCCAAAACCAATAGCTTCAACGTCGACTCTCCGGAAATCGCCGCTCAACGGGCGGCGTATTCACGCATGTGCCGGGCGTTTACGCCTGTCCGGCCGTCGGGGCTTGAGGTGCAGGATTTCAAACTGGCCAATGTCCCGGTGCGCAGTTATCGACCGCATCGCTTGTCCCTGGAACATCCCGCGCCGTGTGTGATTTACCTGCACGGGGGCGGATGGGTGGTCGGCGATCTGGATTCCCACGACTTCCTCACGGCGGCCCTGGCGATCGACCTGAACGTGGTCGTCATCGCTGTAGATTACCGGCTGGCTCCGGAAGCAGGGTTTCCCGCAGGGTTCGGTGATTGCCTGGCGGTCTGGCATGGGCTGCAGATTCAGGCGTCGCGCCTGGACGTCGATCCTCGTCGTGTCGCTATTGCCGGGGACAGCGCTGGCGGTAATCTCGCCGCAGCGGTATGCCTGGCGCTGCGAGACGCTGGCGAAACACAGCCAGTGGGGCAGGCATTGATTTACCCAGGGCTGGGAGGCGCCGATGACCTGCCGTCTCGCACTGAATGCCGTGACGCGCCGTTGCTGACGCGCGAGGACCTTTTCTATTACCGGGATATGTATCTCACAGATCCTGCGCACCAGCGGTCCCCTTACGCCATGCCGCTGAGCGCCACTGACTTTCGCGGGCTGGCGCCTGCGTTCGTCGCGGTGGCGCAGTTCGATCCGCTGCGCGATGACGGCACCTCCTACGAGCGATTGCTTCGTGAAGCCGGCGTCCCCACGCAGTTGCATCCAGGTTGGGGGCTGGTCCACGGTTGTCTCAGGGGCAAAGGGCACGTGTCGGAAGTGGATGAATTGTATGAGCGCCTTGTGGAAGCGCTGCTCGGGTTCATTCGCGGACCGTTATAGGTCAAAGCCTGACTCTTGTGGGAGGAGCTTGTTCGCGAAATGGTCGGCGCATCCGGCACATATTCCGGGCGCCGCGTAGCGAATCGCGAGCAAGCTCCCTCCCACTGCTCCCGATTTAGCAAAGGCTGGGGTGAGGCAACTCGCCACGCGACAAAAGACCACGCAGGCCATGTGCCGAAATGGGACTACTCTTTCATCGTTGGTTGACCTGCATCACTGCCCGAAACGGCTTTGATTGACGCGTTGACTGGACGTATCCCCCGCGCTACGAAACTAAAAAGAACGAATACTTAAGCGTCGTACTCAATAATTGTGGGGGCAGTCGCTGCAGGCCCTGGTCTGAAGCCGGAATCACCTGATAGAGGAAGACCCATGTTCGGTTTAGAGGCACTCGATCTCGCCCGAATGCAGTTCGCATTTACTGTCTCGTTTCATATCCTGTTCCCCGCCATCACTATCGGACTGGCGAGTTTTCTTGCCGTGCTCGAAGGGCTGTGGCTGCGGACCAAGGATAATACCTACCGCGATCTGTACCATTTCTGGTCGAAGATCTTCGCCGTCAACTTCGGCATGGGCGTGGTCTCGGGGCTGGTCATGGCCTACGAGTTCGGCACCAACTGGAGTCGGTTTTCAGACTTCGCCGGCGCCGTTACCGGGCCGCTGCTGACTTACGAAGTACTGACCGCTTTCTTCCTCGAAGCCGGCTTCCTGGGCGTCATGCTGTTTGGCTGGAATCGTGTTGGCCGCGGCCTGCACTTCTTTGCCACCGTCATGGTTGCCGTCGGCACCCTGATTTCGACCTTCTGGATTCTGGCGTCCAACAGCTGGATGCAGACGCCTCAGGGTTTTGAAATCGTCGACGGTCGGGTCATCCCCGTTGATTGGTTCAAAGTCATCTTCAATCCCTCGTTCCCCTATCGTCTTACGCACATGGCGATCGCCGCGTTCGTCGCCACCGCGTTTTTCGTGGGCGCATCGGCGGCCTGGCACTTGCTGCGCGGTCGCGATAATCCGGCGATCCGCAGAATGCTCTCCATGGCGATGTGGATGGCGCTGATCGTCGCCCCGATTCAGGCAGTGGTCGGTGACGCCCATGGCTTGAACACCCTGGAGCACCAGCCAGCGAAGATCGCTGCCATTGAGGGTCACTGGGAAAACGTCGGTGACGAACCCACCCCGCTGATCCTGTTCGGTATCCCGGACATGAAGGAAGAGCGCACCAAGTACGCGGTGGAAATCCCGTATCTGGGCAGTCTGATTCTGACCCACAGCCTGGACAAGCAAATCCCGGCCCTCAAATCCTTCCCGCCTGAAGACCGGCCTAATTCGCTGATCGTGTTCTGGTCATTCCGGGTCATGGTCGCGCTGGGCATGCTCATGATCGCGGTGGGCTTGTGGAGCGCCTGGCTGCGCTGGCGCGGCGGGCTGTACAGCAACCGCTTGTTCCTGCGCTTGGTGATGTGCATGGGGCCGGCGGGTTTGATCGCCATGCTGGCGGGGTGGTTTACCACTGAAATCGGGCGTCAGCCGTGGGTCGTTTACGGCCTGATGCGCACCGCCAATGCGTCTTCCAACCATAGCGTCGAGCAGATGTCGCTGACCCTGGTGCTGTTCGTGGTGGTGTATTTCACCCTGTTCGGTGCAGGTTTCGGCTACATGATGCGCCTGGTGCGCAAAGGTCCGAAAACCCATGAGGGCGACGACGTTCCACACGGCGGTCCTGGGCAAAAACGTACACCGGCACGTCCGCTATCTGCTGCCCAGGAAGGCAGCGGAGAAAGTCCAAATGACCGCCTGACCGAGGGGAACTGAGTCATGGGTATTGATCTTCCACTGATCTGGGCCGTGATCATCATCTTCGGCATCATGATGTACGTCATCATGGACGGCTTTGACCTCGGCATCGGCATCCTCTTCCCGTTCATGAAAGAAGAGCAGGACCGCGACGTGATGATGAACACCGTCGCGCCGGTATGGGACGGTAACGAAACGTGGCTCGTGCTGGGCGGAGCCGGGTTATTCGGCGCTTTCCCGCTGGCTTATGCGGTGGTGCTCGAGGCGTTGTATCTGCCGCTGATCTTCATGCTGTTCGGCCTGATTTTCCGCGGTGTGGCGTTTGAGTTCCGTTTCAAGGCCACGGCCCAGAAGCGTCACCTGTGGGACAAGGCATTCATCGGCGGCTCGCTGGTGGCGACGTTCTTCCAGGGCGTTGCGCTGGGCGCCTACATTGACGGCATTCCGGTGGTGAATCGGGCTTATGCCGGAGGCGGGCTGGACTGGCTGACGCCTTTCTCGCTGTTCTGCGGGCTGGCGCTGATCGTGGCGTATGCGTTGCTTGGCTGCACGTGGCTGATCATGAAAACTGAAGGCGCGCTGCAAAAGGCGATGCACGATCTGGCCCGTCCGCTGGCAATCGCCACGCTAGTGGTCATGGCAGTGGTAAGCCTGTGGACGCCGTTGGCGCATCAGGACATCGCTGATCGCTGGTTCAGCCTGCCGAACTTGTTCTACTTCATGCCGGTGCCTGCATTGGTGCTGATCACGATGTACGGGCTGTTCAAGGCCGTGGCGCGCAATGCCAACTACACGCCGTTCCTGCTGACCCTGGTGCTGATTTTCCTGGGCTACAGCGGACTGGGCATCAGTTTGTGGCCGAATATCATTCCGCCGGCGGTCTCGATCTGGGACGCCGCCTCGCCGCCGCAGAGCCAGGGCTTCATCCTGGTTGGCACGCTGTTTATCATTCCGTTGATCCTGGGTTACACCTTCTGGAGCTACTACGTGTTCCGCGGCAAAGTCACCCACGAAGACGGCTACCACTAGCAGCAGCGGCCCCCGACGATGTTTGGGGGCCGATGTTCAAGCGAGGAGGATTAAGCGATGTCCGGCAAAGAATCTTTTCATCACGAAGAAGACCCAGCACTCAAACAACCGCTCTGGAAACGGCTCGGCTGGCTGGTCGTGATTTGGGGAGGCAGCGTGTTCGCGCTGTTTATCGTCGCCACGCTGCTGCGCATGTTCATGACCGCAGCGGGGATGAAAACCCACTGAACCTGTTTCCGTTCCGCGTCACACTCGCGGATCCTCATGCCCTCTTCGGAGGGTATTTTTTTGCCTGGGATTTGAGTTTTACCCACTCAACTCTGCTCTCGCCCTGAGAATCCACCGCGACCCCCGTTTCTGCCCGAAGGGCGTAGGAGTCCGGCTTGCCGACGATGGGCTGCGAAGCGGCCCCAAATCCAAGCCCCTCGGAACACCAGGCAGACCGCATTCTCAGGTTTTACTGCCGGTCCCCAGCAGATCGCGGGACAAGCCACGCTCCTACGCCCTCCGGGCAGAAGCAAATATCGGCTTATTTACGGGCCTTGAGGATCACGAATTTAGGCGTGGACCCCACCTGCTCAACACCCCGGAACAGACGCGCCAGTTTGCTGTGGTAACCCAGATGCCGGTTGCCGACGATATACAGCGCGCCGCCGGTCACCAGCGCTGCCCGCGCTTGCTGAAACATGCGCCAAGCCAGGAAATCACCCACCGTTTGCTGCTGGTGAAAAGGTGGATTGCACAGTACTACGTCCAGTGAATCCGGTGCTTGCCCGGCCAAGCCGTCTCCAGCGTGAATCACTGCCTGGCGTTCGCCCAAGGCCGCGCGCCAGTTTTCCTGAGCCGATTGCACGGCCATGAACGACTCATCCACCAGTGTGTATTGCGCGTCCGGGTTGGCCAGTGCGCTGGCAATCGCCAACACGCCGTTGCCGCATCCCAGGTCGGCGACACGGGCGCTGCCCAGGTTTTTTGGCAGAAACGGCAAGAAAGCGCGCGTGCCGATGTCCAGACCGTCGCGGCAAAAGACGTTCGCATGATTGAGCAGCTCGATCTTTGGCTCGTCCAAGGTGTAGAGAGTGGGGTAGGGCGAGGGCTGAACGGGTTTATCTTCGGGGGTAGCGAACAGCAGGCGGGCTTTTTTGACCGCAAGGGAGGCGTGCACGGGGCCAATGTACTCTTCCAGCAATTGTCCGGCGGAGCGGGGCAGATGTTTGATCATGCCGGCGGCAATCACCTTCGCGCCGGGCGCCAGTTTGCCTTGCAGGCGAATCAATTGCTCCTCAAGCAGCGCCAAGGTCTTGGGCACGCGAATCAAGACCCAGTCGAACACACCGGTCAGCGGCTCGCTGGCGGGTATGACCGGCACGGCGTCGAACGCCTGGCCGTTGCGAGCCAGGTTTTTCTCCAGCGCCTGCACGCCGAGAAACGAATCGGTGCTGCTGATGACAGCCGCATGGGGCGCGAGGCTGATGGCCAGCGCGCCAAAATTATCGTTGAGCACCAGCACCCGGGTTGGCAGGGTAAGCCCGTGCTGGGCAATGTGGCTGAGCAAGTACTCGTCGGCTGCGTCAAACGCCTGCAACGGCTCATCCGATTGTTCTGGCTGGCGGATCAGATCAAGCTGGGCAAAGGGGCTGTCAAGCAAAGGCATGAGCGGGAAGATCCATTCGTGGGCGACGCAGGCGTGTGGTGGGCGGATGACGGGCGGGCACCGAGTCAGGCGCACTCACAGAGAAGCCGGCGATTTTACGTGCTTTTCAAACTTTGGCACCCGACGTTTATCGCCGATTGGCCGCTGGCCCGTACTGGCTCACTGATTTTGCGTAGTCAGGAACGCACCGCTCAGTGCGACCTGAACAGCGGCTGCGGTTTTGTTGCTGACCCCCATCTTATGAATGGCTTTGCCGACATGAAAATGCACCGTGCGGGATTTCAAATTAAGGATGGTGCCGATCTCTTCGGCGGTTTTGCCAACCGCGCACCACTTGAGTATTTCAACTTCGCGGCGGGTCAGACCCATTAATGGGTCGCCGCAGGCAGGCTGCGTTGCCGAGTCCCGGCCTCTATGTTCCATGACAAGCCTCCCTGCTTGCGTGTATTGAATGCTGCTGTTTGAAGTCTAGGAACGAAACGTTCAATCAGCCGCAGTCCCGCTTGCACGTCTGACGAGTGGGTGACTGCAAATTGAGCAGCGCTATAAGGCGCTAACGGATTTTCAAGGGCTTAGCCGCCTTCAGCGCGGCATTGACGCTGCACGGCTATAACCTCAATCGCCAGACACTCTAAGCGCGCAGGCAGCGCGCCCTGAACGGATATCACTACAAACCCTCGGTGTTTATCGCGCCAGCTTTGCGGGACACTGTGGGCAAACCGCGAACGACAGGACACCAAAGCCCCCATGACCGCCAGTGCTGAGAAGTTCACCCGGCAAACACTGCTCAGCGTCACACCGCTGACGCCCAGCCTGTTCACCCTGCGCACGACCCGTGATCCGGGGTTCCGTTTTCACGCCGGTCAGTTCGCCCGTCTGGGGGTGACCAAGGCCGACGGCACCACGGCGTGGCGCGCCTATTCGATGGTGTCGTCGCCCCATGACGAGTTTCTCGAGTTCTTTTCCATCGTCGTGCCGGGTGGCGAATTCACCAGTGAGCTCAGCCGTCTGCGCGAGGGCGACACTTTGATGGTGGAAAAACAGGCGGTGGGTTACCTGACGGCGGATCGTTTTTGCGATGGTCGCGACTTGTGGTTACTGGCAACCGGCACAGGGGTCGCGCCGTTTCTGTCGATTCTTCAGGATTTTGAGGTGTGGGAAAAATTTGAGCGAATCATCCTGGTGTACAGCGCACGGGAGGGCAAGGAGTTGGCGTATCAGGACCTGGTCGCTCAGCTGACCAAGCGCGACTATCTGGCCGAGTACGCAGATAAATTTCAGTTCATTGCCACCGTAACCCGTGAGCAGCATCCCGGTGCCCTGAACGGGCGGATCACGACGTTGATCGAAAACGGAGCGCTGGAAAAGGCGGCGGGTGTTGAGCTGAGCTCGGAGCATTCACGGGTGATGATCTGCGGCAATCCGCAAATGATCGATGACACGCGGGCGGTATTGAAGCAGCGCGGCATGCGCCTGAACCTGAGCCGCAAGCCAGGGCAGATTGCGGTAGAAAATTATTGGTAATTACTCCTGGTCTCTGTAGGAGCCAACTTGTTGGCGAGGCCGTTAATGCGTTGTTTCAGAAAAGACGCATCGCGAACAAGTTCGCTCCTACAGAGGTATGGTGTTAAACCGGGCGCAGCGGATCAACAGTGATCGGCGCAGCGGGCCGGCTGTTTTGCTCTTTCAACAGGTCACGAATTTCACCCAGCAGCAGTTCTTCCTTGGTTGGCGTTGGCGGCAGTGTCGGCGCCTTGGCTTCTTCGCGTTTCAAGCGATTGATCGCCTTCACGCCCATGAAGATTGCAAATGCCACGATGATGAAGTCGATGACCGTCTGGATAAATTTGCCGTACGCCAGCACTACAGCAGGGGCTGCACCTTCTGCCGGCCTTAACGTGACAGCCAGATCACTGAAATCTACGCCGCCGATCAGCAGCCCCAGGGGCGGCATGATTACATCGCCGACGAACGACGAAACGATCTTGCCGAATGCCGCACCAATGATGATACCGACGGCCATATCGACCACGTTACCTTTGACGGCAAAGGCTTTGAACTCGCTTAGTACGCCCATAGGTTTTCTTCCTTTGTTACACATGAGTGGTTGTATTGCAGTGTAAGACAGCTCTACGCATTGTGCGCAGTCCCTGCAATCGACCGGCTCAGGTCTGGTTAGTTTTATGGAAACACCCAAAAACATCCCTTTGTCTCCCCGCAAACGCGGCTGCTTGAGCGTTGCGTTATGATTGGCCCCTTTTCAGATCGGGGGTGTCATGGCCAAGGCCAAACGCATGTTCGGCTGCACCGAGTGCGGCGCGACGTTTCCTAAATGGGCCGGGCAATGCACCGAGTGTGGCGCCTGGAACACCTTGGTCGAAACGGTCATCGAGAGCGGCGGGGCAGCAGCGCCCAGCGGCCGTTCCGGGTGGACCGGACAACAGGCGCAAGTGCGCACCCTGGCTGAGGTCAGCGTCGAAGAGGTCCCGCGGTTTTCCACTAATTCCACTGAACTGGACCGTGTGCTGGGCGGCGGTCTGGTCGATGGCTCGGTCGTGCTGATTGGCGGCGACCCCGGCATCGGCAAATCCACCATCCTCCTGCAAACCTTGTGCGCCATTGCCGAGCGCATGCCCGCGCTGTATGTCACCGGCGAAGAATCCCAGCAGCAGGTTGCCATGCGCGCCCGACGTTTAGGGCTGCCGCAGGACAAGCTCAAGGTGATGACCGAAACCAATATTGAAACCATCATTGCCACGGCGCGAGTCGAGCTGCCCAAGGTGATGGTGATCGACTCGATCCAGACCATCTTTACCGAGCAGTTGCAGTCGGCGCCGGGTGGCGTGTCCCAAGTGCGCGAAAGCGCGGCGTTGCTGGTGCGATACGCAAAGGTGAGCGGCACGGCGATCTTCCTCGTCGGCCACGTTACTAAAGAGGGCGCGCTGGCCGGCCCACGCGTGCTTGAGCACATGGTGGACACCGTGCTGTATTTCGAGGGGGAGTCGGACGGACGCCTGCGTCTGCTGCGTGCGGTGAAAAACCGTTTCGGCGCAGTGAATGAACTGGGCGTGTTCGGCATGACCGATAAGGGACTGAAAGAAGTCTCCAATCCATCGGCGATCTTCCTCACCCGAGCCCAGGAAGAAGTTGCAGGCAGCGTCGTCATGGCGACCTGGGAAGGCACCCGACCGATGCTGGTTGAGGTTCAGGCGCTGGTGGATGACAGCCATTTGTCGAACCCGCGTCGGGTGACGCTGGGGCTGGACCAGAACCGGCTGGCGATGCTGTTGGCGGTGCTTCACCGGCATGGCGGCATTCCGACCCACGATCAGGATGTGTTTTTGAACGTGGTCGGCGGGGTGAAAGTGCTTGAAACCGCATCGGACCTGGCGCTGATGGCGGCGGTGATGTCCAGCCTGCGCAATCGACCGCTGCCCAATGACTTGCTGGTGTTCGGAGAGGTCGGGCTGTCGGGGGAGGTTCGTCCGGTGCCCAGTGGACAGGAGCGCTTGAAAGAGGCGGCCAAGCACGGGTTCAAGCGCGCGATCGTGCCCAAGGGCAACGCGCCGAAAGAGTCACCGCCGGGGCTGACGGTGATCGGCGTGACCCGGCTGGATCAGGCGCTCGATGCGTTGTTTGAGTAGTGCCGTGGGAGGGAGCATCCAGCGTAGGAGCCAACTTGTTGACGAGCCAGGCGGCGCGGTTTGTCAATCGGACGTCTCGCGAACAAGTTCGCTCCTGCAGGAGATCGAGCTCCCCTCACTGATCTTTGTCATACAGCGCCGCATCAATCTGTAGGAGCCAACTTGTTGGCGAGCCAAACGGTGCGGTTTGTCAGTCGGACGTCTCGCGAACAAGTTCGCTCCTACAGGAGATCGAGCTCCCCTCACTGATCCTCGTCATACAGCGCCGTATCACTCTGTAGGAGCCAACTTGTTGGCGAGCCAGGTGGCGCGGTTTGTCAGTCGGACGTCTCGCGAACAAGTTCGCTCCTGCAGGAGATCGAGCTCCCCTCACTGATCTTTGTCATACAGCGCCGCATCAATCTGTAGGAGCCAACTTGTTGGCGAGCCAGGCGGCGCGGTTTGTCAGTCGGACGTCTCGCGAACAAGTTCGCTCCTATAGGTAGATGGAGCTCACACCTCAATCAGCGCCGCCAACTCGCGTTCAAGTTCAGCCGGGTCGGCCAGGTTGAGTTCGATCAAACGGCGCAAATGCGTCACCGACTCCAGCCCGATGTGCTCACAGACAAAACCCAAATGGTTGTGGTCGTCGTGGGCCAGGCGCACCTCCATCTGCAGATCGATATCGACATTCAGGTGAATGTCGACGATGAACACTTCATCCGGATTGCCCAGCCAGGGCGAGGGTCGTTCGATCAACAGCCCTTTAAGTGACAAATCGATCAGCTTGACCGGCCAGCTTTTCGGCCCTTGGGTCAGTTCAGTTTTCGCATCGAACGCGATGCGCTTAAAACGGCGACGGTCTTGGTGAGAATCTGTCATGAGCGACTACTCCTTGAGTGCACTGACTATAGGCGAAAACTCGCTCTAGACCATGGTGGGGGTGGTCATTCGGCGCAGCAGCGCTAAACTCTGGTGGCTGCTCATCCAAGTCCACTCAGTTGGAAAAATAAAAAAATGAAAAACAATAATAGTCTGCTGCGCCATGTGCCCTGGCTGATTGTTGCGATTCTCGGGGCGTGTGCTCTGGGGGTAGTTGCGTTGCGTCGCGGGGAGGCGATTAACGCACTCTGGATCGTTGTTGCGGCGGTTGCCATTTATCTGGTCGCTTATCGTTACTACAGTCTGTTCATCGCCAATCACGTCATGCAGCTTGATCCGACCCGGGCCACGCCTGCGGTACTCAACAATGACGGTCTGGATTACGTCCCGACCAACAAACACATTCTCTTCGGTCACCACTTTGCTGCCATTGCAGGCGCAGGCCCCCTGGTCGGTCCGGTACTGGCCGCGCAAATGGGTTACTTGCCCGGCACGCTCTGGCTGATTGCCGGCGTGGTGCTGGCCGGCGCGGTGCAGGATTTCATGATTCTGTTCCTGTCCACCCGCCGCAACGGTCGCTCTCTGGGCGACATGGTCCGCGAGGAGATGGGACGCATCCCTGGCACCATCGCCTTGTTCGGTTGTTTCTTGATCATGATCATCATCCTCGCGGTGCTGGCGCTGATCGTGGTCAAGGCTCTGGCCGAGAGTCCGTGGGGCATGTTCACCGTGATCGCGACCATCCCGATTGCGATGTTCATGGGCGTGTACATGCGCTACATCCGTCCGGGCCGCATTGGTGAAATCTCGGTGGTGGGGGTGGTGCTGTTGCTGCTGTCCATCTGGCTGGGTGGCCAGGTTGCCGCCAGTCCGGAATGGGCGCCGATGTTCACTTTCACCGGCGTGCAAATCACCTGGATGCTGGTGGGTTACGGTTTCGTCGCCGCCATGCTGCCGGTCTGGCTGCTGCTCGCACCTCGTGACTATCTGTCCACTTTCCTGAAAATAGGCACCATCGTCGCCCTGGCGATCGGCATCCTGATCCTCGCGCCTGAGCTGAAAATGCCTGCGCTGACCCAGTTCACCGACGGCTCCGGCCCGGTCTGGAAAGGCTCGCTGTTCCCGTTCCTGTTCATCACCATCGCGTGCGGTGCGGTGTCGGGTTTCCATGCGCTGATCTCTTCGGGCACTACGCCCAAGTTGCTGGATAACGAAACCAACGCGCGCTACATCGGTTACGGCGGCATGTTGATGGAGTCGTTCGTGGCGATCATGGCCATGGTGGCGGCTTCGGTGATCGAGCCAGGCGTGTATTTCGCCATGAACAGCCCGGCGGCAATCGTGGGTTCCGACGTCAATTCCGTGGCTGCAATGGTTTCCAGTTGGGGTTTTTTGATCACCCCGGATCAACTGGTGGCGGTGGCCAAGGACATCGGTGAAAACACGGTGCTGGCTCGCGCTGGCGGTGCACCAACCCTGGCGGTCGGTATCGCGCAGATCCTCCATCAGGCATTCCCCGGCCAGAACACCATGGCGTTCTGGTACCACTTCGCGATCCTGTTTGAAGCGCTGTTCATTCTGACCGCTGTCGATGCGGGCACCCGTGCCGGTCGTTTCATGCTGCAGGACTTGCTCGGCAGCTTTGTGCCGTCGCTCAAACGCACAGAATCCTGGACCGCTAACGCAATCGGTACTGGCGGATGCGTCGCGCTGTGGGGCTACTTGCTATATCAAGGCGTGATCGATCCACTGGGCGGCATCAACACCTTGTGGCCGCTGTTCGGTATCTCTAACCAGATGCTGGCCGGTATCGCGCTGATGCTGGCGACCGTGGTGCTGATCAAAATGAAGCGTCAGCGCTATGCCTGGGTCACCATCCTCCCTGCGTCGTGGCTGCTGATCTGCACCGTGACAGCGGGCTTCATCAAACTGTTCGACCCAAGCCCGGCCGTTGGCTTCCTGGCGCTGGCGAAGAAGTACAGTGCCGCTGCCGATGCGGGTCAGATTCTGGCCCCGGCAAAAACCATGGACCAGATGCAGCACGTGATCTTCAACGCGTACACCAACGCCACGTTGACCGTACTGTTCCTGTTCGTGGTGCTGAGCATTCTGTTCTACGCGATCAAGGTCGGCCGCGCCGCGTGGGTCAAGAAAGAACGCACGGACAAGGAATCGCCGTTCCAGCCATTCCCTGAAACCCATTGATCGACTGGAGCGCTGCATATGTTCAATGACCTGAGCAAACTCGGGAAATACCTCGGTCAGGCCGCGCGCCTGATGGTGGGCATGCCCGACTACGACAATTACGTCGAACATATGCACAAGACTCACCCCGATAAACCGGTGATGAGCTACGAGATGTTCTTCCGGGAACGTCAGGATGCGCGTTACGGCGGCAAGGGCGGGCCCAAGTGCTGTTGATTGGCTAGACCCTGTGTGGGAGGGAACTGGCTCGCGATTTGTCAGTTCGGTCACCGCTGAGGTGCCGGACGGAGTCGCGAGCAAGCTCCCTCCCACAGTTTTTTTAAGCTCATGGGAGATTTTTGTTTGTCTACACCAATTCCAGTCACGATTCTCAGCGGCTTCCTCGGCGCGGGCAAAACCACGTTGCTGCGTCACCTGCTCAAGGAAGAGCACGGCCTGAAAATCGCCGTGATCGAAAACGAATTCAGTGACGCGGGCATCGACACTCAACTGCTTGGCGATGAGCCAGTGCAGGTGATGACGCTCTCCAACGGCTGCGTGTGCTGCACCATCCACACCGACCTGACCAAAGCGCTTTATCTGTTGCTCGAACGCCTGGACAGTGGCGAAATCGCCTTCGACCGGCTGGTGATCGAATGCACCGGTCTGGCCGATCCGGCCCCTGTGGCGCAGACGTTTTTCATCGACGAAGAACTACGCGAGCGCTACATCCTCGACGGCATCATCACCCTGGTCGACGCTGCTCACGCCGATACTCATCTGCTCCAGACCATCGCCCAGGCGCAGATCGGCTTTGCTGATCGATTGCTGATGAGCAAGCGCGATCTGGTGGATGAAGCGACCTTTAACGCCTTGAGTGAGCGATTGACCCGGATCAACCGCCGGGCACCGATCCGTGTGGTCGAGCACGGCAAGATCGACCTGGCGCAACTACTTGATGTACGCGGATTCAACCTCAACGCTGACCTGGGCGCAGGCATGAGCCTGCGTCCTGTCGCGCCCGCCGGGAATTCCATCGACCGCATCAGCAGTCTGGTACTGCGCAGCGAAACACCGCTGGATATCGAAAAGCTCAGCGAATTCATGAATGAACTCCTCGAAGCGCACGGCAAACAACTGCTGCGCTACAAGGGCGTGCTGAGCATCGCCGGCGAGTCGCGGCGGATGGTCTTTCAAGGCGTGCTGAAGTTGTACGGCTTTGACTGGGACACGGAATGGGAGGAGGGCGAAAAGCGCGAAAGCGTGATCGTGTTCATTGCCGATGATTTGCCGGAAGAGAAGATTCGGGCGGGGTTTGCGAAGGTGGCTGCGGAGTAGGGCGACCACGCAAATTCTGTAGGAGCGAATTTATTCGCGAGAGGTGGATCTGGCGCAATAGAGCTGTGGGAGCGGACTCGTCCGCGAAGAGGCCGGTACATCCGATAAACCTTCGTTGGCTGTACCATCGCTCGCGAATGAATTCGCTCCTACAGTGAGGCGTTACCTCTTATGCGCCGTAAACCGGCAGCTTGGCGCAGATGGCCTGGACTTTCTTGCGAACCGCGTCAATCACGGCTTCGTTGTTCAGGTCAGCCAGGATGTCGCAGATCCAGCCGGCCAGTTCTTTGCACTCTGCTTCTTTGAAGCCGCGAGTGGTGACAGCCGGGGTGCCGAAGCGCAGGCCGGAGGTCACGAACGGGGAGCGTGGATCGTTCGGTACGGAGTTTTTGTTCACGGTGATGAATGCCTTGCCCAGAGCGGCGTCGGCGTCTTTACCGGAGATGTCCTGTTTGATCAGCGACAGCAGGAACAGGTGGTTTTCAGTGCCGCCCGACACCACGTCGAAACCACGGTCGATGAACACGCCAGCCATGGCCTTGGCGTTTTTCACCACTTGCTGCTGGTAGGCCTTGAACTCAGGCTGCAACGCCTCTTTGAAGCAGATGGCCTTGGCGGCGATGACGTGCTCCAGAGGACCGCCCTGACCACCCGGGAAAACCGCGGAGTTCAGCTTTTTCTCGATTTCCGCGTTGGCGCGGGCGAGGATCAGGCCGCCACGAGGACCGCGCAGGGTCTTGTGCGTAGTGGTGGTGACGACGTCGGCGAACGGGATCGGGTTCGGGTAGACGCCTGCAGCCACCAGACCGGCTACGTGGGCCATGTCGACGAACAGGTAAGCGCCAACCTTGTCAGCGATCGCACGGAAACGCGGGAAGTCGAGGATCTGCGAGTAGGCCGAGAAGCCGGCCACGATCATTTTTGGTTTGTGTTCTACAGCCAGGCGCTCGACTTCGTCGTAGTCGATCAGGCCGTTGCCGTCGATGCCGTACTGAACGGCGTTGTACAGCTTGCCCGAAGAGCTGACGCTTGCGCCGTGGGTCAGGTGACCGCCGTGGGCCAGGCTCATACCCAGGATGGTGTCGCCAGCATTGAGCAGCGCCAGGTACACAGCGCTGTTGGCTTGGGAGCCTGCGTGTGGCTGAACGTTGGCGTAATCGGCGCCGAACAGCTCTTTGGCGCGGTCGATGGCCAGTTGCTCGACGATGTCGACGTATTCGCAACCGCCGTAGTAACGCTTGCCTGGATAGCCTTCCGCGTATTTGTTGGTCAGTACCGAGCCTTGCGCTTCCATCACGGCAGGGCTGGTGTAGTTTTCCGAGGCGATCAGCTCGATGTGATCTTCCTGACGCTTGGCTTCCTGTTCCATTGCGGCGTACAGGTCGGAGTCGTACTTGGCGATAGTCAAATTACGGCTGAACATGGCGGTCCTCGGGGCGTGGGGCAGTAAAAAAGGAGGGCATTCTAACCTATCGGCTTTTGTCTGGCATATGAAAGGCAGTCATGTGCGGGACAAGCGGTTTTCATTCGGGAAACCGGCGTATGGCCTCTGTAGGCGCGAACGTGTTCGCAAGACGTAACGCATGGCGCAACACCGTGCCCGCCTCGCCAACACGTTGGCTCCTAACCAGTGCGTTATCAATCCAGCATGAAGAGGGCATCGTTGCTGAACTGCGCTTCAAAGCGTGCGGGCGGCATGGGGCGCCCGAACAGATAGCCCTGAACCTCGTCACAACCGTGCTCGCGCAGAAACTCCAGTTGCTCGTGGGTCTCGACGCCCTCGGCGATGACCGCCAGATTCAAACTGTGGGCCATGGCAATGATCGCGCGGGCGATTTGCGCGTCCTGCTCGCCGGAGGGCAGACCGTCGACGAAGGTGCGGTCGATCTTGAGCACATCAATCGGGAATTGCTTGAGGTAGTTCAACGATGAATAACCGGTGCCGAAGTCGTCCACCGCAATGCTCAGGCCTAGACGCTTGAGACCATCGAGAATCAACATCGCCACGTTGACCTCGCGCATCAGGATACTTTCGGTCAGCTCAAGCTCCAGGCAGGCGGGCGGCAGTCCTGTTTCATTGAGGATCGTGGCGATGCGGGTGCCCAGCGTGCCGTCCGCAAACTGCCGGGCAGAGATGTTGACCGACACTTTGGGCACGCGCACTTTGGATTTGTGCCATTCCTTGAGCTGGCGACAGGCTTCGGTCAGCACCCAATCGCCGACTTCCACTACCAGGCCCAACTCTTCCAGGACGGGAATGAAGTCACCGGGCGGCACCAGCCCACGGCGGGGGTGACGCCAACGCAGCAGCGCTTCGGTACCGGTCAGGCGCTTGCCGTCGCCACTGAATTGCGGCTGGTAATACAGGATGAATTCCTGCTGCTCCAGCGCATGACGCAGATCGCTTTCCAGCTCCAGACGTTCCAGGGCGCTGGCGTTCATGTCGGCCTGATAGAACTGGAAGTTATTCTTGCCGCGCTCTTTGGCGTGATACATCGCGGTGTCAGCGTTTTTCATCAGCTGGCTCAGCTCATTGCCGTCCTGCGGGCTGAGGGCAATGCCGATACTGGCCGTCACGAAGAACTCGCGGCCTTCCAGCACAAAGGGTTTTACCAGGCTGGCGAGGATCTGCTCGGCGACATGGATCGCCCGGTTGAGCGCCACCTGTTGCGTCACACCCGGTTGCAGCAGCAGCGTGAACTCGTCGCCGCCCATCCGCGCCACTGTGTCGTCGTCGGCCACGCATTCGAGCAGGCGCCCGGCCATGTCCTTGAGCATGCGGTCGCCTGCGGCGTGCCCGAGGGAATCGTTGATCGGCTTGAAACGGTCCAGGTCGAGAAACATCAGCACTACCCACGCCTGCTGGCGCTCGGCCTGCTGCAGGGCGGTGTGCAGACGATCCTGAAAAAGCGTGCGATTGGGCAGGTGCGTCAGTGCGTCGTAGTAGGCGAGGCGGTGAATGCGTTGCTCGCTGGCCTTGCGCTCGCTGATATCGGAGAAAAAACACACGTAGCTTGCCAGGTCACCTTCATCGTCGAACACCGCCGTGACGCCAACCCACGCCGGGTAATGTTCCCCATTGCGGCGTTTCAGCCAGACTTCGCCTTCCCAACTGCCGCGTTGATTAAGCTGTTTGAGGATGTAACCCAGGTGCGCTTCCTGCTGATCTTCGACGGTCAGCATCATCGGCAATTGATCGAGCACCTGCGTCACGGCATATCCGCTGACCCGGGTGAAGGCATCGTTGGCCTGGACGATATACCCGGCAGGGTCGGTGATCAGAATGGCAGAGGTCGAGTGTTCGAATACCGTGGCGGCCATCCGCAGGTCTTTTTCCGCACGGCGCTGTTGGCTGATGTCTCGGCCCACGCCCAAAATGCCTTCAAATGCGCCATCCTCGGCCCAGACCAGCACCAGGCGCAGTTCGACGGGAATCTTGCGGCCGTCGGCCCGCAGGCAGTCGAACAAAAACAGCTGGGTCGGGATCTGAGCGCGCAGCAGTGCCAGCGCTTGCGGATCGGCCAGCGCCTTATCGACGCGGCCCACCAGGTCATACAAACCGGAAAGCTGCTGCGGATTGGCGATGGCGGAGGTCCAGCCATTTTCCAGCACCCATTCGGCGCTGTAGCCGAGCACGGTTAGAACCGACGGGCTGACGTAATTGGGTCTGAGGGCGTTATCGGTTGAGAAGATCACATCGCTAATGCTTTCGGCGAGCATCCGATAGCGCTGTTCACTGTCGCGCAGCGATTCGCTGGCCTCGATCTGTTCGGTGATGTCCTTGGCCAGACCGATGATCCGCGTGACCTGCCCGCTGTCGCTGCGTGCCAGTGCCTGTTCACGAATGTCGAAGCGCCGCCACTGGTTCTGCTTGTTGCGAAAGCGCAGTTGGAATTGGATCAGGTCGCCGCGTGTTTCATCCAGGCGTTCGCCCCGCAACTTTTCATAGCGCTGGGCATCCTCAGGGTGCAGCAGGATTTCCCAGAAGTACTCGCCCATCTCCAACAGTTCGGCTTTGTCGTAGCCCAGGGTTCGTCCCAAATGGTGGTTGCTGTAAATCATGCGCCGGGAGATGACGTCCTGAACGTACAAATGGTCCGGCACCGTGCTCACCACGTCCGACCAGAAGCTTTCGCGCTCTTGCAATGACAGTTCGATCTGCTTGCGCCGGGTAATGTCGGTGATATTGAGGATGACAGCGTTGAAGTCGTCGGGCTGTTCGGGAAGCCGGACCACTAGCCACAGATGTTGATCTGCCCCCTGCACATCGGGCAGGCGAATTTCCGTTTCCAGCTGGCTGCTGCCGTCAAGCACAGCATGCAGCAGCAGAAGCCCGATGCCCTGGCCGTTACGGGGGCATCCTTCAATCAGCTGCTGCCATACCTGTTCGGCGGTTTCGCTGCGCAATAGGGACGCGGCCACCTGGTTGACCTCGGTGATGCGCAACTGATGCAGCAACCCTTGAAGCTGCGCAGGATGGCGCTCGAGTCGGGCGGTCAGTTGCTCGCTGGTCTGTAGTTGAAGGCGTTTGAGGTAATCCGGAAGATCGGACAGGTCGAGCACACAGAGCGCAACGCCAGTGCCTTCGAAGATGTCCTTGTAGCGTCGGCGACTGTCGTGCAATTCACGCTGGCGCCGGCGTAAGCCGAGCAGGGCCAGCAGCGGCACGATGGAGCACAGAAGGGCAATCAGGCATTTGCCGATAAGCGGCGCGATCAGGTCCTGCCGCGCCTTGGCCGCATCATAGAGGCCGCGCAACTGCCAATTGCTGTTTGCCAGAGGGGCGAGCAACACCGTTTCAATGTCGGGATTGTCTTTGACCGGGCGGGCATCATGGTTGCCGTCGCTATAGACGACGTGCCCGCTGTTGGTGTTTTCCAGCCTCCAGACGGGCTGAAAGTCCTGAGTACTGTGGCGCGTCAGTGCCTCGAACATTTGCGCGGTAAAGCGCAGCACCCAATAGTTGCGGCTGTCAGTACCTGGCTGGCGAATAAACAGGTAGAGCTGCTCACCATCGGGCGCGTCTGCGTAGAAATAAAGGTGCTCCGGATTGGCGGCCAGGGTTTGAGCGACAAACCCGGCGTCCGGGTCGATGACAGCGTTTTGATCCTGGGCCGCAGCGGGTGCGTCGATCCAGTCAAAATCGTTCAGCGTCGGCAGCGTGTTGCGCAGCCTTGCCAGCAGAGCCGCTTTCTGGTCAGCGCTGTGCGGGCTGCTTCTGGAATCGTCCAGCAGATTCAGGGCCACTTGCGCGGTAAGCGCCATGTTCAGGCTCAGCCGATCGGCCATTTGCACGCTGTAATCGACACTGCGTTGGCGCTGACGCTCCTGGGTCTGGTGAAATTGCTCCACCAGTTGCCACAGCAGCAGCACCAGCAGGAGCAGCATCACTACTGCCAGCATGCCTTTGAGCGAACCGCGCCAAGGCGAGGAGGCCGCGCTTTTTGCAGAGCGCAATGAGGAAACCGCAGGTGTCGTTGGCAAACTTTGATCCTGACTACTGGACTGATCAGCGGGTGCGAAAGGCACTATAAACTTGGCGCCAAAAGGGCGGCTAGCATGCCTTGCCTTGTGGCGAACTGCCAGCCCCATTGGGCCGGACGGTTTGCCCTGTCGACCGCATTCGGGTAGCTTTGCCCGACGCGCGGCGTGTCCGATTTCTGCAAGCGTGATTCCATGCCTGCAAGCTTTGATCCAGCTTACTTACCGCACTTGAGTCCAGGCGTCGCTATCGCGCAGCAGCCTGATCAATTCAAGGCCCGGAATAGCCAGACGGCAAGTGTCGGTCGAAAAATAAATGCTGCTCTTGCGGCAAAGCTGCGACAAATCTGCGACGCGACGTCAAGCGCGCGGCCTTATTCACAGTTTCATACGCTAGGTTTTTACTTCATGGCTCAATACGTCTTCACCATGCATCGGCTGAGCAAAGTTGTTCCGCCGAAGCGGGAAATCCTGAAAAACATCTCCCTGTCCTTTTTCCCGGGCGCCAAGATCGGCGTTCTGGGGCTCAACGGTTCGGGTAAGTCCACGCTGTTGAAAATCATGGCCGGTGTCGACACCGAATTCGATGGTGAAGCGCGTCCGATGCCGGAGCTCAACATCGGTTACCTGCCGCAGGAACCGCAACTGGACCCGACCAAGACCGTGCGTGACGTGGTCGAAGAGGCCGTCAGCGTGATCAAGGACGCCCAGGCGCGTCTGGACGAAGTCTACGCAGCCTATGCCGAACCGGACGCGGACTTCGATAAGTTGGCCGCTGAGCAGGCCAAGCTTGAATCGATCCTGCAGGCCAGCGACGGCCACAACCTCGAGCGTCAGCTGGAAGTGGCCGCCGATGCGCTGCGTTTGCCAGCATGGGACGCGAAAATCGAACACCTGTCCGGTGGTGAAAAGCGCCGTGTTGCGCTGTGCCGTTTGCTGCTCTCGGCACCGGACATGCTGCTGCTCGACGAACCGACCAACCACCTGGACGCTGATTCCGTCGCCTGGCTTGAGCACTTCCTGCACGATTTCCCGGGCACCGTCGTCGCGATCACGCACGACCGTTACTTCCTGGACAACGTGGCAGGCTGGATTCTGGAACTCGACCGCGGCGCGGGCATTCCTTACGAGGGCAATTACTCCGGCTGGCTCGAGGCCAAGTCCGATCGTCTGGCGGCCGAATCCAAGCAGCAGTCGGCTCACGAAAAGGCCATGAAAGAAGAGCTGGAGTGGGTGCGCAAAGGCGCCAAGGCCCGGCAGTCCAAATCCAAGGCGCGTCTGCAACGCTTCGAAGAGCTGCAATCGCAGGAATTCCAGAAGCGCAGCGAGACCAACGAGATCTACATCCCGGCTGGCCCGCGTCTGGGCGACAAGGTCATCGAATTCAAGAACGTCTCAAAAGGCTACGGCGACCGTGTGTTGATCGACAATCTGTCGTTCTCCATGCCTAAGGGCGCCATTGTTGGCGTGATTGGCGGTAACGGTGCCGGTAAGTCGACACTGTTCCGCATGCTGATGGGCAAGGAGACTCCGGATTCAGGCAGCATCGAAATCGGTGAAACGGTGCAGCTGGCCTGTGTCGATCAAAGCCGTGACGACCTGGATGGCAGCAAGACCGTGTTCGCGCAGATCTCCGACGGCTCCGATCAGATCAAGATCGGCAATTACGAAATCCCGTCGCGTACCTACGTGGGCCGCTTCAACTTCAAGGGCGGCGATCAGCAGAAGTTCGTCAAGGATCTGTCCGGTGGTGAACGCGGTCGTCTGCACTTGGCGTTGACCCTTAAAGAGGGCGGCAACGTGCTGCTGCTCGACGAACCGTCCAACGACCTTGACGTTGAAACCCTGCGCTCGCTGGAAGAAGCGCTGCTGGACTTCCCGGGCGCTGCCATTGTGATCTCTCACGATCGGTGGTTCCTGGACCGTGTGGCCACTCACATCCTGGCTTATGAAGACGATTCCCAGGCGATCTTCTTCGAAGGTAACTACACCGAATACGAAGCTGACCGCAAAAAGCGTCTGGGAGAAGCTGCAGCTCAGCCGCACCGCGTGCGTCACAAGAAACTGGCGTGATCGTACTCGTGTCATGAAAACGGAGCCTTCGGGCTCCGTTTTTTGTTAGATCAATACCCCGCAGGAGCCAACTTGTTGGCGAGGCGGGTTCTGGAAATCCTCTTCGCGAACAAGTTCGCTCCTACAGAGGATCATCGGTTAGTCACCTCAAACATCCGCCTCAATGGCGACAATTTCGATCACCTGATCGCCCGCCGGGCGTTTCCAGTTCACTTCGTCTCCGGTTTGTGCCCCGAGCAATGCGCGCCCCAAGGGTGAGGCCCAGTTGATCAAGCCACTGCCGGCATCGGCCTGGTCTTCGCCCACTAACTGCACGCGCTGCTGATGATCTTCCTGATCGGCAAATGTGACCCAGCTGCCGATCTGGATCTTCTCGGTAGACACGGCAGGTGCGACCACTTGAGCGCTTTGAAGGCGCTGGTTGAAGTAACGCAGATCGCGCTCTATATCTGCCTGTCGCTGTTTATCGGCCCGGTCGCCCAGGGCTGATTGCTCACCGTACTGCGCCTGAAGCAATGACACGTGCGCCTGCAACTGGGCAAGCCCGCTGGCGGTGACGTAATTAGTCTGCTCGCTGACCTGGCGCTCAACCGGTTGATCGGCCTGCGCGGCAGCGTTGTCTTCGTTGACAAAAGCCCTGCTCATGACGCTCTCCCTTTTTTAAGTCATGAAAGTTGGGCCACGCTGACGAAGGAATAGTTTCCCTGGATAGTTGACGACACGGTTCTACAAACGCGTGGCCGATCAGTGAGAACGATAAGCGCGTCCCATGTCCTGAGTCGTCTGGTGGTCCCAGTCGCGGTCGCGATCATTCCAGATACTGGCGCGGCCTTGATCCTGATTGTTGTGGTTCTCCAGCATCGCCTGGCATTGCCGGAACCCGTCACTCCAGCCCTGGGCGTATAGCGAATCTTTCAAATAGCGCGGCACATTCTTTTTGAACTGGCCCTTCATGACATCAACGGCTTGCCGCCCGCTTCCGCAGCCATCCTGAAATCCGTCAGCAAAGGCGGGCGGATATCCCTCAGCCACTAACTGGTCATGAGTTGATTGACAGCCGGCGATCACTACCACACACCACAGCACAACCCAGCGCGCGTTCATTTCCGATCCCTCAATAGTTAATGAAAGTCTAGAAGCGGATCTGTGAGTTATTTGTGAATACGCGGTGAGAAATGCATTAACCGATGCCCGGTAAAGCCCGTTTAGTTCAGCGATTACGCCCAACGGCTGAACTTTCTGAAAAAAATTTTAGTAATTTTTCTGTGGACGGCCTGCGAACATTCAGCGCGGTTAAACTAGTCAATCTGCTTGTAACAGCTTGGAAGCCGGATGAACCTCAGAACGATTTTGATTCTTGGCGCGCTTAGCGCATTTGGTCCCTTGGCCATCGACTTTTATTTACCTGGATTCCCAGCCATAGCCTTGGCTTTCGGTACCGATGAAAAACATGTGCAGCTCACGCTGGCGGCTTATTTTCTGGGCTTGAGCATTGGGCAATTGGCGTATGGTCCGGTGGCAGACCGCTTCGGTCGGCGCGTTCCGCTGCTGTTCGGCGTTGGATTGTTCACCTTGGCGTCGCTGGCCTGTGCGTTCGCCCCCAACCTTGAGTGGCTGATCGGTGCGCGCTTTGTGCAGGCATTGGGCGGGTGTGCCGGGATGGTGCTGTCACGGGCAATCGTCAGTGACAAATGCAACCCGGTGGAGTCGGCCAAAGTCTTCTCGCAACTGATGCTGGTCATGGGGCTGGCGCCGATCCTGGCGCCGATGCTGGGCGGCCTGCTGGTCAACGTGTATGGCTGGCAGTCGATATTTCTGGTGCTGACGGTATTCAGCGCACTCAGCTCATTGGCGGTCGCCTTGGGTTTGCCGGAAAGTATGCCGGCAGATCACCCACGCCAGCCGCTGTCTGGAGCGTTTGCACAATATCGTCGTCTTCTGGGGGATCGCGTCTTCCTGGGCCATGCGTTGACGGGTGGCATCGCGATAGCCGGGATGTTTTCCTACATCGCAGGTTCGCCTTTCGTCTTTATCAAGCTCTACGGCGTGCCGCCTGAGCATTATGGCTGGCTGTTCGGGATCAATGCGGCAGGCTTTATTTTGACCGCACAAGTGAACGCCAGGATGGTCGGTCGTTTCGGCCCTGCATGGCTGCTTTCCCGCGCGGTGTGGGTGTACCTGGCGGCAGCGTTGGTATTGCTGTTAATTGCCAGCCTGCACACCGAAAGACTGTGGCCCTTGCTGGTGCCGTTGTTTGTCTACATCGCAAGCCTGGGCTACATCATTCCGAACTCGTCAGCCTGCGCGATGACCGGGCAAGGCCGGCGTGCAGGGAGCGCTTCGGCGTTGCTGGGTTGTCTGCAATTCAGCGTGGCGGCAGGCGCAGCGGCATTGGTAGGCGTGCTGCACGATGGCACTGCTGTGCCGATGGCGACGGTCATCAGCCTGTGCGGTGTGCTCGCCGTGACGCTGGCCGTGTCCACTCGCCGGCTGCAGAAAAAGCGCGACGCGGTGACAATGCACGCCGATGTGCGGATCTGAATAAGCCAAAGTGTTCCGGGGGATCGAACAGGTCCCCGGGTCGAGAACTTGAAATCGTCGGATAGAGGTGCCGGAATAAACGCGTCGGGACTTACGTATCAGACGAGTTCAAGAGTAAGGATAGAGACTTGTACTACTTGTGTTGTGGAAATATCTGACAAGTAACGACAACAACTATTATTGCCCGGCGAGGCAGTGACCAGATTGATGCTGAGTAGGGTCTTTGCTAAAGCTGTTTTTCGTGAAGGAATTCGGTGTCAACGTTGTAGGCAATTACTTCAGACTAAACGACGTGCTCCGATCCAATTGGCTTGGAAGCTCGGACCCAAGCGGCTTTCGCGGCGAAATCCGATGAAATTGCACGTGTGGCATCTTGCCAACTCTGACTTGGGTTTTTGCTCTCGGGCAGTGCTGACAGGCCTTTGCGGCCACTGGCGCAATCTCTATCCTGCACGCAACGCTTATACTGATGGCCCAAGTGTGCCGCACAAAAAGTGCGTGCATGGGCTGTAAGGATAGTTGCGAGCAATCTGTACGGAACTTGTAAACGCGCTTCGCGTGCTCATTCAAGGATGTAATTAATGCGTCCGATCATGTTGCACCGGTGCCGGTTCCTGCATCGTTGGCGCAATGTAATGGGGCAGTGAAGAGCTGACATGTTAATTACGGCTTTGATTTTGGCGGCTTAGCGTCTTGGTCGCCTCCAAATTGATGTCACTATGTCATCGCATTAGACGAATGTTTCAACAGGGAGTTAACACATGGAAAACGCACCTTGCATTAGCCACATAGCCGCACTGCTGGCTGACCCCAAGCGCAGTGCAATGATGTGGGCGATGATGGACGGGACTTCTCGGTCAGCAGATGAATTGGCGCTGCTGGTCGGACTTTCAACATCCTCGGCGGGTGCGCACTTGGCGCGACTGGCCTCGGGCGGTCTGCTCAAGCAGGAGTCGCGAGGTCGAAAGCGCTTTTTCAGATTGGCCGCGCCTCAGGTAGGCGCTGCAGTCGAGGCGTTGGCCAGCGCTTCGATCGTGAGCGCTGAGGTGGTCAATCGCAGCGCCCCCGCGCCATTGCCCGTCATGCCACTGCGTCGGGCGCGCATTTGTGCGGATCACCTGGGCGGTGAGTTAGGCACAGACCTGTATCAGCGAATGCTGGGTGCAGGGTGGATCGAATATTCGGAGCAGCGGCTTGAGGTCACAAGCGTAGGTATCTCCAAATTCGCCGAGCGGGGGATTTTTGTCACGGCGTTGGCGCACAGTCAGCGCGAAACCGCCTGTGCCTGCGCTGACTGCGTCGAGCAGGATCCGCATCTGGGTGGCGCGCTGGGTGCCGGCCTGCTGCAACTGTTCATGCAACTGGGCTGGTTGCGTCCCACCGATGAGTCCAGCACGTTGCAGGTGTCTTCGGACGGTCAGCGAGAGATCAACAAAATTGCCTCGGCGGCCTGAACCGTTACCCAGGCTTGCGTAAAACAAAAGGGGCAGCTGACGGGCTGCCCCTTTTCATATGCCGCAATCACCTTGCCAGAGCATTTCAGCCAAGATTGCGCTGATCAGGGTTTGATCAATCTTGCGTCCATGCTGTTCTGCGCCAAGCGTTTGGCCTGATTCTGGGTCATGCCGAGATGGGTGTACAAGGCGTGGAAGTTCTCTGTCACGTAGCCGCCGAAGTACGCCGGGTCATCGGAGTTCACTGTCACCTTCACGCCGCGCTCGAGCATGTCGAGGATGTTGTGCTGGGCCATGTCATCGAACACGCAGAGCTTGGTGTTGGACAGCGGACACACCGTCAATGGGATTTGCTCGTCAATGATGCGCTGCATCAGGCGTTCGTCTTCGATGGCGCGAACGCCGTGGTCGATACGCTGGATTTTCAGCAGGTCCAGCGCTTCCCAGATGTACTCGGGCGGTCCTTCTTCGCCTGCGTGAGCAACGGTCAGGAAGCCGTTATCACGTGCACGATCAAAGACGCGTTTGAACTTGCTCGGGGGATGGCCCATTTCCGAGCTGTCCAGGCCGACGGCGACAAATGCGTCGCGAAACGGCAGGGCCTGGTCCAGCGTCTTTTCAGCTTCGTCTTCGCTCAGGTGGCGCAGGAAACTCAAGATCAGACCGCTGCTGATACCCAGTTTTTGCTGGCCGTCTTTCAACGCGCTGGCGATACCGTTGAGCACGACTTCAAAGGCAATGCCGCGATCGGTATGGGTTTGTGGGTCGAAAAACGGTTCGGTGTGAACCACGTTCTGCGCTTTGCAGCGTTCAAGGTAAGCCCAAGTCAGGTCGTAGAAATCCTGCTCGGTGCGCAGCACATCCGCACCCTGGTAATAGAGGTCGAGAAACTCCTGCAGATTATTGAACGCGTAAGCGCCGCGCAGCGCTTCGACGTCGTTCCAGGGCAGGGCGATCTTGTTGCGTTCGGCGAGTGCGAACAGCAGTTCGGGTTCCAGCGAACCCTCCAGATGCAGGTGCAGTTCTGCCTTGGGCAGGGCGTTCAACCAATCGTACATGTGCTTTTCTCATCAGGTGCAATGGTCGGCATTCTACAGAGTCATGCAGGCTGGCTGGGCAAAACCTGACCAGACGGTTCATTCGCTGCCGAGTGCTGTAGGGGCCTACTTGTTGGCGAGCCCATACAAACCGAGGCTCGCGAACTTGTTCGCTGCTACAGGGGGGATTCCAGATCACGCCTGTAGGCATAGGTATCAGCGAAACGAGACAGCAGAAACTCGGCGCAGGTGGTCGTCGGGTATAGCGGTGGATGCTGCGCGTCGGTGCAACCGGGCAGGCACTGGATGGGCGTGTCGGGATCGGGTTCTGCAAAAAAGGGCATGGAGTAGCGGTCGACCCCCAGCGGGCTGATGACCCGGTGCGGCGTCGACACGTAACGGTCGTTGCTCCAGCGCGCCATCATGTCTCCCAGATTGACCACAAACGTGTCGGCAATCGGCGGCGCATCGACCCACTGCCCGCGCACGTCCCGAACCTGGAGCCCGCCTGCCACGTCCTGATACAGCAGAGTAATGCAGCCGTAATCGGTGTGAGCCCCTGCGCCTTGTTGTTGCTCGCTGGTGGCGGTATGACGCGGCGGGTAGTGAATCATGCGTAGCACGCTGACCGGTTGCAGGAAACGCTGATCGAAAAAGTCCAGGTCGATGCCCAGAGCCGGCGTCATGGCGCGCAACAACGTCAGCGCCAAGCCCTGCATGTCCTGATAGTGCTGCTCCATGAGCGTTTCCCAACCCGGTAGATCCGGGTGACGATTGGGGCCGCGTAGCGGTTTTCCTGCCCGTACCTGCGGGTGATCAGCGGGTAAGTGCAGGCCCATATCGAAGGTTTCTTTCAGATCGCTGGGCAGGGCGGGGTCAAGTTGCTCGGTGGCGATGGCGCCGTAGCCGCGATGGTGCTGGCTTTGAGTGATGTCGATCACAAGCTTTTCGGCGCTGGGCAGCGCGAAAAATTGCCGGGCTGCGCCGATGACCTGTTCGATGCGGTGGCCGCTGATGGGGTGGCCGGTGATATAGAAGAAGCCCCACTGGCGGCAGGCGCTGTCGATTTGCCGGGCGACTTCATGCCAGGCCTGATCCTCGTCGGCGTAGAGGGGGGAAATGTCGATGATGGGAAGCGGGTTCATTTTTTGTCCTTGGCATTTGTAGATTGCTGGCGGGCCACGACTGCGGGAGCTTCCTCGCTCCCACCTTCGCCAAGCGTTGGCGGCCGTTACTTGGGCAAATCCGCTTTGATCCCTTCCACGTAATAATTCATCGACGCCAGTTCCGCGTTAGTCGCGATGCTGCCAGCAGGGATTTTCACCGCGCCGGTCTGGTCCTTGATCGGCCCGGTAAAGGGGTGCAAGGCGCCGCTTTCGATGTCGGCGATGATCTTCTCTGCTTCGGTTTTCACCGGCGCCGGCACCACGTCGCTGATCGGCAATTGGACCGTACCTTCCTTCAGGCCACCCCAGTAATCCTGGGATTTCCACGTGCCATCGAGCACCGCCTGGGTGGCTTGAGTGTAGTGCGGCCCCCAGTTATTGACGATGGAGGTCAGTACGGCTTTGGGCCCGAAGTGCGCCATGTCCGAGGCATAACCTACGGCGTAAACCCCACGACGCTCAGCCGCCTGAATGGGCGCTGGGCTGTCGGTGTGCTGGAAAATGACATCCGCGCCTTGATCGATCAGCGCGTTGGCGGCATCGGCCTCTTTGCCCGGATCGAACCAGGAGTTGACCCACACCACTTTGATTTCAGTGCCGGGGTTGTATTTGTCGAGGGCCAGCTGGATGGCGTTGATGTCGCGCAGCACTTCCGGGATAGGGAAGGAGGCGACGTAACCGATCTTCTTGGTCTTGGTCATTTTCGCCGCCAGGAATCCGCCTACATAACGGCCCTCATAAGTGCGGGCCAGATAGGTGCCCAAGTTCTTGTCTTGCTTGTAACCGGTGGCGTGTTCGAAGGTGACTTTCGGGAATTGCTTTGCCACTTTCAGCGTCGGGTTCATGTAGCCAAACGAGGTCGTGAAAATCAGGTCATAACCGCCTTTGGCCATATTGCGAATGACGCGCTCGGCGTCAGCACCTTCCGGCACATTCTCAACAAAGCTGGTAGTCACTTTGTCGCCCAAGGCATCGGCCATCGCTTTGCGGCCTTGCTCATGCTGATAGGTCCAGCCGTGATCGCCAATAGGGCCGATGTAAACGAACCCGACTTTCAGCGGGTCGGCCGCCACGGCCATCAGCGTCGAACTCAGACCGACGACGGCAGCCATGGCGCACAGCAGTTTTTTCAGGGGGCGAGGCGAGTGGAGGTTGGAAAGCATGCAGGTCGAGCTCCTTGGGTCTTGTTGGCCAGGCCTTCTGGGCGGGCAGGGCAGTCAATGCAAAAAGCTGACCACTTAGACAGCTAAGCCTGCGACCAGGCAATGCGGCGCCTCCTGCACCGATCCATCGTTGAAACTGCGGCCCGGGACAGTGCGTAACTGCGACATATCGCCGCGAACTGGTGCAGACAGCCACTGATTGCCCTATGCCTTGAAACCTTTGGACACAAACCGCACTCTCAAGCGCTCGGACCTCGATCAACTCATGGACGCCGCGGCTTTTGTGGCAAAGGTAAAGCAACAATGGGCGCGATTCTCAAGCAAGAAAAGTTTCTCCTGTTGGCCCTTATCGCGACGTTTTTCGCGTATGGCTTTGAACATCAATTCCTCAGTCACGGCCATGCCGTCGCGCTGATTTCCGGCATCGTGCTGGTGGGTTTTATCGTCTGTGCTTCGATGCGTGTTGCACACCACGCCGAGATGCTGGCGGAAAAGGTCGGTGACCCCTACGGCACGATGATCCTTACGCTGTCGGCGGTGTTGGTTGAAGTGGTGATCCTGGCGATCATGATGAACAACGAGCCCTCGCCAACGTTGGTGCGTGACACGATTTACTCAGCCGTAATGCTCGACATCAACGGCATTCTGGGGCTGGCCGCGCTGATGGGCGGGCTCAAACATGGCGAACAGTCCTACAACGATGATTCGGCGCGTACCTACAGCGTCATGATTCTCACCGCCATGGGCGTGTCGATGGTGGTCCCGGAGTTCATTCCTGAAGGCGACTGGAAGATGTATTCGGCGTTCACCATCGGCGCGATGGTGGTGCTGTATACGCTGTTCCTGCGTATGCAGGTCGGACCGCACAGTTACTTTTTCAGCTACAGCTACCCCGACAAGAAGCGCCGCAAGGACCAGCCTGAGCAAGAGGCCAAACCGGTCAATCTGACGCTGTCCATCGGCATTCTGGTGTTCGGTGTGGTGGTGATTGGCGCGCTGGCTGAAGTGATGTCCAAGACCGTCGACCTGGGCCTGGAAGGGAGCGGGGCACCGCCGGTAATGACCGCGATTCTGGTGGCAGCGATTTCGGCCGCTCCGGAGATTCTCACGGCATTGCGCGCAGCCTTGGCTAACCGCATGCAATCGGTGGTCAACATCGCGTTGGGCGCCTCATTGTCCACAGTGATCCTGACCGTACCGGTGATGGAAGCGATGGCGCTGTACACCGGTCAACCGTTCCAGATGGCCATGACCCCGGTGCAGACGGTGATGATCTTCATCACCCTGCTGGTCAGTGCGATTAACCTGAACGACGGCGAAACCAACGCCATTGAGGGCATGACCCACTTCGTGCTGTTCGCCACGTTCATCATGTTGTCGTGTCTGGGGTTATGACGTAGATCCCCTGTAGCAGCTAACTTGTTCGCGAGGCGGTGTGACTGACTCACCGCTATCGTATGCCGGCTCGCCAACACTTTGGCTCCTACAGAAGGCGTCACCCGTTGATCAATTCCTTCGCCGCCTGGCGATGATCAGCGATCAAACCCTGCACATCCAACCCCTCGACCTGCCCATCGATCACGCGCCACTGGCCACCGATCATCACTCGATCCGCGCGGTCTGCGCCGCACAGCAACAACGCCGACACCGGATCATGGCTGCCTGAAAACCTCAGCTCATCGAGTTTGAACAGCGCAAGGTCTGCCTGTTTGCCCACGGCCAGTTCGCCAATGTCCGTGCGGCCGAGCAATTTGGCCGAGCCTTTGGTCGCCCACCCCAACACCACGTCAGGCGTGATCTTTTCAGCGCCATAGCGCAGCCGCTGCAGATACAACGCCTGTTTGGCTTCCAGCATCATGTTCGATGCGTCATTTGAGGCCGAACCGTCCACGCCCAGACCGACTGGCGCCCCCGCTGCGATCAGGTCCAGCGTCGGGCAGATCCCTGAGGCCAGGCGCATGTTGGAACTTGGGCAATGACACACGCCCGTGCCGGCCTGACCCAGTCGGGCGATTTCATCCGGGTTGAAGTGAATGCCGTGGGCCAGCCAGGTACGCGGCCCCAGCCAGCCGACGCTGTCCAGGTAGTCAACCGTACGCAACCCAAAGCGCTGCAGGCAGAAGTCTTCCTCGTCCAGGGTTTCGGCCAGATGTGTGTGCAGCCGTACGTCGAGCTTCTCGGCCAGCGCGGCGCTCTGTTCCATGATCTGCGGCGTGACCGAAAACGGCGAGCAGGGAGCCAGGGCAATCTGAATCTGCGCGCCGTCGCCACGCTCGTGATACGTGCTGATCAGGCGCTGACTGTCCTCCAGAATCACCTCGCCCTGCTGCACCGTTTGCTGCGGAGGCAGGCCCCCATCGTCCTCGCCCAGACTCATGGAGCCGCGGGTCAACATCGCACGCATGCCCAGCTCGCGTACGCTTTGCACCTGCACATCGATGGCGTGCTCCAGCCCATCCGGGAACAGGTAGTGATGATCGGCGGCGGTGGTGCAGCCGGACAGCAGCAACTCGGTGAGCGCAACTTTGCTGGCCAACGCGAGCTTTTCGGGAGTCAGGCGCGCCCAGACCGGATACAGGGTTTTGAGCCACGGGAACAATGGCTGGTTAACCACCGGTGCCCAGGCGCGGGTCAGGGTCTGATAGAAGTGATGATGCGTGTTGATCAGCCCCGGCAGCAGCACATGCTCGCGGGCGTCGAAGACTTGATCGCAGGGCCGTGAAGGCTGTTCGCCGCTGGCCAGCAGCTCGGTGATGATGCCGCCCTCGATGACCAGTCCGCCTCGGGCGTCCAGTTCATTGGCTGTGAATACGGCAAGGGGGTGTTTTAACCAGATTCGGATCGCGGGCATTGGCCGGCTCCTCTGAAAAAATGGGTTCAGGTTCGCCAGCTCAGTGTTGCCCTGTCTGCTGATCCAGGGTCGCTCCGGCTTCGAGTGAGGCCGGGCGAGGATGCGAGTTTAGATATCGTTTATCGGCTAATCAACTCAAACGAGAGCTCTGTAGGAGCAGCCTTGTTCGCGAGGGGGCCTGCCGGCGTACAAATCCTCTCGCCAATAAGTGGCTCCTACAGATCAGGCGACTGCTTCAGGTATTACCAGGCAATCGTCTCGCCACGATAGTTGATGAAGTGATGCCCGCCTTTGCCGGCATACGCGCCCAACTGCTCGACCAATCCGCTGGTGCTGGTCTGCACGTCAATATCGGCACCTTCACCGCCCATCGCGGTTCTGACCCAGCCCGGGTGCATCGACAGCACAGTGATCTTGCTGTCGCCCAATTGAGTAACGAAGGTATTGGTCATTGAATTGAGCGCAGCCTTGCTGGCTTTGTACAGTGCCATTTCCGGCGCATCCGGACAGGCAACGCTGCCAAGTACGGAGCTCATGAAGGCAATGGTGCCGTTTTCAGAGATCTGTCCGACGAAGCGCTCGGCCAGGCGAATAGGTGCGACGGCGTTGGTCAAGAACAGCTGACCCAATTCGGCGGCGGTGGATTTCGCTGCGCTCTGATGGGCCGGACCCATGATCCCCGCATTGACGAATAACAGGTCCAAGGTCTGGTCTTTCAAATTGAGGGTAAGTACTTCCAGGGAGGATTGCTCATCAAGGTCCAGCGTCTCGACGCGCACACCGGGGATTTTTTTCAGCTCTTCGGCTTTGTGTTGATCGCGAACGGTAGCAATGACATTCCAGCCTTGTTCCGTCAGGCGTTGCACCAAACCCAGGCCCAGGCCTCGGGACGCGCCAATGATCAGGGCAGTTTTGTTGGCAGGCATGAAGGGTGACTCCTGTGCAGAAAACGAAATGCAGCTTCTGAAGAGTGGACCGCGTACATCCGCAGGAATTTGATCTGCCTGCGCAGCGGTCGTCGGCACTATGACGAAGCTGTGGGAAGGAGCTTGCTCGATTGCGCCGATACGAGCGACACAATGTAACGAATGTGGCGCCCCTTCGCGAGCAAGCTGCCTCCCACGGGACAGTCGCAAACTTGGAATCAGTGGCCGGCCTGCCAAGGTTGGCCCAGCGAAACCGGCGCATACAGGCGGGTGCGCAAGGCATTGCGCGAGAGCATTACCAACACCACGATCGTCGCAACATACGGCAGCATCGCCAGTAGGTTGGACGGGATCGCCAACCCGATGCCCTGTGCCACCAGATACACAATGCTGGCAAAACCGAACAGGTAAGCCCCCAGCAGCAAGCGCCACACACGCCAACTGGCAAACACCACCAGCGCCAAGGCAATCCAGCCGCGTCCTGCGCTCATGTTCTCGGCCCACATCGGCGTGTAGGCCAGCGACAGATAGGCGCCCGCAAGCCCAGCCATCGCGCCGCCGAACAACACGGCCAGCGTGCGCACCCGCAGCACGGGCAACCCCATCGCGCTGGCTGCATCAGGGTTTTCTCCTACAGCCTGAATGATCAAACCGACACGACTTTTCAGAAGCGTCCATGCCACCAAAGCGAACAACGCGAAGGACAGGTACACCAGAATGTCCTGAGCAAAGAGCATTCGACCTATCAACGGGATGTCGCTCAGGTAAGGGATCGCCATTGGCTCGAAACCTTGCAGCGGCTTGCCGACCCAGGCGGCGCCGATGAAGCTGGAAAGCCCGACACCAAAGATCGTCAACGCCAGGCCTGTGGCCACTTGATTGGCGTTGAACACCAGCGCAACCAAGGCGAACAGCGAAGACAGCAGCATCCCCGCAAGCATCGCCAGCAACACGCCCAGCCACAGATTCCCGGTGCTCAGGGCGACAATAAAGCCGATCACTGCACCAAACAGCATCATGCCTTCCTGCCCGAGATTGAGGACGCCGCTCTTTTCACAGACCAGTTCGCCCAGAGCCACCAGCAGCAATGGGGTGCCGCAGCGCACCGTGGCGAAGAAAATATTGCTCAACAGATCGATATCCATCACACGGCTCCGGTGATTGGTGCAGCTTGGCGGCGAGCCCAGCGCACATTCAGGCGCGGGCGGTAGAGAATCAGCACATCGCAGGCCAGCAGGAAGAACAGCATCATTCCCTGAAATAACTGGGTGATGGCTTGGGGGAGATTCAGCGTCATTTGCGCGCTTTCGCCACCCAGGTAAAGAAGCGCCATCAGCAGGCTGGAAAACAAAATACCGATGGGATTCAAGCGTCCGAGAAACGCCACGGTGATTGCGGCATAACCGTAGCCGGGGGACACCTGCGGGACGAGCTGCCCAATGGGGCCGGTGACTTCGCACACGCCAGCCAATCCCGCAAGGCCGCCGCTGATCAGCAGGGCCAGCCAGACCAGGCGTTTCTCACGAAAGCCGACGAAGCCGGCCGCGCGTTTGTCCAGGCCCAGCACCTTGACCTGGAACCCGACAAAGCTGCGTTGCAGCAGAACCCAGACCGCGACCAGCGCCAGCAGGGCAAAATAGACACCGGCGTGGGCGCGGCCGTCTTCCATTAACAGCGGCAAACGGCTTGCGTCTCCGAACATGGCCGACTCGGGGAAGTTCATGCCGGCAGGATCTTTCAGCGGACCGTGTACGAAATACAGCAGCAGGTTCAGCGCAATGTAATTGAGCATGATGCTAGTGAGGATTTCATTGGCGTTGAAATGGGTGCGCAGCCAAGCGGTCAAGCCTGCCCACACGGCACCAGCCAGCACGCCGGTCAGCAGAATCAGCACCAGCGCCCAGCGACTTTCCATATCGATGATATTGACCGCCACCGCGCTGCCCGCCAGCGCGCCCATCAGTAACTGCCCCTCGGCGCCGATGTTCCAGATGCGCGCCTGATAGACCACTGCCAGGCCCAGGGCGCAGAGCAGAATTGGCAGGGTTTTGACCAGCAATTCCGACACGCCGTAGAGATCGCTGACCGGCGCGATCAACAGCGTGTGCAGCGTCAGCAGTGGGTCGAGCCCGAGCAACAAGAACAGCAGCGAGCCGCTGACCAGCGTCAGAGCAGCAGCCAGCACAGGAGAAAACCACAGCATGGGGCGCGATTGTTGTCCGCGCGGTTCCAGGGAAAGCAGCATCAAAATCTCCGTCAGTCGTGGGACGACGCGTCAGGTTGAAGGGATGGGGCGCGCAGGCCCGCAAATTGTCCGGCCATCCAGCCGCCGACTTGCGCCTGCGTCACGCTTACAGTGGGCGCGAGCGGCGAAAGCTCGCCGCTGCATAAAGCACCTAGCCGATCGCTGATCTGGAACAGCTCATCCAGGTCTTCGGAGATCACCAGAATCGCCGCGCCCGCGTCGCGCAGGGCGATCAGAGCCCGATGAATGGCTGCGGCGGCGCCCACATCCACGCCCCAGGTCGGGTGCGCGGCGACCAGCAACCTCGGCGCTTGCAGGATTTCCCGGCCGAGAATGAATTTCTGCAGATTGCCGCCCGACAAGCTGCGGGCAGCGGTTTGTGCATTCGGCGTTTTCACAGCGAAGCGTTCGATAATGGCTTCAGCCAGCGCTTGCACCTTGCCGCGCTGGATAAGCCCTTTGCTCACCAGTCCTTGCTGGAACGCAGTGAGCAGTGCGTTATCGCCCAGGCTCATCTCTGGCACGGCGCCGTGCCCCAGCCGTTCAGCCGGAACAAACGCCAGCCCTTGCAGGCGGCGTGCATCCGGGCGCAGATGGCCCACATTACGTTCACCAAACCGAATACGGCCGGAGTCGAGTTTGCTCAGGGTTTGCTCACCGCTAAGCAGCGCCAGCAACTCGTCCTGGCCGTTGCCCGCCACTCCTGCAATGCCGACGATCTCGCCGCTGCGCACTTGCAGATTGATGTCCTTGAGCGAGCTGCCAAACGGGTCAGGATTACGCCAGGCCAACTGTTCAACGCGCAGGAACGCTTTGCCGCCATCGGCCTTCGGGTACTGGGCCACCAGCCCTTCGGCATCGCCGACCATCAGCCTGGCCAGCTGCAGGTCGGTGCATTGGGCAGGAATGCAGTGCCCTGAAACCTTTCCACTGCGCAGCACTGTCGCGCTGTGACACAACGCGCGCACCTCGCCGAGTTTGTGGCTGATGAACAAAATACTGCAGCCTTCCACGGCGAGGCGCCGCAGGGTCACGAACAGATCTTCGGCTTCCTGCGGTGTCAGCACTGAGGTGGGTTCGTCGAGGATCAGCAGGCGAATGTCCTGCATCAGGCAGCGAATGATCTCGACCTTCTGCCGCTCGCCAATAGACAGGCTGTGCACCAGGCGATGAGGCTCAACGGCCATCCCGTAACGCTGGGAGACCTCGCGAATTTTTGGCTCAAGTTGCTTTGGCGTACCTGCCGTTGCACCCAACGCCAAGGCAATGTTCTGCGCGACCGTCAGCGTTTCGAACAGCGAGAAATGCTGGAAGACCATGCCGATACCCAGTGCCCGGGCTTGCGCGGGATTGCGCATGGTCAGCGCCTGGCCTTGCCAGATGATTTGGCCCGCATCGGGCTGTACAACGCCGTAGATGATCTTCATCAACGTACTTTTGCCAGCGCCGTTCTCACCGAGCAATGCGTGAATTTCACCGGGTTCGATCCTCAGGTCGATGGCATCGTTGGCGACGCAGCCGGGATAGCGCTTTATGATGTGACGCAAATGCAGGCGGGTAGTGTTGGTCGTAGAGGACATGACTGTCTCGAATTGAAAATGGATCGCCTGATCACTAGCAATTTCTTGGCCAGGTGGTCAGGTTTTCGGATTTCCATCTCCCACTCCTCTGGGTTGGCTCCCTGTAGGGGCGAATTCATTCGCGACAGACTGAGAATTGGCCCACTGGTATCGAATGAATAAGCGTTTCGCGAATGAATTCGCGCCTACAGGAGGGCAGCCGCGCGGTTCAGGCACCAGTTCGGGGCAAATCAGGCGGAGCCGGACGCAATTTGATTGGTTCATGCTGTACAAAAATTGACCAGCTTAGTGCGGGCGAGATATCCCAAGCCCCTCGGGGAAGCTTGCACGGGTTATCCACAGGTTGGTCCACAGTTAATGTGCGCAAGCTCAATTAATGGGCATAACCATAGGATCCCTAGTAGCCAGTCGCGATAAGACTCGCTAACTCACTGTTTTTCCGCAATTTCAGGTGTTGGATAAAGTGAATGATCAAACTTTGATCAGGTGTCTCAACGCCATACAGGACAAGGCCCGCAGGCGTATGTGCTCAGCTTGTCCACAGGCGGATGCACAGTAGATGTGGGCAAGTGTGACAGTTGGGCGCTTGCGTTATTTGGCAGGTCCGCGCTGCAAAATAATGCGCCCGCGACTGATGTCCGCCAGTTGTTTTTGCAGTACGTCGATGTGCTCCGGTCCGACAGCAACTGACAGCTCTACGCCATTGGCCGTGAAGGACTCTTCCTGAATCAATGCACCGATGTCGGCCAGTCTTACTTTCACTACAGCCAATTCGCTGAAGCTACAGTCGAAACCCACAGCCACGCGATGAATCAGCGGCAGCCGCTCGGCCTGTTGCAGGCATTTATTGGCACCTGCGCCGTACGCGCGCGCCAGGCCGCCGGTACCCAGTTGAATGCCCCCATACCAGCGGATCACTAGCACCACGACCTGATCAAAATCCTGTGCTTGGATAGCCGCCAGTATCGGCCGTCCGGCGGTGCCACCGGGCTCGCCGTCGTCGGTGCTTCGGTACTGATCGCCCAGCTTCCACGCCCAGCAATTGTGGGTGGCATTGAGGTCACTGTTCTGCTCGATGAAGGCTTGCGCTTCGGCTGGCGTATTAATGGGCGCCGCGAGAGTGATGAAGCGGCTCTTGCGAATGTCTTCACGCCATTCACAACGGCCGATCAGAGTAAAAGGCATTAAAAAATCCCAACAGTCGGCACAGATTTTCGAGCGTTCAAACCGCAGGAGGCGTTAGCCCGCAGCCCTTGAGAATGATACGGATCAGATTGTCGCCCGCCGCTTCCATATCCTGCTTGGTCAGGCGTGTGCGGCCTGTGACCTGACAGATCTGAGTGGCGAAGTCGGCGTAGTGCTGGGTACTGCCCCACAGCAGAAAGATCAGGTGAACCGGGTCGACCGGGTCCATTTTTCCTGCATCGATCCAGGCTTGGAACACGCCGGCGCGGCCCTGAAACCAGGCGCGGTAGTCCTGGCTGAAGTACTGGTTCAAGCACTCGCCGCCACTGATGATCTCCATCGCGAAAATACGCGACGCCTGGGGTTGTCGGCGAGAAAACTCCATCTTGGCACGGATGTAGTGAGTCAATGCCAGCGCAGGATCGTCCTCGACCTTGAGGTTGTTGAACGTGCTGTCCCACAACTCAATGATGTTGCTCAGCACGGCGATGTAAAGGCCAAGCTTGTTAGTGAAGTAATAGTGCAGATTGGCCTTCGGCAGCCCAGCGTTCTGCGCGATGGTATTCATGCTTGTGCCTTTGAAACCGTGACGCGCAAATTCGTCTTCGGCCGCCTTCATGATCGCTTCTTCGTTTTTCTGACGAATGCGGCTCGCAGGCTTCGTGGCGCCGGGATTGTGTGCAGGGACTTCGAGGGTCATGTGCGATTCCAGGGGATCATTGGGTGCGACGGTGTGAACTGATAACGCACCAGCGACGATCCGACAAGCGTTCGCGACGGAAAATTAGCGCTCACACGCCCCGATCTCGTGCTTTTTTTCAGGCACGGGCTGTTTCGCTTCCGGCAGTAGCAGACACATGACGATGGCGGTAAGGCCGCCGCTGGTAATGGCTGAGTCAAACAGGTTCTGAATCAGTTGTGGCAGGTGATGCAGCAGGGCAGGCTGCGCGGCGATTCCCAGCCCGACGCCAAACGAGGTGGCGATGATCAACATGCTCCGACGGTCCAGCGGTGACTGCGCAAGAATCCGCACGCCCGCGGCCGCGACGCTGCCGAACATCACCAGTGTGGCGCCGCCCAATACAGGTTTGGGGATCTGTTGCAGGATCGCGCCGATCACCGGAAAAAGGCCGAGCATGAACAGGATGGTGCCGATGTACAGCCCGACGTAGCGACTGGCGACACCGGTCAGCTGAATCACCCCGTTATTCTGCGCAAATGTGGTGTTGGGGAACGCGCTGAACGTGGCGGCGATCATGCAGCTGACGCCGTCGCCAAGAATCCCGCCCTTGAGTCGAGCGATGTAAGTTGGGCCTGTGATCGGCTCTCGGGACAGCATGCAGTTAGCCGTAAGGTCGCCTACGGTTTCGATGCTGCTGATCAGATAGATAAGCGCGACAGGCAGAAAAGCGGTCCAGTCGAAGGCGAAACCGAACTTGAACGGCGTAGGAATGCTGATCAGCGCAGCGTGCGCGATTGAATGAGTCACTAATTTGCCGCTGAACCAGGCCGCCAGACAGCCGACTGCCAATCCAGAGATGATGGCCGAAAGGCGAATCCAAGCTGCGTTGGAGCGGTTGAGCAAGATGATAACCACCAGCACGAAGGCGCCAAGGGCAAGGTTGATGGGCTCGCCGAAGTCCGGCGCATTGAAGCCGCCGCCTAGATCAGTCACGCCGACTTTGATCAGGCTCACGCCGATCAGCGTAATGACGATACCTGTCACCAATGGCGTGATGACCCGGCGCAGTTGCCCGATAAAACGACTGAGGACGATCTGCACGACAGCGCCGAAAAAGCACACACCAAAAATCATCGCCATGATGTCTTCCGGGCTGCCACCGCGCTGCTTGACCATAAAGCCGGCCGACAAGACCGCGCCTAGAAACGCGAAGCTGGTCCCCTGCAGACAGATCATTCCGGCACCAATGCCAAACGGCCTACGTGCCTGAATGAATGTTCCGACGCCCGAAACCATCAACGCCATGCTGATCAGGTAGGGTAGGTAATCATTAAGTCCGAGCGCCGAGCCGATGATCAGCGGCGGCGTGATGATGCCGACGAATGCTGCAAGCACGTGCTGAATCGCGGCCAATGTGGCGGGCAGCGGTTTGGGGCGTTCGTTGAGGCCGTAAATCAGTTCGCTGTTGCTGGAGGGATCGGGCTGCATGTTGGACTCTCGATTTTTGGAGTGAGCCGGACCTTCTGACTGCCCATCACGCGCCGCTGTATGAGTGACACTTTGGGTCGGCCGGTTGAGGTCCAGCGTCGGTACTGCAAAAAGCTGTCCAAGTGATCAGGTTGTAGAGTCTGATTCGTGGTTTTTCCCATCTAAAACAGCGAGATAAGATTTTTAGGTAGATTTCGTGTGCTGAGCATCGGGTGCCACAGTGGGTAAAAAAGCCTTATCGCGTGGCAGCCAGGGTTTCCAGAAAGCTTTCGAGCACCAAATGTGGGCGACGACCTTTGCGGGTCACGGTCACCAGGCTCAGGTCATAAAAGCGGTCTTTGGGTTTTAGCGCCCGAACGCGACCTTGCTGCACCCACGTCGTCGCGTAGTGATCCGGCAGATAGCCGATGTAGCGGCCGGTCAAAATCAAGAACGCCATTCCTTCGCGATCTGATGCGCTGGCTGTGCATTTCAGAGTCTGGTAGTGAGCTTGAATGTCGGTCGGGAGGCGAAAGGTCGGCGCGATGGCTTCTTGGTCAGCCAGGCGGTCGTCGTTCAGTTGCGCATCGTCTACATAAAACAGCGGGTGTCCGACTGCGCAGTACAACAACGACCGCTCGCTATACAGCGGCTGGTATTCAAGGCCCGACAGCGCGCTGGCCTGCGGTACTACGCCGACATGGAGGCGCCCGTCGAGTACGCCTTGCTCGACCTCGTTGGGCGCGATCATGCGGATGTTGATGTGTACGTCCGGGCCTCGCTCCTTCAATTGGGACAGAGCGTGGGTAATGCGCATGTGGGGGAGAGTGACCAGATTGTCTGTCAGGCCGATGTTCAGCTCCCCGCGCAGATGTTGGTGCAGGCCGTTGACCTCTGTGCGAAAGCTCTCTAATGCACTGAGCAATTGCAGAGCCGAGTGGTAAACCTCTCGGCCTTCCTCTGTCAGAGAAAATCCGGCGCGGCCGCGCTGGCACAGTCGCAATCCCAGTCGTTGCTCCAGATCGCTCATTTGCTGGCTAATGGCCGAGCGACCTATACCCAGCGCACTTTCGGCGGCTGAGAACCCGCCGGACTCAACGACGCTGCGAAAGATACGCAGCAGGCGGATGTCGAAATCACTGACTTGCGCCAAAGGGTCGGGACGGCGGGCACTCATAGTTTAGTCATCACCCAACTGAAGATCGTAAAAGCAGGATTTTTCTGACTTTATGCCCGTGGCAACTTAGCTGCAACCCGGCCTTGCTTTTGCATCGTGAAACAAAGCCCACCCACTCCCCTTGTGAGGTCAGTTCCAATGAATATGCCCGAATCGTCTGACATGTCCCTGGCCAGCCAGTTGAAGCTTGACGCTCACTGGATGCCCTACACCGCCAACCGCAATTTCCATCGCGATCCACGACTGATCGTTGCGGCTTCGGGCAGTTACCTGACAGACGACAAGGGCCGGCAAATCTACGACGGGTTATCCGGGCTATGGACCTGTGGTGCCGGACATACGCGTAAAGAAATTCAGGAAGCGGTCTCACGTCAGTTGGGGACACTGGACTACTCGCCAGGTTTTCAATTCGGTCATCCGCTGTCGTTCCAGCTGGCAGAGAAAATCACTGATCTGACACCGGGCGATCTCAATCATGTGTTCTTCACCGACTCCGGGTCCGAATGTGCCGATACAGCGGTCAAGATGGTGCGCGCGTACTGGCGATTGAAGGGGCAGGCGTCCAAGACCAAGATGATTGGCCGCGCGCGGGGCTATCACGGCGTAAACATCGCTGGCACCAGCCTGGGCGGAGTGAACGGCAACCGCAAAATGTTCGGTCAGCTGATGGACGTCGACCACTTGCCGCATACGCTGTTGGCCAGCAACGCTTATTCACGCGGTATGCCGGAGCAGGGCGGCATTGCCTTGGCTGACGAAATGCTCAAGCTGATCGAGCTGCACGATGCGTCCAACATCGCTGCAGTCATTGTCGAGCCAATGGCTGGTTCTGCTGGCGTGATTGTTCCGCCGCAGGGTTACCTGAAACGCCTGCGCGAGATCTGTGACCAGCACAACATTCTGTTGATTTTCGATGAGGTCATCACCGGTTTTGGTCGCACCGGCTCAATGTTTGGCGCTGACAGCTTTGGTGTGACGCCGGACCTGATGTGTATTGCCAAGCAAGTTACCAATGGCGCGATTCCGATGGGCGCCGTGATTGCCAGCAGCGAGATCTATCACACGTTCATGAACCAGGCGACGCCTGAGTACGCAGTCGAATTCCCACACGGTTACACCTATTCAGCGCATCCGGTGGCGTGTGCTGCTGGCCTCGCCGCGCTCGACCTTTTGCAGCGTGAGAATCTGGTGCAGCAGGTGGCGCAAACGTCGCCGCACTTTGAAGCCTCGTTGCACGGGTTGAAGGGCAGCAAGAACGTGATCGATATCCGCAACTACGGTCTGGCTGGGGCGATTCAGATTGCTCCCCGTGACGGCGATGCCATCGTGCGCCCGTTTGAAGCGGCCATGAAACTGTGGAAAGCCGGTTTCTACGTACGCTTTGGCGGTGACACCTTACAGTTCGGCCCAACCTTCAACAGCAAGCCGCAAGATTTGGACCGCATGTTCGATGCGGTGGGCGAAGCGCTCAATCAGATCGACTGATCTCTCTTCTTACTAAATAACAGGCGCGGCTTTGGTCGCGCTTGCTGGCATCTTTTTGGAGTTGATTCATGAGTAACATCCCGCATTTGATTCACGGCGAACTGGTTAACGACAACGGTCGCACTGCCGATGTGTTCAATCCGTCTACTGGCCAGCCGATTCGCAAGGTGCCGCTGGCCAGCCGCGAAACCATCCAGCACGCCATTGATTCTGCCAAAGCAGCCTTTCCTGGCTGGCGCAACACGCCTCCTGCCAAACGCGCGCAGGTGATGTTTCGCTTCAAGCAATTGCTTGAGCAGAATGAAGGACGCATTGCCCAACTGATCAGCGAGGAGCACGGCAAAACCCTGGAAGACGCAGCGGGCGAGCTGAAGCGCGGTATCGAGAACGTTGAATATGCGTGCGCTGCGCCGGAAATCCTGAAGGGCGAATACAGCCGTAACGTAGGACCGAACATTGATGCATGGTCAGACTTCCAGCCTTTGGGCGTGGTCGCAGGCATTACCCCGTTCAACTTTCCGGCTATGGTGCCTTTGTGGATGTACCCATTGGCAATTGCCTGTGGGAACTGCTTCATCCTCAAGCCCTCCGAGCGTGACCCCAGCTCGACACTGTTGATCGCGCAGTTGCTGCATGAGGCGGGTTTGCCTAAGGGGGTGTTGAATGTGGTGCACGGTGACAAGGCCGCAGTGGATGCCCTCATTGAGGCACCGGAGGTCAAAGCGTTGAGTTTTGTTGGCTCTACGCCGATTGCCGAGTACATCTATAAAGAAGCGACGTCGCGCGGTAAGCGTGTTCAGGCTTTGGGCGGCGCGAAGAATCATGCCGTGCTGATGCCGGATGCGGATCTGGATAATGCTGTCAGTGCACTGATGGGGGCCGCTTATGGTTCATGCGGTGAGCGGTGCATGGCGATCTCGGTGGCAGTGTGTGTCGGCGATCAGGTTGCCGATGCGCTGGTGGCCAAACTGATCCCGCAAATCAAAGCATTGAAAATCGGTGCCGGCACAACCTGCGGCCTGGACATGGGGCCGCTGGTGACCGGGCAGCACCGCGACAAAGTCAGCGGCTATATAGAAGACGGTGTCAGTGCCGGTGCGAAGCTGATTGTGGATGGGCGCGGCCTTAGCGTTCCGGGCAATGAAGAGGGCTTCTTCCTGGGTGGTTGTCTGTTCGATCAAGTCACCCCTGAGATGCGTATCTATAAAGAAGAAATCTTCGGGCCGGTGCTGTGCATCGTTCGGGTCAATAGCCTTGAGCGAGCGATGCAATTGATCAACGACCACGAGTACGGTAACGGCACGTGCATCTTCACCCGGGACGGCGAGGCGGCGCGTTTGTTCTGCGATGAGATTGAAGTGGGAATGGTTGGTGTGAATGTACCGCTGCCGGTTCCGGTGGCTTATCACAGCTTTGGCGGCTGGAAGCGCTCTCTGTTTGGGGACCTGCATGCTTACGGTCCTGATGGGGTGCGGTTCTACACGCGCCGCAAAGCAATTACCCAGCGCTGGCCGCAAAGAGCGAGTCATGAGGCCTCGCAGTTCGCTTTCCCTAGTTTGTAATGGCTGCATAGGGGGCTTGCGGCATAGCGTAGTCCCTGTTTTATTGCTGTTCTCGACTGATATGACAATTTAATGAATGAAGGGGTTGACGCACCTCAGGATCTGTCTATAATTCGCCCCACTTCCGGCGCAGACGAAACGGAAAACTTCTTGATAATCAAGTAGTTGGACGAAGTAAGCAGCAAGGAATGCTTCGGTTTGACAGTCAAATCGACAGCGGTGAA